>JGI24540J26637_10001520_pt1 | contig 10194 bp, 9 predicted proteins | sample NorSeaMetagenome_FD_26637 | JGI IMG/M metagenome (IMG submission 26637) | reverse complement strand
GGTTCAAAAATATGAACGTATTTAACATCAAATAAATCAATGCCTTCTTTGAAACCACTATCTAAAACAATAATTCTTATTTTATCACCATTAATATTTCCAGGTCGCGAATTAAATGTATCAAGAACTGTTTTTTTAAGTTTTTCATTGTAAGTTGTACCTCTATATATGGTATTAGAGCATAATAGTGCAAAATTGTCGTGGTTGTTCGGGATATCTAAATATAATTGTAATGTGTTCCGGGATTTTTTGCGTGCTTTAATGACATGGTTAAAACCATTTGCCGCCAATGCCGAAGCTATGATTTTTGCGCCATAACCACCTTCTTTAACGTCCGAAAATATAAAATGTTTGAATTTTTTACCGTGATTACGCTGGTCTTCAGCGTCTATTAGTTTTATATTATTTAATAACTGAATCATTTTAGGTGATGTATTAAGCATTTCTTCATTCAATACTTTCTTGGTAAAAGCAGCCTCATCAAATTTATGGATGCTAAAAATTTGACTAAAATTAGCAGTTTTACGCATACAAGTAAACATTTTTTCTCTGGCTTTCTTGGTCGCGTTAATGGATGATGCTTTACGATTGGGAGTTTTTGTTTCTCCTTTCTGATAGCAAAAATTTTTCTCTTTATAACAAGCTAGTATAGTCTTGAATTCGTCTTGTGGAAAATTATTATTTTTATCAGGGTGGTTTCTTACTAAAAATTCTCTTGCGTCTTTCCGGTTTTTTATTTTATGCTTACACATAATTGATAGACATCCGAGAGTCATATTATATATATATATATATATATGCTAAATATTTAAAAATTGATTAAAGTATCATAAAAGGTAATATATATTAACCTGTGATTATACATATGATAATTAATTTTGAAAAAGCAAAAAGATGTCAATGTAGCAACATATCAAATAGATATATTTGCTCTAACAAATCTAAAACATTATACTCAAGAGGGGTCAAATTATATTGTTTGACCCATTATCGTTACTACGTGGGTATTTATGCTACCAGAATACAATCTGTTTATAGAGGAAATCGATCTCGGCGGATAATAAACACTATTTATAAAATATTACCCGATGAATTACAATATAAAATTTTATATTACATAAGACGAGATACATATCAAAAAAGATATAATAAAAGAATACACGATGCGTTTGAAAAAAGACTAACTTCCATATATAAATTGTATTTTAATAATAAATTATCGAACGATTTTATATACGAAACCATTATTATAAATAATTCCATTATTATAAATAATTCCAATAAAATAATAAATATTTGTCGATTATTTCAAAAATATAATGTATTAAAAAGAATAGAATATTATAGATATGAAGTATTAAATATAGTAAGAATATTTGGACGTATTATAAATAATATGGCAGACGCAAGAGACATATATGAAGACGTCGAATTGCAGATGCAATACAAATTAAAAATAAAAAAACTAGATGATACATACAAAATGATGAATATTATTCTAATGGACAGAAATAATGAATATACTACTATGGAGTTGGATTTATTTAATTTAATTTAATTTAACATAAAATTAAATACATTCTCCATTACATTATCATAATATTTATTATCAATGAATATACTGGCATTGGTTTCTTCGTTGCCATCAACAATCAAGACAATACCTTTTTCAATAATGTCAGGAGAATATAGCCATGTATCATGATAATAATGGCAATTTTGGAGATAAGATAAGGGAATTGATTCTCCGATTCTAGCACGTTTTAAAACTCTTTTTTCACTAACGTGCGGAGTAGTTCTAATGTAAACAATTTTCATTTTTTGAATACATTCAGAGAATTCATCAAACCATTTATTATAAATTTGATATTCAACGTCATTAATTTTGTTGTCTTTGTATAGCATTTTAGCGAAGACGTTTTTGTCAGTAAATATAGATCTTTCGGTAATAATAATATCATAATCTTTTGTAAGAGCTTCTTTAAGCACTGCAAGACGACTAATATATGCCATCATTTGAAACGCGAAACCATATTTTTCATTATTTTCATAAAATTTTTCGATGATGTTTTTTCCATCATTTTTATCAATAATAGATTCCCATACGGATACTGGTTCTTGGAGAAAACAGATTTTATAGTTGCATTTTTTATTACAACATAATTGTTGAAAATTATGTTGAAAATATTTTAAAACACTAGATTTACCCGAACCAATGTTCCCATCAAATGAGATAATGATCGGGAGTTTAGTTTCTGTTTTAGTCATTTAATTGATTTTTTAATTTATATATTTAAATTAATAAAATATATAAAATAAAAAATCAATTTTTTTTTAAAAATCAAACAAAAAAATATATTATAATGTTTTTGTTAATATATTTTTTTTATTATTGTTCAATATCAAACTCGCGTCTCGTGTAGCGTCGTGAAACCCGACAATCAATCAATCAATCTATCCAAGATAAGATAAACGCGAGAGTGAGAAGATAGACGATAAAGAGATAAAAGAGCGACAGACGAGGCACCAGATAAGAGATGAGATAATATATATCATCTCTTATCGGATACAGACACAGCCATATTATCCCAATATCCAGTAGTAACAGCTCCACCGACCGAGATGACAGGTCATGTCCAATCATATTAATATCTCCATCGCGCCTAGTGATAGGAACGGGTTTTATTTTTTAATCGATAGTGCTAACTATATATATATCCCATTCGCTGGCGGGAAACATAGTTTCGTTTTTAGAAATAGACACGGGAGCTCCCGCCCCCTTGTATCCTTGGGTATTGCTAATTGAATTAATTTTATTCAAACCAATTAGCATAGGCAAAATCATTATGGCTGATATAGTATATGTGGTATAATTACAAAAAATTATAATCAATTTTAATATAATTATTTTAAAACAGATATAAAGATTGATGGTGTATAATATATGATAGTGGTTATATGGATTGTAATTAATCAAATACATATTCACTATTATTTTTGAGTGCTGATGCCCGAGCGGTCCAAGGGGTACGACTCAAGTTCGTATGGCTTCGGCCTCGTGGGTTCGAATCCCACTCAGCACAAAACTAAATATTGTTTTTATTTAGTTTTGTCCCATTTTTTTAATAAAACAGAAAAATATTTCTTATTATAAGATATGGTTGTAATATTAAATTCCTATATTTACTTTTAATGAGTGCAGTAGCTCATTTGACTTGTTTCCTTTGTATTGTCCATATTCTATTTTTTCCTCTGATAAATACTTTATCATAAGATTTAATTTTCAACATATTGGATAAAATCCTAAATTCTCTGTACAATGCCTCGAGTTTATTTTCTTCATCGACGGTTAAATTTAGTCTTTCCATATATATATAAATAAAACAAAAGATGTATATCCATAAGTATAATTATAACTTATTTGTCAATTTAAAAAAGATATAACAAGATATAAAAAAAACATTATAATATATTATATCTTAATGTTTTTTTATAAGAAATAAGAAATAAGAAATGAAAATTATAATGTTTTTGTTAATATATTTTTTTTATTATTGTTCAATATCGAAGTCGCGTGTCGTGTAGCGTTGTGAAACCTAACAATCTATCTATTTATCCAAGATAAATCCACAAGATGGACGATATAGAGATAAAAAGCGCCAAACGACATACCAGATAAGATATCTTTATCTCTTATCTGATACAGACACAGCCATATTATCCCAATATCCAGTAGTGACAGCTCCACCGAGTGATATGGCAGGTCATGTCCAATCATATTAATATCTCCACTGCGCCTAGTCATAGGAACGGGTTTTATTTTTTTATCGATAGTGCTAACTAAACACATCTCCCATTCTCCGCGTGGGAACATCGTTTCGTTTTTAGAAATAGACATAAGAACTCCACCATTGTAACTGTGTGTATTACCAATTGAATTAATTTTATTCAAACCAATTAGCATGGGCAAAATCATTCTTCACGTTTACAATTTATATTTGTATATATTTGTATAATAATAAATTGTTTATCAATTAAAAAAAGATATAACATAAATTTTCAATGGATGGTTATTGTTTATTAAATAACTTATTTCTATACGCACTAAGTTTTTCGTTTGAATATTCACATGTAAATTCAAAAACAAAATTGGTAGGATAATTCTGTAAATCCACAATCCGGCCGTATGTATCTAATACTTGGATATGTAATTTTCTAATTCTTACTCCACCATGGTAAGTTCTTTTTATGGTATAAATTGTTTTAGAATTACTATGATTATTGGCAAAAGGAGTTCCGGTAGTTGGAATTCTAGCTAATATATTATCGCTAGTTATAGTTTCACCAAAGCCTAATAAAATTAATTGTTGCGATTGATTACCAACAAAATCATTTACTGATATATATAAACCAGAATCATTGGTGTGGCCGTATATATTTCTAGACTCCAAAAATCCATAATAAGTATAAATCCCTATTGTGGTAATATAATTAGTATCATTAAACGCTATAAGTTTATATATCGAATTTTCCCGGTTGTATATTTCAGAGAGAGTATACCCTAATGTTCCGAGACAACTTAACGAAAAATTAATTTCATCCATATTATGTTGATGATATGGTTTATCATTGTTAACACATATAGATGGAGTATATATATTGCGGATTGAAAAAGCTAAATTCAAACTACTCATATCATCATATGATATATTAGCCCACGGATAAATATTTAAAAATGTATCTATTTCTTCCAATGTTTTAAATCTAAACACCGGTCTAGCAGATGACTCGGATACTTCAAATTTTAAATAACGTAAATATTTATTTTTTGTAACATCATTATATGCAATATCAAAATAAAAGCTAGATATAAAGTTTTCAATATCTGTAGCAAACCATACGCCATCTGGTATTGTAATATCATATTCAATATCATCGGTTAGATCATTACTATTTATACAAACAATAAATTTATTATTACCCTTTTTTTCTGAAAAAGTATAAATAATATTAGGTATGTCACTGTTAACTAATTCTAGTGAAATAACATTATTAATTGATTCGGGCAAGTCAATTATGAAATTAGTTGATTGAGATATTTTATCGCATATTTTATTCGGATTACCAGTAATACCACAGTTAGCCGGTACACTAAGCTGAGAAGCGGGTGATTTAAATTCGGAATTAATAGCTACTTGTTTTTTTATAGTGTTATATGTTTTTGGATTAATGGGTATATTAGATTCGTTTACGGTGTTAACATTATGTATTTTGTTTTCTATAATATTAGTAACATTGCTTTCTAATTTATCTATCTTATTAATTAATTCTTCATTATTTAAATTATCAGAAAATTTTTTGGTGTAATTTTCGCTTTTTTTATGTAAATATAATAAGTTATATATTTTTGTGAAAAATATATTTAAATCACCCGCTAAAGATGTGTCGTCTAAATTTCGCAATTGATTTATTTTATTACTATAATTTTTTTCTAATAATTCATTTGTAAATTCAACATTAAGATTAATATTTAATAATGTTTTTAATTCATTAAATGAATATGAATTTATGTCTGTATCAAAATTACTCATTTTTATATAATATATTATATATAATCATTAATTTTATTTAATAAATACAATAAATACAATAAATACAATAAATACAATAAATACAATAAATTCAATAAATTAAGAATTCATTTTGATACCCAATATAGGACCAAGACCCCTATTAGTATTTAGAGCACTGTCAGTATCATTTGTAATAATAATATTATAGTTTATAGTTAAATCTACATTATTAATATTAACGGTTTGTTTAAAAGTAAGAGAATCGCCTATATTAAAATGTAAAAAATAAAATTGATTATTTCCATCAACATAATCTGCTATAATTGGATCATTATTATTTAATGCGCCAAATAATTTATTATAACTACAAGAATTTATAGATTGAATAATTAATTGTTCTATTAAATCAGCAGCTTGACTAGACGTTCCCAACGTTTCTATATTTGGATTAGTAGGATTAATAAAATTTTCATTGTTTGCATTGCCAAAATCACCGTTTGATAAAAAATGTGACATATGTTGAGCTAATGCATTCTTATAAATAATTTTATCATTATTGTTACCTGTAATTGCATGACGTATAAGTTTATTATTTCCAATATTTACTTGTATAGATTTATTATTATCAACTCCTATTATTTTATCGATACTTTCTTCAAATAAATTATCTTTCATATCTTCTATTTCCCCGGCTAATATTTGTTGAGATGAACGAGTCATTATGTCTTTTATTTCTGCAATTCGCGCGAAATGATCGATTGGTAATTTCAAACCTATAGTTGATGCAACAGAATTTCCACTAATAAATTTTTCTATATTATCAAATATATTATCTTCAATATGTAAGTTATTTAAAATATTTGTTCTACAACACTTTGATTGACTATGAAATGGATTATTACTTTCGGCGAAAAGATAGTATGTATATCTATTATCAAATATATACGGTGATCCACATACATTGTTGGCAGTAAAAATTTTCTTATATAATTTTAAGAGACCGTGGTCAATACCCATATAGTGTTCACCATCACCAACGTCGATCAATGTCCAACCATCAATTGGCACGCTCCAATCATATATTGTTCCACTTGGATCATCGTCCTGATTTCCATTTATCATATATACTACTGTTTCCATGTTAAATGTTACATAATTTAAATTTTCACCTGCATCTGTAGTACCCCGACACTCGGTTAGATATATACCTTTTTCTGAAAATTTACTAGCATCATAATATGCTGGCAATTGTAAATCTACTATAACAAATGTTACTGGTTCACCAATTTTCCCGTGAAATGTAATAATTGTATAATCGTCGACCGATGTTAGTGGATTACTATTTGCTTGATTTACCCCTCCGTCAACCCAATTTACAATTAATGTAGGAGTTCTACTAAATAGATAGTGGCAATATCTATTATCAAATATATATGGAATACCAGTAATATTATTAGGAGTAAACTCTTTCTTATATAATTTTAAGAGACCGTGATCAGTTCCCATATAGTGTTCTCCATCACTAATATCAATTAACGACCACCCATTAATTGATACACTCCAATCATATATTATACCACTTGGATCGTCACTTTGATTTGCGTTTATCATATATACAGTTGTATTCATGTTAAAAGTTACTTGATTTAAATTTTCCCCAGAATCTGTTGTTCCAAAACATTTTGCAATATCAATTCCCTTTTCTGCAAATTTAGTTGTATCATAGAATGCCGGCAATGGTTCGCCAATCTCCCTACGAAATGTTATAACAGTATTATTATCGACGGGTATTAGGGGATTACTATTTACTTGATTTATACCGCCATCTATCCAATTAACAATTAATTGTGCTGGGATAATACCGAACATTAGGTCGGCGTGAAATTTTGCAATTTTTAAATTTACTTCCATAACCATTATTATTTATCTTTAATATAAATAAATAATAATAAATTTAAATAGTTTATACCATAGTCGCGCCTAAAGTGCTACCCAGTACTAGATGATCATCTAAATCGGCGTCTGTATTTGCCTTGACGGTTAAATTGAAATTTACAATTAGTGTTCCAACCGCAAGATTGGCAGTTGCGCCTTGAGCACCACCGTCATTTGTAGATATGGGTGTACCAACTGTTACAGTATTTTTAAATGTAAGAACATCACCTACTTGAAAATGTAAAAAGTGGAATGCTTTTTCATTATCCACCAATTCGGGCTGTGGGTCGTCATCGGTACCGGCGGTACCAGGCTCCGCTGTAGCGCCGAGAAGTTGATTTATTCTGGGGGGGGAAAAGGATGCCGCCTGCTGTATAAGCGCACCTATAATTGAATCAACATTATTATTACCAGAAGCATCAGTGGTCTCGCCAGCAGCAGTAGTTGGGTTTGTAAAAACGGAAGTACTGTCTGTCTCCGCACCACTAAAAGTGGAATCTAAATAAAAAGCAACGTGTTTATTTAATATAACGTCAAACGCATCGCGGTTGGCGGAACTGCCCATGCAGCCGGTCGTCAATGCCGCCCCAACATTAACTTGGTGTGCTTTCTGGGTGTTAGTGCTCGAACCAACGGCAGTAGAGTCATCATCGTCGCCGAGAACTTTGCGTTTGAACGTATCAATCGCAAGGGCTTTTACTCCATCAATAGAGGCTGCGTTCGCGGTCTGCGAGGCCTCTGTCATAATATCAACTAACTCTTTTAATCTTAACGCGTTTGTAACTGGAACATCTAACCCTAACAAATGACCGACTGAATTACCAATTAGCGTATCTTTGGCGTTTAGATAATTTGCGTCTGTAATTGTCAACGAGTTTAATATGTTGGTGCGAGTACACTTTGTGTTTATAGCACCAGTTGTTCCATCTGTAAATAAAACCGCAAACGTACGATCCATCCAAAATTTAGCAATGTCCATTTCGACATTAATAACATTGTCTCCGCTAGAGATAACGGGTGCAACAGCGAGCTGTGTTAAATTTGTGAATGCGGCGGAAGCGCAGTCTGTACCTGTTAACTGGTAGTTAACCATTTTACACTTATGCTATATAATTATATTATAATTAATAGAATTAATAGAATTAATAGAATTAATATAATTATATTATAATTAATATAATTAATATAATTAATAGAATTAATATAATTAATAGAATTAATATAATTAATAGAATTAATAGAATTAAATTTTCCTAAATAACTTTTATATCGGAAATATATTATAAATTTTTCTTTATAGTATTTAATATGAACATATTTAAAAAGTCAGATATTAATGCCCGAGCACAAATTACAAAAACAACTAATTCACTTGAATTAAATAAATTTGAAAAAATGCATAAAATAGTAGAATCTAAGTTAGGGGGATTTTTATCTGATTACGCACTAGGCGACGTTGATAAATTAAATGTCGAATTTACAGATGACAAATACAAAAATTTAGGTTTGATTTTAGGAAATCAAAGCAACTTTACAAATGTGGATGCATACAATTATAATAAATCTACGTTTATTAAATATTGTTCTACGTTTCATCGTGTTTTAGATGGATTACATATTGCGCTTATAAATAATAATGAGTTGATTTCACGAACAGATGATTTGAGTGGAACTTTATATGTTTTAAGTACTGCTGAAAATTTAACAGAGTATTATATTGAAAAGTTTACCGGGACAGCATATGGGTTTGATGCATATTTAAGTATATCAAGTAATTTAGAAACATTAAATTTTAAAGATGAATATAGAATATATATATTAAAATACGGGGTTCCTGATAATTTAAATTTTGAATCTGAAAAATTATCAGCAATTAGAATAGAACAAGGAATAACTTAACAAAATAATAAATATAAAAGCATATTTATGCCTAGAAATTACTATTACTATGTATCTAGATATACATTAAAATATTTTATTTAGATATTTGAAGATTTAAAAGGCCGACTAAAATTATTTGTAATATAAATAAATGTTTTGAATATAAATATATCTCATGACAATATTACGTGATACATTAAGGAGTCGCGCTGGGTTCGGTGCAATAAAAAATTATATATAAATTTTTATTTAAAAAATATTTAAAATCGTTCACACTAAATACACATCCTATCATAATAATTATATCATTTGTATTAAAATCTATATTTTCCCATTTGTTGTACAAAAATTTTGAGTTTTTAAACAATTTATATATTATTAAATAATATAATAGATTACTAATGTAGTATGATAATAAATTATAAATTTTATTAGCTCCACATAGATTAATTCATCCAAACGTGGAAATAATAGATTTAATAATTGAATTGGGTCGAAGATTTAATGTAAAATCTATATATTAAACGCTACGAAATATTAAAGTGATTTTCTTATTTCCATTATATAATTACCCATTCTATTTTCGCCATACAATACATCGTCTAGAAAATTTCCACCCCAATATGAAGGACGACGTATAGCATTTCTATCAAATTCTAAAAGGTATAAATCTCCAGTTTTTTCCAAAACTTCTTTAAATTCGGTTATATTATATTTTTTTGTCAAAATTGTTTTCCATATTTTATCATTTGATTGAAAATCTTCTAAATTAGTTAATCCCAATTTTTTTATCATTTTTTTACTA
>JGI24540J26637_10001519_pt1 | contig 10195 bp, 11 predicted proteins | sample NorSeaMetagenome_FD_26637 | JGI IMG/M metagenome (IMG submission 26637) | reverse complement strand
CCCCCCCCATCAATCTACTGGTGGTAACATCCCTCCCTCTCGCCTTGTAGTTAACGTACACACACGCACCCTCGTGCACGTGCATGTTAGGAGACGGAAGATACCCCAGCACCTTCCTCCGCAGGGTCTCCTGTTTAGTGTCTCTGAAGTGGTTCAGCACGTGGCAAACGAACTCCTCCGGGTTGCCGTTGGTACACGGTCGGACCCTGGGCCCAGCACGCTTCCGCTTCCTACCCTCGCTAAACCTCCTTTCCGCCGTCATTGCCACTGTGATGACGTTCCTCATCCAAGCGCGCTTCTCGATCAATGCGTCGGTGTCGTCGTTCAGGAACCTTCCGATGTTGCAAGGTAGCTGGAGGTCGGTGTTCAGGGTTACCAACGCCGACTTGTTGTAACTCAATAACAGAGTGCATAAGGAACGAGGGGTAAAACTGGGGGTTGGGGCTAATGTGGAGTAATTCTTGAGGAGTGTGTGGAGGGGGGTGTCGCCGTATATGTCCGTGTACGAGCACAGGGCTTTGGGGTGCGGGTGTGTGGATAGGATGGCCTCGAAGACCTTGTTGGGAGCTTTGTTTTTAAGCAGCACACGAAGGGGGACAACTACGCTCTCTGGGTGCATGGAATACGGAGGCGATAAGGCCTTCGGCCACCAGGTTGCGGATTTTACGGAGGCTATCAAGGAATCCCATTTCGGAGGAGAGGAGCTGGCTTTGAAGTAGTAATCCATCACTGTCGAGACGACCCAGCCGGGGAAAGGGTCAGATACGACTGGGTTGGATGATAAACTAGCGCAAGATTGGTGTGAGGCATCGTCCTCGATCCGAAATTGGGACATATGGCGCCGATAAAATTATCAAAGAACCTCACTCTGTTTTACCATGGGGTCAACAAGACTACCGATTCTGAGCGAGTGCATTCTCCTTTTGATGAACTCAATGACGGCTTTAGCATACCTAATCTTCCCATCTCGTGTGAACGTTTATCTCTCCACCTTCATGGTCGGGGGTCTCTTCGGACTCATGATCCCACCCTTTTTAATCCTCCATCTCTCCCTCTTGTACCTCTCGAACGTGGTGCATTTCCTCTCCTTGACCGTTGCCTACACAGCCATCTTTGGGGCGTACGTTGTGACTGTACTTGTTATGGACAAGGTGAGGCGGAGAGAGGAGCTAAGGCAGCGAGCGTAGCGAGCTGCCTAATGCGATGAGCGGAGGGAATTGCAAAAGGTCGAAGGGCAATACGATATTCATAGCCCCAGGCAACTCGCTTCGCTCGCCGCCTAATGCTTCTCTATGCGATAGGTCAACCCCCCTTATTCGTTGCTTCGCTCCTCGCCTAACCCTTCCCTCTGTCGCATCACTTCGCTCATCGCAGAGCGCGCTCAGGCCTCTACCACTCGGGAAAGTTAGGAAGGCAACCAATGCCATTGAGCGTTTGAGTTCGAAATTCTGGTCCACCCACTTCTCCTACTTCCCCATGAATAAGATCCAGGAGGGTCCCCCACTGGACCCCGAACGTCAGTACGTCTTTGGCGTCCACCCCCACGGTATCCACTGCTGGGCATTGAACATATTCGCCTTCCAAGGCGATGCTTCCCCGTTCGATTCCGACACCGGCATGACATCCTCCGGCCGAATGACGGGTCTTGCTGCTACGGTTATATTCCATATCCCTGTTGTTAGGGAGCTTTTCTTGCAGATGGGATACGTGGACGCTAGCAGGAAGTGCGCTACAAAGCAGATGGAGGCTGGTAGGAACCTGTTCATATGCACCGGCGGTGAGGAGGAGAGCATGAGGACAGTTATGGGGGGGGATGTTGTGGTTCTTAAGAAGAGGAAGGGGTTCGTTAGGCTCGCCGTTAAGCACGGGGCGGACCTGGTGCCTGTGTTCGGGTTGGGGTTATCGGATTTGTACACTACGTACAGTTTCATGATCGGGTTCAGGTGAGATTGGACGGGGATAGAGGCCGCACCGCTATATCTAACAACCTTCCACTCATACCTTCCACTCGTCGCTTCGCTCATCGCAGGATGTGGCTACAGAAGAGCACAGGAATCGCGCTTCCCATCTTTCACGGTCGTTTCCTTTCCCCTCTCCCTTACAAGAAGGAAATTAAGATCCTCGTGGGGAAGCCGATCAAGATCGATCCCAAGGACTTCCCGGAGGAGGGGGAGAGACCGGACGAGAAGATCGTGGGGAAGTACCATGATTTATACATGCAAGAATTGCAAGAACTGCATAAGAAGTACGGGGAGGGACGGGTGCTAGAAATTTTATAGCTCGTTTGTTGTTCCCTGAGAGGTTGCCGGTAGCGATATCACGGATAGACACGGTGTGACGCTCGAGTGCTTTGAAGGAAGACGGTTTTGAGTAGAGAGAAACAATAATGAGTGAGGGTCAACAGAACAAGAGCCATCTATCCAAGCAGAGTTCTCTCGCACATTTCATCAATATTGTCAGGGAATTCGGCCCTGCAACTGATCGGGTCCAAGGGAAAAAAGACCAGAACGCAAATCAATAAAAAGGCGGGAACCATAAGAGAGTCTGATAGAAATCTAGAGAGACGCTTATCGCTAAACTTCGCCATTCTATTTCTAGACTTGAGGAGATAGCGAAAGCCTAACAGTAGTGCCGTTACTCGAACAACGGCAATGGCCCACCATATTGGTTCGGAGTAGTTTATCATTGAGACTTGTAAAAGATCCGGAAGGATCGTGGTAACAAATGCTTGAATTCCCATTAGAACCCTGTATGATCTAGTGTCGTTGCGTGGTTGGAGAAAGGTGAAATTGATCGTGGAGCCGTAGGTTAAGGGGGCGGCTAATGTTCCCGCACGATCCCAAAGCCCCCCAACATCACCTGTCAAGCCTAACAAAACTTTTGTGAGGGGAAATGTAAATGAGGTTACGAAATTTAATAGTACGTATATGTTCGAGCATCCTTCTATGTATATCTCTCCAGGTGCTTGCGATACTGGGGGTCGCGGCTGAGATGCGTATATCTCTCCAAGCGCTTGTGGTACTGGGGGTCGTCACTGAGATGCAGAGGGCGACAAAGGATTATCAGAGCTAGTAGCAGCAGCCTTGGGCCCCCTCACTTTTACGCTTCCTACGTCTCCCTTTGCGTTTCCCATGGGTTCTGTCACTTTTTGGGTAGATTTGTGTCGTTTGATTTCTCTCTCTTTGATTTGCCATCGCCATCCTCTCTGCTGTCAGAATGCAGACCAACATCAGGAGTGGTCTCGAAAATCTCTTCCTGTTTTTCTTTGTCTTTGGACGATTTAGCTGGAAGTTTAGTAATTGTACCTCCCGAGGATGTCGTACTATCGTGTAATGGTCATGTCGGCTTCGCGAATTTAGATCAATGTGAGAGTAACTGGAGTTGTAACAGAAATTCTTTTTTTGGCAAAAACCCCTTTTTAATTTAATTAACAGTAAGCGTCTTGGTTTACCCTTTAGGACACGCCCCCCCCCCTAAAGCATCCCTCCTAGGGTCATCTCTTCCTGTAACCCGCCGCTGGAGAACCGTCGACTATCTGTCACGACCTTGCCTTTCTTCTTGGCCTCGCCCAGGTTGTCCCTGAGACTGGTTGGAGCTAAAGAATCACCTGAGATCGAAGACTCCCTGTACCCACTCTTGATGCTTTCTAGGTGGCTCTTGAGAAGAACACGCACTTCGACGATGAATACGACCGCAGCGCATGCTCCTCCCACCAAGCCCACATTCATCACAAAGTTTGACTCTGGTCCGGCAACGCCGAGCTCGCTAAGCAACCGAAGGGAGCAAAGCCCTGTCATCCCATTGAGGGCAAACTGGAGCTGCTCCCTCTTCTTCATGTCGAATTCCGCCAACCTTTCCTTTGTCATTGACGACTCGTCGCTGACTTCCTTTGGCACGGCCTTCCCGATTATCGAAGTCAACGTTGCCAAGATTAAAATTGCGGACAGGGAAACGCTTGAGTTTTGTGTGTTTTTACATTGTTTTCCCTCTTCTTTGCCAGGGTAGTTTATCCAACATGAAATCACCTCAAACATGAAGAAGGCGACCGTCGTGAGGCATGCGACCCCCTTCACCAACAAGCTGTGGACCAGAAAATCCGACATTTGGGTTTTCGGAAGGTTTTTTATGCTCCTTCTCATTTTCAATGCGTAACGAAATACGACGCACATCAAAAGCGCCCTCAGAAGCTCCTTCCCAGCGTCACTTTTGTTTCCCATCCTTAAGAAACCCACAAATCCACAAAGTTTGGTCAGGACGACCTGGGCAATGAAGTGGCCCCAGAGGAAGACTTTTCGATAGGGCTTATCTGCGATGAGCGAAGCGAATCGCGAAAAGGGTTAGAATAAGGGATGAGGGTACGAGCGCGCGCGGTTTTCGTCGCTAGTGTTCGTGTTCCAGCTCGTCGCTTTGCTCCTCGCTTGGCATCACCTGTCCTCTTCGGTTTCATGAATATGCTCAAAGCATAGGCCAAGAGGACGAGTGGAAGGATCAGGTCTGACCAATCTTTCATGTTTTGGCTTCGCGGGTTGATAGCAAACCCGATGTATAAGGAAACGTACGCAGTCGTCAAAAGAGCACTGCAGCCGATCCAAAAGGATGCAATCTCTGTCACAGTTTTTTTAAGGCATAAAGAGGTTGTCCTCGACCTCAAAGGATTCATGTTCCTCGTGTGCGTAAGAGCGTGGATTTCGAACAACGAAACGATAATCATCGAACCCAACGAAATTGCGCCGAGGGATCGTAATGTTGCCTTAGTGTTCTTATCGTTCGCTCCCATCAAACAGAACAGGAACATACAGCAACTTCCCGACAACATCATGAAGAAACCTGAAATCTTGTGGCGCTTTTTCACTCCGGTCATTGTCGCTATTTTTTCCCATGATACCGTGTCGTCTTTTCGCTGCTGGTTGGTCATCGTTCCTATAATCATCTTTATGACGACGTACGCAAAGAGACAAAGTGAGATGAACATAGCGGACTGGAATGAGCGAAGCAATTGCGAAAGGGGTGAGACTGGATGAGGAAGATGAGGAGTGAAGCGACAGCAGTATACCACGCACCACTATAACTAACAACCTTCGACTCGTCGCTTCGCTCATCGCAGACGTTTCTCACCTCAATATTGTTTATGCAGGTGCCGAAGTCCATAGTATTCTCTATGACGCAGTTGAGGGCCTTGAATGTGACGAAGAGCATGCCAGTGATTTCCTGCAATGAGAAAAGCAAATCGCGAAAAGGATAAGGCGGGGAGCGACGCGACGAGTATGGGGGTTTGGCTTATCGCATAGATACGCGTTAGGTAGCTCGCTACGCTCGATACCTCCTTCTGCCCTCTCTCCGCCTCACCTGGAGGACGTTTTTGAGCATTGCCTCGAGGAAGAACTTGGACTTCCTCTCCTCATCCAAATACGCAACCATATGGCGCCATACAGAACCGTAGTAAAAGCAAAGGCTCCAAATGCAAAGTCGCGCGAATGGTTCGATCAATTCTTTGATGTTGCCGTTGCTTTCTTTCATGAGATGTATACATACTGGCGCCTCGGCAGACATAAACATTCCGAACAGGGTGTTTTCAAACGTAGAATCCTCCCTATTTGGATCAGAGAAAAATGCAACCAAAAAGAGTAGGCAGATAAACGGCATCAGGAGGTATTGGAGCGATATAAAATGGTTGTCCATGGTAATTGCGCTCCATGTGCCTAACATCAGATTCAGGAGAATCGCCAAAACTCCAAGTATACGGAACCCGCGCTGTAGCCTTATAACAGGCACTTCTGGCTGTTCTACCTGTGATGTGCCCCCCTCGATTGCCCCAGGTTTCTTGGGGTCCACTTCTTTTGCCATCAGGAACCACTTCCAAATTCCAACGACAATTAATGACCCGCTTCCAAGACCTCCCACCACTATCAGAAATTCGAATTCGCCTTCGCTCAATTCCTTGCGACTGTTGTATTGGGCGAAGAGGAAGAATGTGCAGCAAACTGCGATGGCGTCGAGGAACATTGTGACAACCTCCCTGAAGTTTAAACCAATTCCAGTGGCGATGTTGTAAATAGTGAGGTCGTACTTTGCGCGAAGCTCCTTTGGGAAGATTGCGCTGACCAATTTAATGATGAAGTGGGTGATTATCATTCCTCCTATGCCCGCCTGTCCTACCAGCGTTCTCCGGCAGGTTTTGCGGTCCTCGTCTGCGATGAGCAAGCGGGGAGGAGCGAAGTGACGACCGGAGGGGCGCGAGTGAATCGAGCGCGGAAAGGGTTGTGAGTTATATTGGTGGGCGGTATGCTGCTGTCGCTTCGCTACAGCCTTCCGTCCTTCGCTCCTCGTCCAATCTCACCTTCGCCCAGCTGAGCCCAGCAACGGATGGGATCTAGGATGAAGAAGGTGAGGATACATAGGGTCGTGATGCTCGGAATGAGGACTGAATCGGTGAGGAAACGGGAGAGAGGCTTGGGATCTAGGTTGGCTGCCCTTACTCGGACTGCAAGAGAGCAACTGAAAACTCCCATTCCGCTGATGAACGCGAAGAATCCGACAATCCAAGCCAGCGTGCTTGAACTTGTCGCACTCAGGTAGATGATGAGGGGGGATAGAGTCGTGAGTATTGCCTGTATCCATAAGAACCTCATGTAAACCTGCGATGAGCGAAGCAAATCGCGAAAGGGGTTGGGATGATGGATGGCGAGGAGCGAAGCGACGAGCGGAAGGTTGTTAGTTATGTGGGTGGGCGATATGATGCCGTCGCTTCGCTTCTCGTCCGATCTCACCTTGTTCATGTTCTTAGGCTGGAGAAAGACAGATGTGACCATGGCAGCCGCGCTAGCTGGACCGGCCATGAATGCTGAGTCGTTGTACATCCCCGTCCCTACTTCGTCGCCAGTTGCGGCGCCCAGGATTCTGACGGCAGGGTAAAGCATGGAAATTAGGAAGCCTGCGAATGAGCGAAGCGAATCGCAAAAAGGGTTAGGATATGGGATGAATACGATTGCGATGGTTAGGGAGGGGAGGAGGGGGGTGTAAGGAAGTAGACGTGTATGTGTGGTTTTCGTCACTATATATGGCGTTGCTAGCTCATCGCTTTGCTCCTCGCTTGGCCTCACCCACAACAACGTAGACAATAGAACACTGGGTCACGAAGTGCTCGGTTTGGGGGTCCTCATCGGGACCGGGGGAGGACTCAGGTGAGGATGCAATTGTCAGAGGGTTATCAGAGACAGTTGGGCTGTCAGTTTGCAACCCAACTGTCTCGAGGTCGTCGAGGTCTTTCTTAACAATTTGGCCATTTTGGGGTGAATCGGTCGGGAAATTTGCCTCTCCCTCGTCCATTACCAGGTGTAAGGGGGATGTGGGCATATTTTATCCGCAGACTGTCCAGTGAGTATACGAAGGAAAGGGTTGTTTGCTAAAACAGGAGGAGCTCAGATTTATCCAGACGAAAAAAATAACCTTTAACCATGATTTCCAATTCAAGACGTTTGCTGCGAATTAGATGCCATTCTCACCGGCCCCTCTTATCTATCTCCCGTACGCCTGCCCCGCCCCGTGTTTCTCGACCCACTCGTCGTTGGCGAAGGTTGACCCGGACCAAGCCTTCTGGAAGCAAGCCTCAGGGTCGTAAGTGTCCTTCTCGTCGATCCTCTTCTCGATGTCCCCCTTGAAGTGCCTGAGCAGACCCTGAACAGGCCACGCCGCCGCGTCTCCTAGAGCGCAAATAGTGTGTCCCTCTATCTGCCTGCTGATCTCCTCAAGCATGGGAATCTCCCTCTTGTCAGCATCTCCCTTCTCCATCCTCTTGAGGATGGTCTCGAGCCACCCGGTTCCCTCCCTACACGGCGTGCACTGTCCGCAACTCTCGTGCTTGTAGAAGTGTGCGAGCCTCCTGCGATGAGCGAAGCGAAGAGCAGGGCGAGTAGCGAAGAGCGGGGCGAAGAACGAAGCGACGAGCAGAAGGTTGTTAGTTGTTATGCTGCAGTAGTATACGGTCGTCGCTTCGCTCCTCCTGTCCTTCGCTCCTCTCTCCGCCTCACCTGATTCCGCTAATCATGTCAACCGTATTGTCGAACATGGTGACGGCTGCAGTTCCGAGCCCCGAACCCTTGGCGCGGAGGTCGTCGAACTCCATAAGTGCCTCGTCGCACTGGGCCTTGTTGAGCACGGGGACGGAGGACCCTCCGGGGATGCAGGCCTGGACGGAGTCCCACCCGTTGCGCATTCCACCGCAGTGCTTCTCGATCAGCTCCTGGAGAGGAATGCTCATGCTCTCCTCCACGACACATGGGTTGTTGACGTGCCCCGAGATCCCGAAGAGTTTGGTTCCCCTGTTGTTATCGTTTCCAAAGCTGTTGAACCAGCTGGCTCCCCTCCTAAGGATGGTGGGGGCGACTGCCACAGTCTCGACGTTGGTGACGGTGGAGGGGCACCCGAACACTCCGACTCCGGCAGGGAACGGGGGCTTTAACCGGGGCTTGCCCTGGCGTCCCTCGAGGGACTCAATGAGGGCAGTCTCCTCTCCGCAAATGTAGGCTCCAGCACCTCTGTGCAGGAAGACGTCAAAGTCGTACCCAGAACCGCACGCGTTCTTCCCGAGGAATCCAGCCGCGTACGCCTCGTGTATGGCCTCGTCCAGCACGACGGCCTCGTTGAAGTACTCTGCGATGAGCGAAGCGAATCGCGAAGGTTAGGTTTAGAGATGAGAATTACTGCGACGACTACGAAGGAGGCGTGTCTTGTACCAAAGTGCGAGCGCGCACGAGTTTTGTTGCTAGCTATGGCGTTCTCAGCTCGTCGCTTCGCTCCTCGTCCATTCTCACCTCCCCTAATATAGATGTATGCGGCCCTGGCGCGCATGGCATAGCCTGCGACGAGGCAACCCTCGACCAGCTTGTGGGGATCCTTGCGCATAATTTCGCGGTCCTTGCACGTTCCCGGCTCCGACTCGTCTGCGTTAACTACAAGGAAGGAGGGGCGGCCGTCACTCTGCTTGGGCATGAAACTCCACTTCAAACCACTGGGGAAACCGGCACCGCCCCTACCCCTGAGCCCGCTGTCCTTGATCTCCTGCACGATTTGGTCGGGGCCCATCCAAAGCATCTCCTTGGTGTGGCTCCAATCACCGCGCTTCATGGCATCAGGTAGACGCCAATCCTGCTCACCATAGAGATTGGTGAAGATACGATCTTGGTCAGAGAAGTGCTGGTATACTCTGCAGTTTGGGGGGTTGGGGTGGAGGAGCGGTGGAGGGAAGTTATGGGATAGAGGGAGGGTTAGAAGAATGAGAGAACCGAAGAAGTGTTGAGTCGAAGGGGTGAGAAGATCTATGCTATTTGGGGTTATTTTCCACATTGATGTGAAGGGTTGTGGTAAATATCATCATTACTTCATCTTTCAACAATATTAGTCCGTAATAATAATCATAGGATAATATATTTACACATTCAGCATAAACGAACGACCTGGAGATATTGTCTAATTTCTCCCCCCCTAAAGCATCTATTAATCTACGTACCCTGTCCCAACCAAGGTCTCGGCAGCAGGAACGGCTGAGAAGCCTCTCTTGCTCGCTAAGAGCCTAGCGCTTCTAGAAAGCATAAACCTATTTTGGGGTGAAATCGGAGACTTTGGTAATTCGCAGACTGAAGTGCATCACTTTCTATAGAGGCCGTAACTTGTGTTGACATTTTTACCGACCAACGCAAGGATGGCAATGTGTCGCCGTTTAATATGCGTAATCTTCCTTATAATAATTCATGTGTGTAAACCGCACACTTCCCGTAGATCCTCGACAGACTTCCGGGTTGCTCTAGCAGGCGGATTGGCTGGTGCAACAGGGACGGTCATATTGCATCCCGTCGATACAGCCAAGGTGCGTTCCGTCGTCACATCCCACCCCTCCCCTCTTTCCCTTAGTCAATCTAACAACTTTGTCAACGTTATTTCCCCGTCACCCCCCTCACACCCCTCCCAGACCATGCGTCAGAAGAACCCCGCGACAATCCCTTCGGTCGGCGCCGCGCTGGCCCGCATGTTCAAGCCTCCGCCCTCCTACAAGTTGAACATATCCCCCCGCACCCTGGGCCGGGTGTACCGTGGAGTTATCCCTGCTGCGCTTGGTGCGATCCCTTCCAGCGCTCTTTACTTCGGGAGCTACGAGGGCGTCAAGAGGAGGCTTAGTTTGAAGGTTGAGGAGAGTGGGAGG
>JGI24540J26637_10001517_pt1 | contig 10201 bp, 9 predicted proteins | sample NorSeaMetagenome_FD_26637 | JGI IMG/M metagenome (IMG submission 26637) | reverse complement strand
CTTCTTCTTCCTTCCGCATTCCTCCCCATCTTTCTCCTCGTCGTTATCATCCCCCCTAACCCCCCCCACAACCTCAACAAGTGCTCCCATCTCATCGTCATCAATCTCTTTGAAGGCCTCCTTGAGCGCCAGTATGCTCTGGGCTTCTGCGTTCAAGACGTCCAAGAACTTGTCCCTGAAGGCCTTCCCCATTTTTTTAAGCCAATCAAGCTTTCCGGCGACCTTGGTAGCTCTATCGTCCAGAATGGCCACAGGGACCAAGTCTTTGACTGCAAGGATCACACCATGACTACCATTCTCCAAGATGCTGCTGAGCAGGACCATGCAGACGCTCTCCAGCTTCAGTTTCAGCCTTGCATCTTTAACCGACCTGAGATTTGCCGTCACAACGCAGAGACACCCATCGATGCACTTCCCATTCTCCGCAAAGATGGTCTGATTCTCACTGCAAGGGCCTTGACAGAGTTCGACCATCAAGATCATCGCTGCGATACCAACGTTCGCCTCCACGTCGTCCCACTTTCTCACACTCGGAAGGCTCTTGGCAACGATGCAAAACAGCTCCATGCTCTCCTCGACCAAGTTCGTGCTCTTGGCGTGAGGTTGCTTTCTCAGCAAATTCTGATTCGGCTTATAATGCCCCTCGCACATTTCCTTCATGAGCCCCATAATCTTGATGCAACTAAGAACTCCCTCCTGCAGAGTCTTTGCCCTCTCAGGATTCGCCTTTCTAATCTTCCTGTACTCCCTCAGCTTAACAATCGCCTCCCTGAGGAGCTCCCTGATCTTGAAGAAGAATGCAGGACCAAGAGCATCGCTCCCGTTGTCCGTCAAGGTGTCAACGCAAGCCGCCTGGATGGTCCTATTGCCTCCCAATAACAGCTGCCTCAAGGTGTCAATGGCATCTTCCATGACGGCGCCGGATTTGGTGTGGCTGATGGTGTTGAGAAGGACATTCACGCATCCACACTCGATGCCAATATGCTCCTGAATCCTCAGGAACTCCTCCTTTTTGTTTTCAAGCATTTCCTCAACGCTCACATCCTCAATCAAGGCAGCCTCCTCGATCTTTTGGACATCAAGCATCCGATGGGCCCGCCCCATGTGCAGGTTCAGAACGTGCATGACCGTGGCCAGCGTGTCGGTCTTGTCCGAATCCAGAGAATTCTCACGCAAGTAAAGCACCATCCTCTCGAGGAGCCTGTCAAACGTGACAGCAATTGCACGAGGGTCCTTCATGGCATCTCCCATGCTCATGTGCTTCTCAGTTACCTCGAGAAGCTTCCTGATACGCAGGAGCCTGAACAACCGGGCAGCCCGAGCAAGCCGGAGCGCCTTAACAAACCCCCCGCTTCTGCTACCTTCTCCGTCCCCCCTATGCTCAACGTAAATGAACAGGATGTCAATCATTACTACTGCGAAGTCAATGAAATTCATAATATCAAGCAAAAACGTGTCAACCTCCTTGTGCACGTAGACATGACAGGCGCCCTTTACGACGAGCTCTATCGTGAAGAAGAAGGTGATAAGAAAGTCCATCACATTGAGGGCACTGTTGGTCTCCCCAACGAGCTGAATCATGAGCACGATGATGGCAAAAAAGACAACTGTAAGCACGATCACTAGGGCCTTGGGCCCATTCAGAATCGACAACAATTTTCCGCAGAAGATCTCCATCTTGTCGTTGTGTTCTTGAGCCTTTCTCACTTCTTCAAGGCGCATCTCCTCGGCGACTGAAGTCCCCTTAAGGGCGGCTATGTACTCTGCGTTGTCGGGGGAAGTAAGTTTCTCAGAGTTTTCAAGAACATCGAGGAACTCATCGTCTTTCTTGCATAATGCGCTAATGATCTTCTCGCTCTTTTTCATTGCAGGAACCACCTTAGTATGCAAGAACGCGTCCATGTCCGTCTTCATCAGCGCAATTAGCTCAGGGTCTTCGTCTATGATCTCCTTCTCTGCCAACCAGTCAAGTCCGCTGCCAGGCTCCATAACGTTTGCGTCGGCCATCATGTCGAGGAACTCATGCCTGTCGATTCCCGACCCCTTGTTCTTGTCATACTTCTTAAAGAGAGCCTTGACATCCTTCGCCGTAAGCTTCGGGTTCTCCAACCTCATGGCGGAGTAGACTTCTTTCTTGCTTAAGTAGCCATTCCCATCTCTGTCCATGTTATCAAACTTTGCCGCAGCCTGGGCGGCGAATGCACTTGACATGAATTCAGCTGTATCAAGTCCTTCCGAAACGTCCTTCTTCTTGTCCACCCCAGCCTGGGCTACTGCCGTCGCATCGCCGGAGAAAGAAACCGACGGAGCTATGCTCGGGTCTCCTATCCTAAGGGTGGCCCTTCTCGCCTTCTGAACCTGGACATCCTTGCCGTGGTAGGAGAGCTGCTTCCCCACCTCTGAGATAAGGTCCATCAAAGTCTTGTGGTAAAGTCCGGTGACCGCGTACACTTCCTTGAGTTCCTTGAGGAGCTGTATGACCGTGCTGTGGAGTTCTCCGCAATCTTCTGAAACGGCACCTGGCTCGTAGCATACCTGCGGCGAGAAGCAAAACGACGAGACAAGAGGGCATTGTTGGTTGTTGCTCCAGCCGCAGTCCTTGGAACCTCCCCTCCTTCGCTCACCTTGAAGAACTTGGCAATAAAGTTTAGAGCCGAAGTAGCATACGCGATATCAGCTGTTTCGGGAGAAGGTTCCGCGCAATCCTCAGGTCTCACGCTATCTTGCTTAAGCGTTTTCTTCCTGAAGACCCCAAGAACCCTATTGGATACGAACTCCAACGCCACCCACGTCTGTTTCCTTCCGCACATAGCACGCTCCAAGAGCGCAGTATCGACATAAGTAGTACTCAGCAAATCCAGGAAGGCAGCCTGCTGCAACATCTCCCACCCTACCATCCCCAAGTCAACCTGGGAAAACGAAACCACTTCTATAGCCTCCTCGAAACTGATCTGAGCCTGAATTCTTGCCGTGCTTGTGCTGTTCTTCTCTGCAGCAGCCAGCGCCAGAAGATTGACCGTCTTGATATGGTACGATAAAACGAGATGATCGCAGGAAGAACTCCTTTCCTTGAGATTGAGCGAAAGCAACAGACTGCCAGCGACGGCGGGATCGAACAAAACCAAGGTGCACAAATCTTGAGAGCGGACGATTGGCCTCATCTCGCCCTCCATGGGCTTGATGAGAATGTAGAAGAAGTCCAGCAGGCGCACAAGGCGCGAGTCAACAACCTCTCTCTCGGCATCGACCTTGAAAGTCTGGATAATTTCCCCTATCTTCACGAAGAGAGACTGGGGAACAACCTCGCAGAGGTTGCGATTCCCGGCAAGCAGAGTGATGACAATGTCCCAAACATTTAGCCCCACCCCCATCTTTTCCTGCAGAAGGTCAAGGTACTCGAAGAGAATGGCCTGATTTTCGGCGCATTCAAATATGAAGGCGTTCAAGGTAAAAACGATCCGCTTGCACACGTGAAATAGCATGTCCTTCGACTGCTTGAAGAGCGCCGAAGTCTCGGAAGGCTGCACGCCGCTGAAATCAGGGTCCACCTTGTCCATCAGTTGCACGTCTATCTCGAGTCCAAAGACAAGAACGGACCGCACGAGACCCATGTTCCTCAGCAGCCTCTGGTGGAAATGATTTATGTTCTTCGTCACGCTTGACGGAAGCACGTTGGGGTCGAAATGGTTCTTGGAGTCGTCGTCAAACAAGAACTTGTCGAGCTTGTCAAAGATTCCGAGGCATTTCTTGTAAGTTTCAACGTCAACTGGCCTCGCGGACGAGTTAAAGACGCCCCACACTTGATAAGAGCGGACGATGTACGTNAGATCCTTGAGTGCAGACTCAATCTTGGAAAAATCTCCAAAGACTGGCACTTGATTTGAGTCGAGAACACTCAGCTTTGGCAGGACGTTGATGAGGGTCCTACGTTGGGCATACCTGCGACGTATGAACCCAAGAGCCATCTCAAACACTTCATCCGTCTCATACATCATGAGGTCGAGACAGACGGAGTCAATGGGGGCATCCATCATCGCATTGATGTCCAACGAGGTGCCGTCAGGAGACGTGAACAAGGCATCGAAGTCTTTAAAGAAAGCCTCCGAAACGCAACCATCAGAAGTCAGAAAAGACTGCCCTCGAGCTGCGTACTCCTTCATCATAAAGAGCAATTGGCCGGTACGGTAGTGGGCCCTGACCTCTGCCACAGAGAAGAGGGTGCGGAACATGTAAACCTTGCAAAGATGGGCGCTTATAGTCCTCGAATCGCTCACGAATCTAGAGTCTCCCACGACAACCCTCTTCTGGAGGGCATGGAGAGAATCTGCGACCAAGGACTGGTTGTTGTGATCATCCCCTCCAACAGGCTGGACCTTGTTTGATCCGCCCCTCTGGGATTTAGCCGCATACTGGCGCACATTTCTACCCGTGCCCTCATAGGGAACAACATCAGTTCTACCATCGAGTATCTTGTTCATAGGCCTGCACGCCAAATCGATCTTGTCTTTTGTCGAGAAGAATCCAAAGGACATTAGGTCGGAGAGAAGATTGATGACCTCGCAAACGAGGCCGTTTGCAGGCTTTTGGGAAGGGGAATATTCCTGAACCTCCCCGAAGTCATCAAAGACGCCCTGAACGAGGTTCCGCAGAAGGAAAAACTTTGTGTGGGACGTGATGGAGTAGAAGGGGTCGAGATTATTGTTGAGCTCGTTTTCGGGGGGGAGTGTAAAAGAAGGGAACGCCCCTTCTTGTGTTCTAGCTTCTGAGACAAAATAGAGCGTTGTTAATTAAGGAAGAGAGGGTGGGATCACAAATTAAAGTTTTCTCACCTGTAGTCGCCAACTCGATTCTTCTCAACTCGCTTGTTTTCCAGACTAAATCAGGCAACGATGGACGGCCACAGTGAGGAGAGTGAGGGTAACGATCTAGGTACAGCCTGTGAAGGACTTTCACAGACGACTCGCGGACAACCTTGGGGAGGTTCTTGGAGGCCGCCATTTTGACGAGCATGTCATACGGTATGGCCTTGGAAAGGGTCGCAATCGAAGCGTACGAGCGGCCATAGCACATTGCCGCAAAAAGTTCTAGTTGGATCTTGAAATATTTCGCCAGGTCCCAGAGCTGGTTGTAGGCAATGTTTGAGTCAGACATTCGAAGGACGTTGCCCTGAGAGTCCAGAATAGGCGAGAAAGAAGTTTGGACATCCATCCATTCCTTTCCCGTACATACTTTGCACAAGTCTTCGGGCTCGAGCACCCAACAAAGCTGCTCCACAGAGCACGTCTTTTTGCCTTCAACTGTGAAGTCCGATAGTCGATCGATTTTTGAAAAATCAATAAGAATCTCCTTGAATCCGTTCATGACGCTCTCTTTACCAAGGAACTCGTCTGGTACGGGCGAAATCTTAATTTCAAGCTTTGCGGCTTTGGACAAGTCATTGTTTTCCGTCACTTTGAAAAGGACTTGGTCTCGGGATGCTTCGTCGAGCCAGAGTTCGCAAAGCACAGCCTCCTGGTTCGAGACGATCGCCTTGTCTTTGCACGTGCAGATGGCAGCGAAGAATGAGAGAAGGCGGGATTGGAGTCCCTTGGCTTTGATGAGGCTCTTGAACTCCCTAATTATCGGCCGCGTAACGTAGCGCTTTAGGAGGTCGGCATTATTGTCGATTAACTTCCCGAACGCAACGGCGGCGCCGATTGGATCCGAAACCAGGGATATAGTAGTAGTTATCCATCCATCCTTCCTTGCAAAATAATCTTCGTTCCTCGTGTTGTTGAGGAACATTGTCTCCATCGCTCTCCAGGAGAGGGAGATGAGATCGGCTACCTTGGCATACCTTTTGTCTGTGAAGGCGGAGAATTTCGAGTCGTACGTCGTGTCGAGTTTGAAGCTGGAAGGGATGGTGGCAATTGTGAAAACGAGGTCCATGAGCTTCAGTTCTCTTGCATAGTTTTGCGAAACTACGTCGAAGTGCGAGTCGCCACTGCTTTCCTTGTTACCTTCTTCCTCCTTCGACGCGAGGTGCAACTTCATCATCGCTGTTATCTGCTTGAGAACCTGAGTGCACCTGGAGATGTCGGATGGACGGAGTCCTGCAATGTCTCCCCCGATCTGTTTAAGGCGAGTGTCCGTGAACCAGGACAGGAATCTCTTAATGGACATCAAGTTGCTCATCTTGTTGATCATGTGGTCCGTCTGGAAGGGCATGAGGAGGAAGGCATCGTTGTCTCCCTTGATGGGGGAGAACTGCATGTCCAGGGACTTGACGAACCAGGTCGAAGAAGCGTACTTTGGCTTAGTGATGGAAGTCACGTGGAGGATCTGTCCCGAACTCATGACGTGCTCGAGGCGAAAGGAAACGTTCGCCTTGGGGATCTCATCGTTTTGAGAGTCGGTAGGAACGAGACGGAAGACCGACCTCGAAGTGAGTGCTTCGTGCTGCGAGGAGCGAAGCGACCAGCAGAAAGTTGTTAGGTGTTGTTGATAGGACGAACGAAGGGAGTCCAAGGAAGACCGAGATAAGCAGTCGTCGCTTCGCTCTTCATACCGCTTCGCTCCGCCTCACCTGAACCATCTCAGCCCCGAACGTCAGAAGCGTCGTCGTGATGGTATTGTTAGGGAGGACAGGGGTTGGCGAGCCAGCTTGGATGTCCATGGAGGAAATGGAACGCTCGCAGTAGGAAACCTTGGGAGTCTCGGAAACAGCGAGATACTTGGATGTGGCGAGGTGACGAATGCGCACTTCCTTTCCCCACTGGACGGGCTTCGAGGTCGCGTTGAGTGCCTCAATTGCCCACATGCCCTTGGAGGAAATGTCGTGGCTTACCTCCTCCGAGTTCTTGCGAAGGTAGGGGGGCTTCGAGGATTTGGACAATCCGCAGGAGTGGGAGAGGAAGGAGTCAGACTCGGGGTGGGAGAACCTGACAAGGTCGATTGACTCGAACATGACGGAGGAACGTTGTGCGGTAGAGAAACGAGCGAACTTGTCGACCCTGAAGGAGGATGGTTTCACAGAGAGGTTGACCTCGGAGATCGAGGGCTTGGACTCGAGAGGATCGAAGACACGGGAGGACGCGTGCAGGCCGTACTCCGGCATTCGGAGCGAATAGAGGAGAACCTGGTCTCTGAAGTAAATCTCGCTGCCCTCGTGGCGCACCTTGAAGCGAGGGAGGATCCGGAGCGCACAGTTCATGCTGCCGGGGGATAAAGAAAGTCTGAGGCAGTCCTTTTCTTGGAGAGCTGTGAAATTCTCTGCGTTTAAGTACTTGCTGGAGTTGAGGTGCCTGAGCTGAATATTCATACCGTACATGACGAGACCAGAGCGGGACGCCGGGTCGTTGTCGAGCATGGATTTCATCTGCGAAGAGGGAAGGGCGAGGATGGAAGCGACGAACACGGGGGTTATTATTGGATAACCTCCGAGGCGAAGAAGAGGGACGCAGCAACGACCCATCTCACCTGACGAAGGTTTTTCGTCTCCTCCATTTGTATCCTCATGTCGACAAGTAGCGCCTCCTGGGAGGAGAAGCTGCCTCTGTGATAGCACGAGCGAAGAGAGTCGGACAAATATCGCGTTAGGGTTGTGCAACGAGGAACGAAGAGAAGCAAAAAGACCACCCTCATATCCCCCTTCCCAGAGACTGTCTCACCTCCTCTTCAACTTTGCCTTGGAAGCCTTATTATCGTAGCTTAGCATCGGACAAACCTGGAAGAGACAGTCAGACCAGTGGTCGTGAGCAATTTCGTGGTGAGTTTGCGTGAAGCCTACCCTTTCAAAGCACGGTTCAGCAGAGACGAAACCAGAGTGATTGTGAGAATGGAAGAGGTTAAGGGATATTATGTCACCAAATTTCATAGGCTCCAATATCTCAGTATCAGCTCCAGGATTTCCAAAGTTCACTAAAGGATCAGGCACAGGGGCCTGCTCAGGAGGGGGGGTTTCATGAAGCGATTTGTCGATTGACTTGAAAGGTTTCATCTTTGGGTCGTCCTCTGACGATTCAACCTGAATTTCAATTTCTTTACGGGGGGACACAACGTCTAAATCGCCATTGTCGAACGAGAAATCGACGAGATCTCCGTCCATGATGAGGTTTTGTAGGTTTCCAGGTTTGGCAGGGTTGCAGGAAAGTTGGATTGGGTTGTGATTACACTCTCCAAAATTCATTCGCTCAACTAGGGGCATAACCCCCCCTCCTTAGTGTAGAAACGAGATCCTTGTTGTTTTCAAAACCTCCCTCCCATTCCCATCCGAATTTCCACCTCCTCCCCCCTCACCACGTGAGAGTTGATCTACACCTACCATATCCGTACATTATACGTCATACATCCCGCTATGAGAAGTCAAATCCGCGGAATCCCAGTGGCCCGCACAACAGCCGCTCGTTTGCCCCATGTTTGGGTTGATAATGTTACGAACAGGAAAAAGCATGTGGTCGAGGAGTTCCATCTTGTGAAGTCGATCCATTCCTCCTTGGACAAGCAGTTCGACAGCGCCTTACCGGAGATATATAAGTACAAGAAAAAGCCGAAGCCGAAGAATACGCACAGATTGACCCTGGAGTACATATCAGCCGAAGACAGGAACATGGCAAAGGTTGAATATAGGAACAATGAGCACTTCGGCAGCTTTCTACTAAACTCTACGAGGAGGGAAGGGGAGATAGGGAGGAGTCAGAGGGAGGGGAAGAAAGAGGGGGGGAAGAAGAAGAAGTCCGGAAAGAGGAAGACTGTGGAAGACTTCAAGAAACAGGTCGGGAAGGATTTGTTTAAGACGCCAATGGAGTGAGTGAGGCGGGGCGAAGATTGGAGCGAAGCGACAGCAAAAGAAATATGCGACACCAATCTCCATTGCCTATATCAATATGACTAACAACCTACCACTTGTCGCTTCGCTCATCACATCTCAGCTTCAGCAGGATGTCGCTTCCCTCACCACACCACCTTGCTCCCCCAGCCCCAGCCCCTAAAAATAGCGAAAGCGTGAACATGCTGCTTAAGGACATGGACTGGCTGTCAGGCGGCGCTCGTCCAGGTTTGACGACGGAGGGCGGGAGGGTCCTCGCGGACCTCCCGAAGCTCAGCAAGCAGAGAAAGCGAAACAGGGGAAGGACGAGGGGGTTATGGGATAAGAAGAAGGCGGCAGCACTTAGTGCGGACGTTGTAGCGCTGCAGAGCGCCATGCTACTCATACAGGACCACGGGTATGGGCACAGGAAAGGTAATATATGATTTTGTTGTTGTGTATGAAACTTAAAGTACCATTACGGAGGAAGAGTGATGCGCTGACAAAGAATCTCCCTTACGAAACCTTGGCCTTCTTACCAGTGTCTGCCTTAGCGGGCTTGTTCATCAAGATCAAAACAATGAGCAGGGGCAAACCCAGGAGGAGGATTGTGGGGAGCGGGTCGGAAGGGAGTACTTCACCCTTTGAAGTGATTGGCGTAGCAATTGAAGAAACGACATTCATGAGGCGAGACTTGGTTTGGACTACTGAGTACCCCTGGATCTTGTAGATTTCGTGCGAGACGTTTTGTTGCATGACCTCGTGCCACCAAAAGAAACACTGCGGCAGCCATGGAGCGAGGGGTCAAATTCGACAAACAGAAGAGGTCAGTTATGTTAGTTTGTGCTGCTCCAGCCTTCCTTCGACTCCTGACCAACACCTCACCTCAAAAATATGCACCAAGAGGTTAAGCTTGTGTATCCCATGGTTCTTTGGCTCGAACGCCGCAGCCAGGCGAATGCTGAAGTTGAGAAGCGTCGAGGGGGAGGATAAGGATCCAGGGTTTTCAAGGGGAGGAGCCACGCGAGCAACGTAATTCTCACCTTCCCAGTCCGATCAAAGCCCAAGAGTACACTGCCATTAAATGCGGAATTATGGGATCATAGAAAGGTAGCCCATTGCCAATGAAAACATTGGCAGTGTAAACTTCAGTTTGAGAAGTCCAACACATGGCAGCATTCACGAACTCCATCACGCCAAGACCGGCCATTACGAAGCGAAAAATACTAGACATTGGGATGAGATGGTACGAGTGGTAGAAAGGTGAAGATTGAAAGCTGAAACTTTTGGTACACCACATCACGGCCTCTTTTTTTACAACCTTAACAACGTGTTAATCCACTCCCCCTCCTCCGCTAGCCCCCCCCCTTATCCAACCCCTGCCGCTCAATTGTCGATGGCCCTCCTGTCAAGATT
>JGI24540J26637_10001514_pt1 | contig 10209 bp, 16 predicted proteins | sample NorSeaMetagenome_FD_26637 | JGI IMG/M metagenome (IMG submission 26637) | reverse complement strand
TCGAGGTGGGCGAGCAGTAAGGGGGAGGGGGGGGTGGGGGGGAAGACTAACACGATGAGTAACAAGAAGTTCACGGGTGGGAGAATCATCGCTTTCACTATTGGGGGGGTTAGCCACAGCGAGATCAGGAGCGGGTGGGAGGTCATGATGGGGAGCAGCGGGAAGGAAATTATTGTGGGCGGTACGTGCTACTTGAAACCTGACGGTTTCGTTGAGGCCATTGGGGGACTTTCTTAGGACAGAGGAGGAGGATGGGAGGATGACGGTGGGAGAGGGAGGGGATACGAATGGGAGAAGCGGACGGAGAGAGAGAGGGAGAGTAAAGAAAAGAAACTCTTTTCATGACAATGCGTTCGTTCAAAACTTTTGCTTTGTGTTTTTTTGGAGGTCGTCGTGGTATGTATTAATTTTTTGTTTGGTTTTCAGTTTGGTTGGTTGGGACATATACTGTGCCGGCTTGCTTATTGCGTTGCCTTCTTAATGAGCCATACGGAGAGTTTCCTAGTAGTCTTAATCGGTAGAAACTTTCCCACAAAGGTGGCAACCGGCGCGACAGCCTTGATGACTGCGGCTTTCTCCTCCGCCGCCTTGTAGGCTGTGAGGGCCTTCGTCTTGGTGCTCTCGATGACGGGGTTGAGGTTCTTGTCTAGTTCGAGGATGGAGGAGTTCAGGGTGTCGAGGTCCTTCACGCGGGACTTGGCGTTATCAGGAAGAAGGCCAACGGTGAAGACGACCAAGGAGACGGCAATGCACTCGACCTTCTCAACGGTCTTGGGGAGGTACTCAGAAGTCTTGCCTGGAGGGCAGGGTGTGTGTGTGGGGGGTGGGGGGGGTCAGTGAGTGGTGTGTGAATGGGCTCGTCGCGTAGCAGCGAGTTCAAGCTTGTCTTGATACTTCCAATCCGTCGATGCTCCCCCCCAAACCCTCACCTTTGACCTTGCTGTACCCCTTGGAGACCAGACTCCAAGTCTTGGTAAGGTAATCGTACTCATAGTTTTCATCCTCCCCGTTATTCTCCCCCATCGCCGCGTCCTCAACGGCCTCAACGCTACTAGGGCTCAACTTTCTCACCGCCCACTTATCCTTCTTCACGGAGGTTGGTTTTTTGGATGGGTCCTTTGACGCGAATGCCTGGGTTTTGGGGGAAAGCATCACATCAGACCACCTGAAGGACATATTAGGCGAGGTTGGGGGCTTGTTTTCCGAGATGGGTTCGACGATCGGTTCTTTTGTTGCTGTAACTTCCTCTATTACAGGCTTCACTAACTTCAAAGACGAAACTTCGTGAGGGTGCTGTTGCTCTTCTTGACTTTTGGATGTGTGCTGCTTCTTCTTCCTTCTTCCACGGGGTTTTCTCTTCGAACGAGAGGCAGGGGGGGCGGCGTAGACCTCTGTGGAGGGAGAAATAGTGCAGAGAGGCGAAAGGCAAAAGTTACTCGTCACGGATGTGACGAGGAAAATCAGGATGTCAAACTATGGTTTTGAAGTTGGTTTGAAGGTGAGAAAATATAGATCAAATTAGATACCGAACGGAGGGACGTTTTTGTGGGGGCGTTAGACGATTAAGGTCGACGCAGCATCGTCGCGGCATATCGTTTACTGGATTTACCTTACCTTTTGGAAGGCTTTTTAGTGGTGAACACGTCTGTTCAAGCGCGTTGGATAAAGTTTCACACGACGCCGAAACAATAATCGTTAGTCTGAAGGCTGGACAAAGTTTCCGAAAACTGAAACTCAAGATGAGGCACCTTAACAACACCTATTCTGGAGTGAGCAAAGTCCGATTTCACCATTTCAGGCACTTTAATAAAAATGATCTTTTCACGAGTTGTACGCAGTGGTATGCCTCGCATGGCGCCTATTATGCGCCCTCAGGCCAGGAGCATGACCTTTATGCCCGCAGGAGTCCTCCGTGGCTTCTACAACACGTAAGTCAGTGAACCTCCCTGATCGTTGTTGTGAGGAGTCCATGGGATATATACCTTTTGTGTTATGTTTTATTAATATTTTTAATTACTTCTACTACTAATACACATAAATATATCCATATAATGTGTACATAGCATAATAATATCAATAAGTAATAATATATATAGAAATAAAGTCAATGCATCGATTGGGATTGATTAAATTATCAAATATATTACCTCAAATTAGAACTATAAGGAAGGTTTTATATAAAACCACACATTCATAGTAATTCATGTACAAAAATGTATATATATACCACATAAAATATATGCAATGCCGTCTAATAAACCTTATTCTACCCTTGATCTAACCCTTCACCTTCACCCCCCCTCCTCTCCACCCCCCAACCCTGCAACCCCAGCGTCGCCAAGAACAACTTCACCTACATAACTTTCATCATTGCCGGAATTGTCGTCACCGAGAACATCTACGGCGGATTTATTGACACCATATGGGCATCCAAGAACAAGGGAAAGACTTACGACTCCATTGACTGGTCTATATTTGCCGAAGAGGAGGAGGAGGAGGAGGAGGAGGAGGACGATGACGACGACGATGACGAGTAAGGCCATACAGGGCTTTAAACGGGATACTGTTTTATAAAATAGGCGTAATACGTTTTGTAGGGAATTAGGAAAAATCTTGAGAGATACGTTGATTCCGACCGGCGTCGCGTTACCGTCCACCCCCTGCCCCTCGTTGATACACTGCACATCCTATCCCGCCGTATTTCCCGCCCTCTAGCTCCCAATCAGACAATTTCCAAATCAGTGATTTCACAGATAAGCTTTGTTCTGTTGGGGGTTGGGGAGTTTACTTTCCTTTCCTTCATCATGGGAGACAAGTCAGAACACAATTTCGTGGCCGATGGTACGCTTCCCTCCCCCGTTTCCCATCTCCACCCTCGATCTCCCCCAATCCCCTCTCTAACCTTTCTCTCAACACCCTCGTGCCCACTTGCCTCCTACCCCTGTCTTTCTTACCCTTTTCCCCCTCTCTCGCCCATTTTCTCCCCTCCTCGCAGCACATAACTACGAACAGCGGATCAAGGTAGAGAACGAGGCCGCAATGGTACGTTAAAACACCCCTCAGCCTCCCCAACTCCTGAAACTCACCGCCCCCCCTCTCCCTTAGATCTGGAACCACAACTGGGGATCCCTATACAGTCGTGAGCCCCTCACGTACGAGGGTAAGATCGCGAAGCTCGAAGGGGAGCTTAAGAAAATTCCATCTTCTACACTTCAGACCAACAACATGATGTCGTACCATGGAGGTGAGAAGGACGAGGAAGGGAAGGGAGGACAGAGACGACATACGCACATAGCATAGTAGTACTATGGCTAAAAGCCCTCTTCCCCCTTCCACCCCCCTCTCATTGCAGACAAAGCCTTCCCAGAGCCCAAGTGGCAGAATTTTGGAAAGAAGACATTTGGAAAGTTCGAGTCCTTCGGAGACTTTTCTGAGAAGTTAGACCCCGCCTACAAGCCGAATCTCAAGTGAGCGTTCAAGCTCTCCTCCCAAATTCCAAATGTAATTAAATCTGTCATAATCTTTCAAACAAAATTCCTTTCGCCTTTTAACATACACTTTCCATAACATCTCTAGAAAACCCCTCTCAACAAGTCCCCCTTCTTTTCCATGCTCTCCACAATAACGCTTCTCCCCCCTGGAAGATTCTTGATAACTCCCTCCTTCCTAACCGGCCATTTCCCCTTTCTAATAACCTCCATCTGCCTGGCCTTATAGTCGTCCCACCCCTGGTTCATCCTGATCTCCTCATCGAGGACGATGTCGTTCGGAAAGGGAGTCGCGTAAACCCCGATCTTAAGAAGGAGAGCACGGTCAATGTTGAAACAACGAATTACTGCCCTGTGAACCTAAAATTAGAGAAGCGACAAGTAGGGGAGTTAATTTATCGTGGCATAAAAGGAGCAACACTAGGCAGCTCACTACGCTCGCTGCCTTCGCTCCTCACCCCCCCTCACCTTGACAGCCCTTATGACAGTGTCTGTTGTCACGGTACCGTGGGCTGTGCCTGAAATAGAATCAAGCACAGACTCGCTGCCGAAGAATGCGGGGGGAACCAGAACTGCGAGCTCCGCATCTTCAGGTTTCCCCTGCGAGACCTTGTTGTTCTTCTTACACCTCTCAATCATCCTCTTGACCGTAGCGATCTTCATCTCTATATCCTCCTGCTTCTTCTCTCCGGCCGTGACCCACTCCTCGGGTATCTGCACCCCTTCCCCCTCCGACCCGATTCTCCTTCCCCCCCTTGCCAAAGTTAGCTTCTTTGTCCTTCTCATGGACTTGAGAGTGTTCCTCGTGCTCTTCAAGCTCCTGTGAAACGAGTAATTTGTCCTACTGGTATCCAGTTCAACCTGAAGCTCTTTCAACGTCCTCACGAGCTGAGCCTCCTTGTCTGGGTACTTTGAAACTATGGCAACGCCTTTTACCAGGAAGTACATGCTGTCGCACTCCTCGTTTTGCCTGACGACCTTCTGGTTCCTAGGGATCGTGACCATCCTGCTGAGCCTGGCGAGCCTCACGAGGGCGTCCGTGCTCCAGCTCTTGAAAACCATGCTCCTCTTGATTGCAAGGAACCTCTTCTTTTGCTCCTCGTTGCAGGCAACCCTGAAGTACTTCTCGAACAAAGGCCCGGAGAACAGCAGGAACTCGCAATTAGTTTTGCAGTGGTACGTCTCGCGGAGGGCAGCGGGGTCTTTCTTGAACCAAGAGGGACCCTCTCCCCCCTTTTCCTCCTCGTCCTTTCCTTCCTCTTCCAATTCTGCGTCCTCACCCTTGCGCTCAGGCCTCACGCTCGAATCGTAGTACTTCGTACCCTCCTTCGCCCCCATCATCAGCATGGCGGCGTCGTTGAACCACTCCCCGTTCTTTACCTCTCCAGTAACAAAACTGTCCTGCTTGCTGTCTCTCATCTTGACCTGCACAGTTCCGCTGACGACAAAGACAAGCGAGTCCACAATCTCTCCTTGCAGGAACGCGTCGTGAGACTCAACGACGGTCCGATACTCGACTTTCCTCGCCAAGTCGAAGAGCTCCTCCTCAGTCAGATTTTTGGTAATATCAAAGTCGCCGAGGACGCGAACGATTTTCCTCAAGTCCTTGATCACCCTGCTTCCCGGGGGATTGCAAAGCGAAATCTGCAAAGAGGTCGGTTGGGAGAACAGCTTGTCGAAAATTTCCTCACTGACGCCGAGGGACTTCTTTACCTGAGCCAGGGAGGGAGCATTCACCATCAAAGCATCTTTTGATATAAAGCTACCTTTGCTACGAGTTGAAGCGAGGGGTGAAAAAAGCGAATTTCTTATTGGAGTTTGAGCCATGGGAGTGAAGGAAACCCTGGCATTACCCTGATTCATTGTGTTGGTGGTAGGGAGAGGCGTGAAGGCGTCCATCTGCTCACCGCCCCCATCCCTGTCTGATTTCCTACCGCCATCTTCGTCGACGTCGCTTTCCACGAGCTCGATGTCTTCAGTGAGGTTGAGCTTCAGGTCTTCCAGGTTTGCCCTGTCCTTGCCTGTCACCTTGATCTTGCCGTGCATCGGGGAAGCAGGAGGAGTGGCATCAATGGTCGACGCAAGCCCCCCGAGGTTACCCCCGCGAGTCTCTCTTCGCTTCTGCCTCTCCTTTTTCATGTTTTCCTCGAGGGCCCTCCTCAGATCGGCCTGCGATTAGCGAAGCGACGAGTGGAAGGTTGTTAGTTATGTAGTTATGTGATAGGAGGTTATTGCTCTCACTGTCGCTTCGCTCCAGTCCGCCCTCGTCCAATCTCACCTCCTTTTTCACTTGTTCCTCGTTATGTGTACCCTCAATGACCTCAAAAGGAGTCAGCTCCTCCTTCGGCCTGGTTCTGTCATCTGTGCTTGACACCCTCCTCCTCCTCGTCGTCGGCGCTGTGGACGGCCTCTTCTTCTTCGCAGGCCCTTTCTTAGCATTTTCGTGATGCCCCATTGCAGCAAGCTGCAGCATCCTCTCATTCTTCTCTTTCTGCTTCTCCTCCTTCTTGATGTGCTCAATCCTCACGTAGTCCGACTGGCATTCCAGAAAATTTCCCAGCCTCCTCTGTATCATCGCGCGGGCACCCCTGGCCCTGATGTTGTTGGGCTCTTTGCTTAGGGCATTCTCAAGGTCCTTAAGCGCTGCATCATCATCCCCGGTGTGAACATTGACAAGGGCACGATTGAAGAGAATCATGCTCGAGGTCACCTCCTGGTTCAACCTTTCGTGGTCCGAGGCATGCTCTCGACCAGCCCTGTTAGCTCCAGCTGACTTGGGCCTGCTGTTGTTTTTCTTCACGTCCTTCTCGGTGAATTTTTTGGTTTTGGCCTTTTGATCCCTCTGGAATTCAATCTCCATCTGGAGCTTCAGAGCGTTCGAAAAATCCTGTTGCGCTTTGAAGTAATTTCCTATCTTGTCGTTGCAGACGCCTCTGCTGAACCAACCCTGAACGAGAGACCTTTCCGCAACGAGGGCCTTGGAAAAAAAGTCCCTGGCCTCGTTATAGTTCTTGTTCACCTGCCACTGGTACCCAGTTCGCAGAAAGTAATTCGCCGTAGAAGTTGTCGCTAGAGACGGTTTGATTTCAATCAGGTCGTACTGAAGCATGTCAGGGGGCATGTCCATTGCCTCCTTCACGACCTCCTTCAGGATGACCTTTTGCTTCTTTTTTGCTGCGGCCGCGATCGCAACCTGGACGAACGATACTTGCTGAGTATCCTTCACGGAAGTCTTCCGCCTCGCCTGTTTCTGGTCTTTCCTCCACGGCGTAGGGTTAATCTTTGGTTCGTCGTTGTTCTCGTCCTCGTCCTTGCCCTTCTTCACGAAGCCCCACATTGATTTGGCGGCACCTTTCGTCTGTTCCTCCTTGCCATTTTCGTTTGCTTGGCCGTCTCCCCCGACAGCCGCAGCCTGGCTTTCCCTCCTGGCCTGCATTTTGGCCTTAAGTTTCAGGGCGAAGCCAGAAACTTTCCTGCCAGCGTTTTCCCTTATTTCTTTCTGCGATGACAAGAAAGGTCGGTCAGAAGGGCAGTTGAGAGTGCTACAATGTTTGTCGCTGTTGCCATTCTTACCTCGTGTTTTTCCACGCCCGATTTTGTTCTATTTCTTCCCAAGATCTCATCGTGGACATCCCTCTTGTCCATGGCTTTGATCTTCTCAGCCCCCGTAGCCTGTCTCGCCCCTCCGGTTGCAAGCTTGGCAATCTTCGCCTCCTTGTGGGCCTTCATAAGCTTGACAAGGGTCTTGACCTTCTGGGTGCTAAGTCCACTTGAAGTCCTTGGGGAAGTTAATTCTGCGATGAGCGGGGCAAGGAGCGCAGCGACGAGTGGAAGGTTGTTAGTTATTTTGATTTAGTAGATTACGGTCGTCCAACCTCACCTGGTTTCTTCCTCTTTATGAAGGGTGCCATTCCAGGGGCAATGTGGACCGCATTAGGGTCATGCCGAGAAGACGATGGAGTATTGGGAGCTGATCCCTTCTTCGGAGTTTCTATAAAGTGCCCTGCAGCATTTTTGGGCGTCGAAGGTGGGATGTGTTTGGGTCCGCCCCTGCGGTACAGCTTCGGACGCAGATCTGTAGACGACAGCCCGACACTAGGCCGGGGGTTCTTCTTGTTTTTCAGTTTGTTGTGCATGAGATTTTCGCTGAAGTTGATGTCTATGCCGCCAACCATCTTTTTGATGGCCATGGACGTCTTTACCGCCTTATTATTTTTCATGAGATTCTTTCCAAACATTTTGAGCCTTCCCTTGTTGCCGCCTGGCATTTTGTCCGTCTGCAATGGGCGAAGGCGATAAACGAATCACGAAAAAGGTTAGCATGAGGGATGCGAAATGTCGCGGTGAATAGAGAGGGGGCGTGGAACGTCTGCTTGCTCTGTCTCACCTCATCCTTTGTATCTTTCCATGCTCTCTCCGGAATGCTTGCGCTTTCCTTCGGGTCAGCGGAAGGCGGTGTCGTCGGCACGTCATCCTCGTCGTAATCTGCGTAGAACTTTGGGTAATTGAACTCCTTCTCAGCAGCACGCAGGTTGCTATAGGCAGCAAACACGAACGCATACTTCTTGATAATATCCTGTGCGAGCTTCTTTATACTCTTTTGGTGCCTCCTGTAATCCTCTTGGCTGTCGTGGTTGACAGGGAACGCGGAGGAGCTAATATATCCGCATACGACAGACTTCTCGAGGGACGAGGAGAGTGAATGAATGTGCCCCCCTGCGTTGGTCAAGTCTACATGGTGGTGATTTTGGGACAAGGAGGCATCGGTTGAGGTCGTAAGGACTGAATTAGCCTGCTCGAGAGTTGATGGGTCCACGGTCAGGATTACGGGAATGGTTTCCATTCTTGAAATGTGGGGATCAGTCAGCCGGGATTGGATGTGGTCAATGATCCTAACCGAAACGGAGTCAAGCGATGCAATAATGAGCCTGACGCAGTTTCTCACTCTCGTTGGGTCCGAGTTATTCCTTTTAATCACGTCGATAGCATCGTCATAGTCCCCGACTTCAATCACTCTCTTCGAGGGGGGGGGAGGGGAGTTAGGGCTAGTGCAGCGGATCGCTTTTTTGTCGCTTCGTTTTAGCCGTCCTTCGCTCCTTGTCATAATCTCACCTTGCAAAGTGGACGAACCAGGAGAGACATTGCCTTACGGTCAGAGGGAGACTTGTTGTAAACTAGAACCGTGGCACTACCGAGGGCTGCCTCTTCCTTAGCGTTTATTGAGGCCACAACGGTGGGGTGAAGTGTCTTAAATTCAAGGTCCTTATCAACCAAGTTTTCAACGAGGGATAGGTCTGAGTCTGTTGAAGAAGCAGAGTCATCACCTCGGCCTCTTGAGTGACGTGTCCCAATGACCTCAGATTCGAAGGAGTCTTGTATTTCAGATAATTGTTTGTGAAGAGCTTTGAACATCCTGGGCGGTTAAGTCGAGTGTGGGGGATTAGGGATTAGGGATTAGGGGGAGGACGACGAGGATGAGGAGATTGGAAGTTATGTCGAATTGAGGAGAGGATTCCGCTTGAGATTTGACAATAGACTGACCAACAGAAGAATTTGGAGAGAATGGGCAGGAAATCATCAAAACCTTTGCTCTTTTTTCAGTGTTGTCGGCAATTTTGTGTTTTCTGGATTATAACGACCTTTGTCCGTTCGTACGAGAACTACATAAGCTATGGAGAAGGAGTTATGCCAATCTTTGATATCAACCGCTTCAGGAGGCTCATCGGACAGGAAAATGTGTCCATTGAGGGACACCCAGAGGTCCCATCGGATACGATCCAGAAAATGCTGCAGCTTGCCGTCTCCGTCCGCCACATCGATCGCCACGATGAGTCCAGTCTTATCCTCTTCGACATGGTTATACCTGGCAGGCGCAGGGGGGTGAGTTTACGTTCGCATTAGCCTATTGTTAGTCATTTTCCCCAGCTCGTCGTCTCCCACCGACCTTCACATTACCTTTTCTACACCTATTTCGCTAACAGCATTCCCTCCTCCTGTTCGCCCCCCCCCTTTAGCCACATCATGTGCAACTCAGGGAAGGTTCTCACTTCATCTCCAAGAAGTTTGCAGCTGTGGTGAACGAGACGGACAGGTGTTGAACCGAAGACGGCAACTTTCATTACGTCTACCACTCCGAGCATGTCATGCTTCACGTCGTCCTTTGAATCTTCTTCCCCGGCAACAAGATCCTTTTCTCTGCCGCGGCCATGATGACCAGGGGGAGTGGGTGGAGTCTGAGGAAGCATGCCCCCTGCCAATGCCACCAGCTTGGTTAGCATGGTCAGGAGGAATGCTTCGGTGAACCAGAAGGAAGTCCCGGCCACGGGTGGAAGCGCTAAGGGGGTCCCGAATACGGGGGCGAATGCCAAGGGGTCAAGAGGGGACCTAGGGGGCCGTACAAGAAAGAGAACAGGGAGACCCCGTACAGGGCGCGCACGGACATACGCAGGAGGCGCTAGAGGGAGGTGGCCACGAATGGGGACGCATTGCGAGGTGACGAAAAAATTGTAGAATTCAAACTCTGTGTTGTTCTTGGGAGGAAGGGGTGAGTTTTTGTTTCAAGGGCTGAGAGAGGTTGTGAAAAAAATAAAGTGGTTAAGGGTGGCGGTGGTTTAAGGGTTAAAGTGCTACGTTGTATTTTACGTATATCTCAGGAATTTTTACGTTGTCTCCTTCCCCACTTTCTCACACTACGCTTCCCTCCCTTTCATTCTTGACCTCG
>JGI24540J26637_10001507_pt1 | contig 10237 bp, 10 predicted proteins | sample NorSeaMetagenome_FD_26637 | JGI IMG/M metagenome (IMG submission 26637) | reverse complement strand
CGTCGCCAACTCTTCCGGCAAGGTGAGGGGGGGGGGAGGAGCGAAGCGACGAGCTGACAACGAAATTCCTAGCACCGCTCGCCTGCTAATCCGGTAATGCCGCACATAACCTTCGCTCTGTCCTCCTCTCCATGCAATACTAATCCCCCCGGTCGTCGCTTCGCTCCTCCCCGCTCGCTCATCGCAGCTCGTCTTTCAGGAGGGCATACTGGTCACGGCCCTTCGCAATGGATACTGGATCATTCTAGACGAGCTCAATCTTGCTCCTTCCGAGGTCCTTGAGGCCCTCAACCGTCTTCTCGACGACAACAGAGAGCTCTACATCTCTGAAACCCAGGAGACTGTCAAGCCGCACCCTCACTTCAGGCTCTTCGCCACTCAGAATCCAGCCGGGGCTTACGGAGGCCGCAAGGCGCTCTCCAGGGCCTTCCGCAACCGTTTCGTTGAGGTACACATGGGGGATATTCCGAACGAAGAGCTCACAACCATCCTGGAGCTCCGTTGCGGTTGCGCTCCCTCACACTCCAAGCTTCTTGTGAAGATCCTTAACCAGCTCCAAACTCGACGCTCCTCCACGAATCTGTTTCAGGGAAAGAACGGTCTCATCACGCCCCGCGACCTTCTCAAGTGGGCGGAGCGAATGCCCACATCCAAGGAGGACCTTGCCTTTGAAGGTGCGGCAGAGCGGGACGGACGGCTAGAGCAAGGCGACATCAAAATAACATACCGCCTTCTTACATAACCAGGCTGGAGCGAAACGACAGCAGCACTGAGAAGCGAGGCGACAATATGAACAACATACCATACCGCCCCTCTTCAACAAAAACCTCCAGCTCGTCGCTACGCCCCTGCACATACCGCCTACTCACAAAGCTAATAACCTTCCACTCGTCGCTTCGCTCCTCACTACGCTCTTTGCTTCGCTCATCGCAGGATACTGCCTCCTTGCAGAGCGCCTCAGGGACGAGGAGGAAAAGGAAATCATCCGCTCGACCATCGAGGAGGTAATTAAGGTCAAGATAGACCCCCCCAACCTCTACTACTCCCCCAATGCCTCTGGACGCACCCAGCTTTCCCAAATATCCACAGTCTCTTCCAATTCCCTCTCGTCGGCTGGCCTCACTCCGTCTCAAATCGCCCCTACTTCCACCCTCCTTCGTCTCCTCCTACTTGTCGGGAGGTGCATCGAGCAGAAGGAGCCTGTCCTCCTCGTTGGGGAAACGGGCTGCGGTAAGACTACGGTGTGCCAGCTTTACTCCATCCTCTTCCAACGTTACCTCCATGTCGTCAACTGCCACGCCAATAGCGAGACGAGCGATCTGCTGGGAGGCCTGAGGCCTCTGAGGGGCAGGGATGCCAAGGTGTTTTCAATGGTCGAGTCCGTCATGGAGCTCCTCTCCCTCGCCTCTACCTGGTTGCCTTCCTCGAACCTTACCCCCCCACCCGTTCTTCTGGAGGACGGAGACGAGGAACCGAAGGAAGGGGAGACGAAGGCTACATCCCTTGGTGGGTTTGACCGAATACAACTTAACTCTATAGAGTCTTCCGTCATCGCCTTTGCCCGCTCATTCCATTCCCACCTCAAGTCTCTCTTCGACGAGGAGCCAGCAGGGCCTTCGTCCTCTACCGACGAGAAGAAGAGGAAGCGGAAACCGACCGACCCCCCTCCTCAAATTGATTCTACGACGGCCACGACCATAAACGAGACAATGAAGCAAATTGAGAGGTGAGGCAGAGCAAGGAGCGAAGCGACGAGCTAGCAACGCAATCTCTAGTCACGAAAGATGGGAGGAGCGAAGCGACGATCTTGTACTGCATATCGCAAAACTAACAACCTTTTGCTGGTCGCTTCGCTCCTCGCCCCGCTCTTCGCTTCGCCCATCGCAGGAAGTACAACCTCGCCAATGCCCTTTTCGAATGGCTTGACGGGCCTCTCGTGACAGCTATGCGATCGGGACACCTCATCCTTCTCGACGAAATGTCCCTCGCCGAGGATGCTGTCCTCGAGCGTCTCAATTCTGTTCTTGAACCTGGGAGGACCCTCACCCTTGCCGAGAAGGGATCCTCTGCCGAGGGTGACGACATCGACGAAATACACGCGCACGAGAACTTCCGCATCTTCGCGACGATGAATCCTGGGGGCGACTTTGGAAAGCGAGAGCTTTCCCCCGCCCTTCGCTCCCGCTTCACTGAAATTTGGGTTCCTCAAATTTCAGCCCGAGAGGACTTTGAGCTCGTATTGAATCTCGTTCTGGGCCCGTCACTTTCCAAGACTCTTGCCGATCCCATGTTAACTTACGTGGATTGGTACAATGCGGAAATCTGCGGCGAAAAGAACTCATTCTTCCTCGACTTCACACTTTCCCTTCGCGACGTTCTCGGCTGGGCAAGGTTCATCGTTGAGTGCACGGCCAAGGTTCAGAGCACGGCCCGCGATTCTCTCTCGAAAACTTACCAGCTATTCCTCCATGGCGCGGCTCTTATGCACCTCGACGGCCTTGGGTTGGGCACTGGGCTGGATTCGCAAGAAGCTCAAATCGCAAAATCGAGAGCTTTCGAGTTCCTTTCCTCTCTTGTCCCCGAGAACAACCTTGCTGAGGCATCGGTCGGCTTCACATCGACCCCGGACCCCACCTCATCTTACGTCTCCACCACCTCTGACTTTGGGGTGTTACCTTTCACGATAAAAACTGGCACTCATCCGATTCCACCGAAGCTCGACTTCAGTATGACCGCCCCGACCACCAACCTGAACCTCAGCCGCGTCGTTCGTGCGATGCAACTTTCTAAGCCCGTCCTGTTGGAGGGTTCGCCGGGTGTTGGAAAAACGTCTCTCATTCAGGCTCTTGCTGCAGCGTCGGGCCACAAGCTAGTTCGTATAAATCTTTCAGAGCAGACCGACATTGGGGATCTCATGGGTAGCGACCTGCCGGTTCCGTCCGATTCCCCTTCGTCATCTTCTGAGCCCAAGTTTTCGTGGTGCGATGGAATCTTCCTCAAGGCTCTCAAGGGCGGCGACTGGGTTTTGCTAGACGAGCTGAACCTCGCCTCTCAGACCGTCCTAGAGGGGCTCAACTCTACCCTCGACCACAGGGCTCAGGTATACATTCCCGAGCTCTCCAAAACTTTTGACTGCCCGCCAACGTTTCGAGGTAAGGAGGAGCGAGGAGCGAAGCGACACGCAATGGCTGCGAGCGTAGCTAGCTGACCAATGATCCCATATGCGACAAGCTAACCCCCCTTACTCGTCGCTTCGCTCATCGCAGTTTTCGCGGCACAAAATCCCCTTTCCCAGGGAGGAGGGCGCAAGGGTCTTCCGAAATCTTTCCTCAACCGCTTCACGAAAGTTTTTGTCGAGGCTCTCACTTCTTCCGACCTTCACTCCATCGTGTCCTCCAAGTTCCCTTCCATTGACTCCAAAACTGTCACCCAAATGATTGAATTCAATAACCAAGTTCAAACCGACGTTGTCACAAGTCAGGAATACGGGCAGCTTGGTGCGCCGTGGGAGTTCAACCTTCGTGATGTCTTCCGATGGTGTCACCTAGCAGTCTCCGAGGGGAAAGAGGATGAGGTCTCCCTTTACGTCGACGCTATCTACCTTCAAAGGATGAGGAGCGAATCCGACCGAATGGTTCTTCTTGCCGCGTTTCACTCGGTCTTTTCTCGTGATCTTTCATCTCTATACCCCTATGACCCATACCCCGCCTTTGACCTGACTCCCGAGGCCCTTCATATTGGTACCACGACAATACCTCGATGTCAATTTCCTTTTGGTGCAATTAATGAAGATATCAAGCCAAACCTTCCTCGTTCCTTGCGTCGCCCTCTCGAGACGATTGCGAGATCTGTGAATATGAACTGGCCCTGCCTCTTAATTGGACCGATTGGAAGTGGAAAGTCCACCCTCATCAGGTCCCTCGCAAAGTGCTGCAACGTCGAGCTCGAAGAAGCTGCTATGACTCCAGCAACGGACGTGACTGAGCTTCTTGGTTGCTTCGAACAGTGCGACAGTGAGAAAAATATGAAAAAGTTACTCTCTCAAGTCAACCACATCATTCGTAAATCGATCTTCCTACATACCGGTTTGCCGGAATCCAGCAAAAAGCTCAACCACGTGCTAAATGTGTGGTGGAGTATTCAGCTGAGGAAGGACATGTTGAACGGAGGTGAGGTGGAGCGAAGGCATCGGGCGTAGCGAGCTGCCTAATATTGCGCTATATACGATAACAATAGACCTCATTACTCGCCGCTTTGCTCCTCGCCTAACCCTCTTCGCGATTACTTCGCTCTTCGCAGGTTTTGGTGAACTTGCCGACGACGAAACCTTCTTGAACAGTGCAGCCCAGCTTTTCGAAGGCCTTGAAATTCTTCTCGAAAGCCAACAAGAAGTACAGGAGAGCATGGAAGCTGCGCGCGACCTTTTCAAAGTCGTGAAGCTGGAGAGTGGAAAGGGACGCGGTGGCGGAGGTTTCCACTGGGTCGATGGCGTTTTAGTCAAGGCCATGGAGGAGGGGAAGTGGCTAAACCTCGAAAACGTGAACTTTTGCCCCTCTTCCGTGCTCGATCGCCTTAACCCTTTGATGGAAATCGGAGGATCCTTAGTGCTTACTGAAGGAGGAGGTTCTGATTCTACTGGAGCACGTGTCATTCACCCTCACCCTAATTTCAGGCTTTTCCTCTCGATGAACGCCGATACGGGCGGAGAGGTTTCTCGGGCTATGAGAAATCGCTGCATAGAGGTTTCTCTCGTTGGGGGCTTTGGATCTGCTCTTCCAGAGGCCCCTGAAGGTAATGACTTAGACATCTACGACGAGTTAGCAAACATCGGTGTTGGGGACTTGGCGGTTGCAGAGAGGATGCTCAAGGTGCACAGGGACGAGATCGCTTCGCTGCATGGAGCTGGAGATGCCGGATCGCGAAGCTTGAAACCTCTCCTGGAGATGGCCCACTTGTACATCGACCTCGTCCATCGCGGCGAGCCATCAACTGACGCGCTTAACGCCAGCTGGCGTGCGTGCTATGGGATCATTGATTCCGAAGCTACCGTCTCGGTCACATCTACGGATGACCCAACTGCCAAGCTTCCTTTGTTGTCGGTGGTCCCACTTTCTGAGGTGAGACGGAGCGAGGAGCGTAGCGACGACCGTGTACTGCGCAGCACTATAACTAACAATCTTCTGCTCGTCGCTTCGCTCCTCGCCATTGCTTATTCCAATCCTTTTTGCGATTCGCTTCGCTCATCGTAGCTTTGGCTCTCACACCCCGACCGCGCCAAGGTCTACTCGTTTGGCCGGCTAGTCTCTTATCTTACTGCTACGGCTCCAAATTGCTCGTCGCTTCTGGTTCTTCTCAAGACGCCCCTAAAGTTCCTTTCCCAACTTCCTGACATTTCAGGAAATCCACTATCGAACCTTTTCCCTCAGTTTCTCCTTTACGCTGCTGCCGAGTATGTCCGCAACACCAAAGGTTACGACTTCAGTGCAGATATATTCCCAGATAACTCTCACACTCTGCGAATGGTATCAGCTATGGCCGGTCTGGGCTCTGACACTAGCCGATTGGAGATGGATTTTCTTGCTTCTAGCTTGCTCTCTAGCACTCCTTCGAACACAAAAGATCTTACGCCCGTAGCATTATCTACCTCAATTTCCCAGAACAAGGTGGAACCCGACTACGCAGGGAACAACGATCTCATCATCATTCTCGCTGAAATCTTTGAATCAATAGATGGGTTCGTCAAGCGCCTGAACGACGAAATAAAGGCGAAGGGAATATTGCAGACTCGCGATGACATCTTCCTGTACCTAAATTCGTTCCCGTCTTCTGCTTGGCTTGCCAATGATAAAGATTATCTCGATCCTCGTTTCCTAGTCTATTGGCGCTGGCTCCTAAAGTCTTACTCGAGCTGCGACGTCCAAGACGAGCAATTCGAGAAGGTTCTCAAGAGGGTCAACAAGGTCCTCGCAGGAAAAGGAGGGGGAGGGGTCATTGACTCGGGCCACATCATCTTTGGATCGGACCTTCTCTTCAAATACGGCGGCCATCCTCTCATCTGTCAGACACTTCCACAGGCACGGGCGAAAGGCAACCTTCTTTCGATCTCAGGTTCTCTCATTAGCCACAAAAAGCAGGACTCCATCATCGTGAACTTAACAGAGTTGGTCGAGTCCAACGATCCAACCCTTTACGCTGACACGGATTTTAAGCGAGAGCTCCTCATGGCTCTCTGCACCCTTCACCACCAGTCCACCGACGAGGCCTCTTCTTCGTCTGACGGCTCAGGATCGTCGTCCATGCTCAACGCTGTTGATATCATTGAGGGCCTTGTCGCGAAGATGGCAAAACTGCGTCTTAACTTTGAGCACTCTTTGAAAAAGGCGACGATCGACGTGGAGATCAGGACAGTCGAGAACGACGAGGAAGCATACAGATTGTTGAAGGAGGTCCAGGAGGGGGCAGGCTTCGATACCGAGGGCGGGAAGGGGCAGGAAGTTGTTAGGAACCTCATGACCAAGGTGAGGTGCCGGAACGAGGAGCGAAGCGGCGAGCGACAGCTGGAGTGAAGCGACAGCAAAAGCATTACACCGCCTTCCTACGTAACTAACAACCTTCCTCTCGTCACTTCGCTCATCACAGTTCGCCACTCTTCAGACAAGGCCGCTGATCGACTTTTGGTCCGTCCACGAGGAATCCGTTATTGTCGGCTTCATCACGGCATCGAGGGACCTTTCAGCCCTGACGTCTCAAATACCGAGAATCAAGAGGTGGATCAGTATCAGTCTCAAGGGGGACAGAAACGTCAAGATTTTCAGACCCTACCAGACTTTGGTTTGGTCCTTGCAATCTTCGTTCCTGTATCCTTCCATCAAGAAGCTCCTATCGCTTCTCCTACCTATTATGATTTCAGGGCACTTCGGGGACTCTTGGAAGAATAACTTTGACAAACTCGATAGACTTTCTTCAGAGGTTGCGAGCCCTATCTTTTGGGGCGTTGAGAGCAGCGACAAAGTGTTTCAGTTGCCTTTAGACGCATCAAACCTCTCACCTCTTTCTGGCATTGGTCGTCTCGACCAGTCGCTAATTACCCCGGCCGTATCTCGCCTCATGACCAACGCAGGGGACTCTCTTCGCGGCCAATCAAGGAACACTGAAAGGTTTACACTCGAGAATGTCTCTGCGAGACAGCACCAAAGCTCCGAGCTCGTTAAGGCCATCAGCAGATTGTCAACTCCAAGCTTATCGCAGAGGGAGAGGGCTGACTTGAGCATAATCAGGAGGGTGGCCAGCACCATTCTTTCAGCGTTTGCAAGCGCCGAGAGCGGCCGCGTTTGGCCTGAAGGTGCAGACTTTCTCACTGCGTTTGAAGAGGAAAGGTGGACAGAGGTTAGCGAGGCGATTACCGAGAAGGCAATCTTGGAGTCATGCAAGGACAGTAGGTTCAAATCGCTCGTCGAGAAGGCCTTGGCGCCTCTCCTCGCTGTGATCGCAAGGGAGAACCCAGAATCTACAGATTTCCCATCAGCGTGGGTTTACGTGGGTCTACTGAACCTCCACCTTTCCCTTCCTTCAACACCTCTCGATCCCGCCTCCAAGCCGGCAGCAAAGGCAGCATCGTTCTTGTCCCGCTTGACAGAACTTGGTGTGAGGGGGGAGATTAAGGTTTGGTCGGAGTTGATAGCTAACGGTGGCGAAAGCAGTGAATTCCAGCCCGAGGGTTGGGAAGGCCTCAAGTCCAAGCTTACAAGGCAGCAGAAAAAGGTCGTTACAAGGCTTGAGGTCCCAGGCTCTACGTTTAAGGGTTTTTACTACGAGGCATGGAGCTACGCCAGGTCGCTCGGCAACATTGATGCTGCTCTGTCTGCGCTCGGGGATTCCAAAAAAGAAGAGAATTGGCAGGAAGCCACCGCAGAATTCCTGGAAAGGCTATCCGATGGCTACGAGGGATACGAAGATGTGAAGACGGGCATCGAGGTTGGGATTGGGTGTATAAGGAAAGGATTGAGGTTGAACGCTGCTAGAGCGTATGAGCAGCATCGAGATGTGGGTGTCAAGGAGGCGACGAAAATTCTCCTCGAGTATCCTTACCGGTACACGAGTGACTGGGACGTTCATCTTGGCGAAATTATCAACGAGAAGGGGTGCATGAGAAATCTTAGCACGCAGGTCAGCAAGCACATGAAGGCGCATGGAAACGTAGGAAGCATCAAGAAGCAGGTTTTGGGCGTGCAGGTGAGCGGTTGGCAGGAACGAGCGCCGTTAGGGAGCGTAGCGACGACCGTGTACTACTACAGTACAATAACTAACAACCTCCCACTCGTCGCTTTGCTCATCGCAGATGAGTGTCCTCTTTGCCGTGTTGTGTCGTTCGTCGTTGATGGTTCGCGTAAGCAAATCGTCGCCTTCGGTGGTGACAGAGTCTTTAGGAAGCATTGTGAGTGCTTGGAAAATGGCTGAAACTTTGAGGATAGAGGAGGAGGCTGAGGATGGGGAGGAAGACGAGGAGAAGAGGGAGGAAAGGTTGTTGAGGGAGCAATTTCCCGACTTTAGTAAAGAATACATCGATATAGTGCACAAGATGGAGCGCAGGGACGAGGAATTAGATGACGAGGATGAATGGGAGGAGGGGGAGGAAGGACTCAAGGTTGACAGTTCATTCAGCTTGAGCGAGGACCAGGTGGAACTCATGTGCGAGATACACAGGATGGTTTTCGCAATGGCCGGGGGAGAAGTTGACGATCGGGAGAGGAGGGGAGCGTTTGGATGGGGGTACGAGGCGGCTAGTAGGATGGCCCCTATTATTGAGGGGGACCTTGACCATGGCGAGCTTGACATGTCATCGGTTGGAGGGAATTTGATGGGAGTCGGGCTTTGCACGTCCCTTAGCAAGGGGGTCGTGTGGAAAGTTAGAGGCAAACCTGGATTCAACGAGGATCCCAACCCTAATGAAGTTGTAAAAGGTGAGGCGGCGCTAAGTCTGAAGAGGAGGGCTGGAGCAAAGGCTGGAGCTAAACGACAGCAAAATCATTCTACCGCCTTTCTACATAAATAATAACCTTCCACTCGTCGCTTCGCTCATTGCAGCTGAATCTATTCTGGAACGTGTAGTCCTCAGGATCACGGCCCTGCTCCGCGCGTTCCCTGGTCATTCCGTATTGCTAACGATTGGACAAATAGCCGCCAAGGTCAGGTCCCTTTCAGTAACGACTCCTCTCGGCAAGGTCCTTTGCGGGCTGGAGGTTATGTTGAAGAAGGCACAGGAATGGGAGCAACACGCTTCTGCGAGGGTAACAATTGGCGAACCTCTTGCGGAGGTGTCCTCCCTCATCGCCAGATGGAGGAAACTGGAGCTGGAGAGCTGGGGGGAGCTTTTGGATCAGAGGGAGAAGAAGATGGAGAAGGAGGCGCGGAAGCTCTTTGTGAGGATGTGGAGCGTTCTTCATTGGGACGACGAGGCGAAGGGGGAGGAGGGAACGGTGGATTTGACGGGATTGAAGGATGGCATCGGATGGGTTTGGGGCACGAAGGAGAAGAGGGTGTTGTCAACGAAAGAGGCAGAGGGAGTACAGGAGCTGACAAAAACGCTGGACGGTTTTATGCTCTCTTCCGGGATAGGACAGTTTGAGCAAAGGCTGCTATTGTTAAAGGCTTTCGCTGGGGAGGTGAGGGAGGGCGAGGAGCGAAGCAACGAGCTTACAGCAACAATGCTGGCGACGAGAACCGTGCAAGCTTGTACTTCTGTACAATGCGCTCCCCTACCAATCTCCGCAATATTTTTCAACTACAATCCCAACCCTTTAAGCGATTCTCTTCGCTCATCGCAGGTTCAGTCGAGCAGAAAGGGGAGTGCCAGGCGGATGGTCGTCGGACGCATTCTAAAGTCGCTTCATAGGTACTACACTCAATTCTCCGACGTCGTTGCTGCGAGCAAGGCGAAATTGAAGGGAAGTATAGAGAGAAAGTTAAAGGACGAGGTCAAGTTGGCTAAGTGGGACGAGCAAAACTACTACGCTCTTGCCGAGACGACGGAGAAGAACCACCGTAAATTGAATAAATTCCTTCGAGAGTACGACGATGCGCTGAGGGTTGGAGTCGGTCAGGTACTCGAGATGCACTTTGTGAAGGGTGTTAGGGATGTCGTTAGCGGGGGAGAGGAGAGGGGGGTGACAAAATTACCATCGAATGGGGAGATGTGGGCCGGAAAAGTCTCCCCGAAGGACGATGGGGGGGTGGGGGG
>JGI24540J26637_10001506_pt1 | contig 10240 bp, 14 predicted proteins | sample NorSeaMetagenome_FD_26637 | JGI IMG/M metagenome (IMG submission 26637) | reverse complement strand
GCCTCGTTTAGTTTCACAGTTTTTCTTTTACCAAAATGGTTATACATACGAAAATATAAAGCTTTCTCTTTATATTTTCGTGGTGAATTTATTCGAGGGTACACAGTTTCGCCACTAAGGGGAAGACGTACTACACGGCTGATAAGAATTTAAGATAAATATTAATAGTTCGTAATTACAACGTGTGTGGTATTGATTTCATTTCCTATTCGGTTTGAATGTAGTTTAAATCTATAATTCTTAGGATACGAGTGTTTAATATAATCCCCATACAATTCATCTATCAAAGGCGTTTTACCTATGACAATCATACATTTAGCCTTTGATCGTTTAAAACATTCAGCAAGTTTTCGATGTTCCTCCACCCCAAAAGAACAATAACCATAATCAGTAAATTCGCTGTCATATGGTGGATCTAAAAATATAAAATTTTTAGGATCATCGCACATTTCGAACACTTTCTCGAAACTGTCATTTAAGATTTTTGTATTTTCGAATATCGTTTTATAGTTTTCATTTTTTACTTCCTCGAAGTTAAAAGTTTTGTATCTTCCATATGGAATATTAAACTTTCCTTTACGATTATATCGAAGCATACCTCTGTAACAGGTCTTTCGAAGATAATAAAATCGCTTTGCATTGTCCAATGGTGTATTTACTTCGAACTTATCTCTCACGTTATAATACACTTCTTCTGTATTTGGGTTATTCGTTAGAAATTCATGAATATCCTTACCTTGACCATTCTTTACAGCATTATAAAAATCAACAAGTTCTTTGTGAACATCAGACACCACAGCTTTCTTTGGTTCTAAGTGAAAAAACACCGCTCCTCCACCAAAAAAGGGTTCAACATACGTGTCTATAGTCTCTGGAATAAGATTTGAAAATTGTTTGATTTCATCTTTTTTACCACCCGACCATTTGACGATAGGCTTCATATATATTTTTTACATTTTTAACTTTAAGCATTTAGTTCATCCTCTTGTATGGTTCTATGTGCGACAGAATTGAGCCAAGCTATGTATTCTTCTGATGATGAAAAGGGATGTAGTCCATATTTTGCAAGGTAATCTTCTACAGGTAATACTGATACACCACTTCTCTCGTAGTAATCGGGATGATTAGATATTCGAAGTGTGTCGTGTGAAAAATGACGTAAAGCAACAAGAATACCCCTCGTATTCTCAACCTGTGCAATTTGTAAAATTTTGGCGAGTGTTCCTGCCTTCTTCTCCGAATCCAGTTGCAAGTTTGATTTCAACTCTGCATAAATAACATCCCCACCTCGTTTAAACAGATGGTCCCTCTCCTTAAGACCCCAATGGTTACATTCCTTGATATCAATCCAATCTGAATTAGACTTAATGTAATTTCGTAATATGTTTTCAATTGTCGTTCCCAAGCGGATAGACTGACTTTGGTTTAATTGAACATTCAATAGACTTTTTAAAGATTCAAATTTATTAATGTATTTTTTTGGGGAGGGCTTGTTTAAGAAATAACTATCTGTTGAATTGTATATCAGATCGAGGGTCATGGTGTGCTTATGTTTATTAAAGACCTGTGTCTTTATGTAATCACTTAGGCTACCAAAATGTCAAGAATATCTTGGGACGACTACTTCATGAAAGCTGCGACTCTGGCATCAGTTCGATCCCCGTGTGATAGACTACAAGTAGGGTGTGTTCTCTCAAAAAACAATCGTCTTATTAGCATGGGCTATAACGGTTTTTTGAGTGGCTCTGAACACAAGTCCATCGTGAGAGATGGACACGAACAAGCGACAATTCACGCAGAGATTAACTCTATAACGGATGCAGCGAAACGGGGTGTTTCCGTAGACGGTGCGACCGCTTATATTACTCATTATCCATGTTTAAATTGTTACAAAGCATTAGCAAGCAGTGGAATCAAGCATATCTATTACAAAACCAGTTACAAAAACGATCCTATATTAGAGGAATTAGGGTACAACATAGATTTAATACAACTTACATGATGTGACGATTTTGATTTTCTTCGGGATCACTCTGAGCAGGATCATAAATCATTCCACTTTTACGCTTCACTTGTAACGGTTCTACCCGTTTCACGTGAGTCGACTCGTAAGGAATAGATGAATGATGAAGGCAAATACGTACCTTACCATCCGGGTTACGTTTATAACCAAATGTATATTCAACATCCGAAATTGACCCAGTTGTTGCACACGTAAATTCGTAGGTACCCATGGCAATCGCTACCTGGTCGTGACAATCAATCTCATGGTTGTTGAATATAACCCTACTAAAACCCTTTTTTGCATTGATTGCAAAACCCTGATCTTCCCTGTACCCCCCTATTACCGCGTCGTGGCCCACAAAATAGGACATCGCATCATTGGCTGTAGGTCTAAACTGTTTTTCAGAAGCCTTCGTGGGTTTGAAGAGTACTTTAGAGTGGTCATAACCATACAGTTCACCAGCACGTTGACCAGCAAGACTAGCATAATCTCCGCCGGTCAGAAAAGAATTAGAAATGTCAACGATAGATTGTGCCCAAAAGTCCTGTGCCTCGAGAACTTCACTTCTAGTTACTTGATCAGAATCAATTGGGATACGAAGATTATCAATCAGGTGAGAAGCTTCATCCATGGGAGGTGAATATCGAGATCTCTGATTAGCGTCCGGGTCATATTGATCGGGGTCATATATCATAGTATCAACTTGTTTTACGGTTTGCATCTTCACTGGATTTAGACGCTTTGATTTGGGAACCGAAAATCCTCGAGCAGAATTAATTTCGACATCGTATTGATCTGGATCTGATACAGAACGAGTAGTTACTTTACGTAGATTACAAACACGGAACGGAGAAATGATATTCATTTTATAGTAATAATGGATATCTTTTAAGTTGATAGTTATTGATACATGTCGTATTAAAAGAAAAACCTAAATATAAAAGTAAACAGTAACATGATACTTGTAGATCAAATATTTAGGTACATGTCTAGAGATATCATGTTACCATCTAGATGTTACGCAACGAAGAGGGATTTACTACGTAGAAAAAGCTGTTGTGATTGTAAAATATTTTGTAAAAAACCACCTCCGGGGTCTGTACCCGCATTTCAACGAGTTGAAATATTAAAGAATAACCCCAAGTAAAATGTAATGAACGTAGACAATATTCCCGTACAAATTAAAAGGATAATCCAGGATCGTGAATTATCTATGGCACAGAAGATGGTTGCGTTCATGGCATTTATGCCGTCGCTTCCAGCTGACCCTAAAAATGACAAGGTCTGGAAGGATAATACAGAGGTTGGAGAAACAATCAAAAAGATGATAGATGAAGGTAAGTTGTCCTTGAATGGATTCGATGAACATGCTAGACTTCGGATAGTTCAAGAGCCTTAAATAGAAATCCTTGTACACATATTACATGAATGAACGCTTTGAACAGTTCATGCTTCATATATAATGAATTCCATATGAAGCATGTACACGCTACACACGACCACATAAACACAAGTGGATCTGATGCATAGATATTAACATATACCACGAGTGCGGTATTACAAGTAATATCGTACCACTTAACTATTACGTTATTAGGAAACAAAACGTGAAACAACAACCCATTGTTTAATACTGTATACGATATCCACGAGTTTGTTTGAAGATAATGTAACATGTAAGGGATCAAACCCATCGCACATATGTGATAGGACTGCAACATATAATTTATTTACTTATCCTCTTTATCTTCGTTTGGGCGAATGGCCCACTTGTTCTCTTTGTTGAACTTTTCATAATCAATCTCTTCGATTCCAAGCTTCTCCATGATAAATTTCTTGATGGGATGAACGCCCTTCTTGGAATCCTCATTCTCTTTCTCATTTGGTGGGCGACGCCTTCCCTCACCGGGTGCTTCAGCGGGTTCTACGAAATCATTCTTTTTGGCTTTAAGTGCGAAAACTTGACGTATTAAAGCTGGCTTTAAGGTAAACATTTATGAATAAGCTTGCGTTATCTTTAAACAATTTTCTAGGTCATTATTAAATGCAGGCGGTTCTGTTAAGTCTGGGTATGCTAGGAATTGCTTCTAGATTTATCCGTGATACAGAAGATGATAATGAATCCCTTGACGAAAATAACGCGATTGAGGATTCTTTAGACTATAGACAAAAGCATCCTACATTAGTACATGGACCAAGTAAATACTTTAAAGAAGATGCCAGAGATACTACACCTCGTTTAAAGTTTATAAATCTGATAGACAAACATGTCAAATTTAAGATACGCACAATACCATGGTCAAGATACATGATAAAGATGTGTAAGTGTATGATCCCAACACCCGGTGGTTCTATAGCTGTCGAAGGTGAAATAGAACAAAAAAATCTCAAAGATAATGAAGTGCGTTTAGCACCCATCTCAAAGATGCATAGACAAAGACCGGATATTTGTGAATTTCCAATACCTAGTAGAATTGTATATGTTTCTATGTTTGTAGAAGGTTTACCTGTTTTTATGGACCGTAAAATGAAAGCTTATGATACATTCATATGCAGACAGCATATAGAACATAGAGCTATGACCACTCCTGAATATGTATGCGAGCGCGCCGAGTAATTAATATTTCTATAAATTACTATGGTTCATATAGATCGAATACGAGAAGAAATTCGGGTTTTGAATTTGGGCAATGAAAAATTATTGTCAGAGAAGATCTTTTTGGTGTTTACTCGACGCTTAGATTATTTTAACTCTATACATTTGGGTTTATCTCCAGACTCGTGTATTATTGACGAGCTGGACATGAAAGAAGAGGAATTATTGAATGAGTATATTGATATATTCAAGGATAATTTTCCATGTACATATACGTTATGGTCAGGTAAATGTTAATAATGTATGATATTCCCAGTCGCCAGTGCCGTTTTAGCAACTCCTAGTGCAACAAGACCGATACCGATCTCTGAATACTTCATTTTAAGGAGTCTACCAGCAATAGTCATGGGAAGGACCCAAGAGGTTAGTTGAAAGAGGCTGTAGTTTACAAGGTCTGGATCGGGAAGAGCCGCTTGAACTTTTACAGATCTCACGGGACGTTTTTGAATTTTTCGTGGTTGTAGTTTTACGGGTACTTTTTGTGTATATATAGGTTGAGCGATAGCCAGCATTTACTAAAGTATTCGTTATATCTTTATCTTTGTATATCACAGGATGGGAAGAAACAATTATTCCTACAATGGAATGCTTTCTGTTATCACACGTAAACCTATTTTTAGGTATACGAGTAGACAAAAGACAAGTCAAGAGGTAGTAGATGAACTACGTGGTGAGTCGGACAATAGAAAAGTTGATAGTATTACTAACATCGTATCTAGAGTATTTGGTGTACCAGAATTTTACTTGGAAACAAATAGAACTGGTCCTAGATTAACTTTAAATGGTAATCCAATTATTTCATTACAGCGTTTCTCTAGTTATACTGATTTGGGTATTTCATCAAATGACGTGGATGGTAGTGTAACAACAGATCAATCTACTATGGATATATTAACACCTGGTACATACTATGTGACTTACTCTGCGAGAGATTTACTCGGCTACTTGTCAACAATTAAGCGAACCGTGATCATTGAAGATACACAAAATACAATATACACCATAACTGCGGGTGGTGGTATATTCTATGTAAATAGTGCCCCTAATCCACCTCTTACTTTGAAGCGAGGATTTACATACCATTTCATATATTCTGGAACATCTGATCACCCCCTTGCATTAAGGAAGAATGATGATACACCTTATATCAATGGTCTTAATACAACTACAAACCCACATACATTTATAGTTCCAAATGATGCACCGTCAACTTTAAAATATTACTGTACTGCACATGGTAATTATATGGGTAATATTATAAATATTATAGATAGCGGAGGTGGAGGCGGAGGCGGAGGCGGAGGCGGAGGCGGAGGCGGAGGCGGTCCGACTATATTATCTTTATTAATTGTGGGTTCATATTATCAAATAGATGGTAATGATATATATACACAAGGAACTCTAGCTAACCCTGATTATACGTACAAAAAAACAATTACAAGGGGTACAGATTATGAAATAGATGTTTCTAATTCAGCTTTAAATGGTAAACAAATGAGATTATCTACGTCTTCACCATATCATATAAGTTATGATGCAGCTGTTTCGAATATATACACTACAAACGTTACTTACACGAATAACGATAAAATAAGTATTTCTCCAGATAATACTACACCAAATTATTTATATTTGTTTTCACAAACAATCGGTCCCAATGTATTCAACGTAACCGGTTCAGGATCTCGTGCAACTATATATTTGACAAGAAATACGACATATACATTTAACAATTCCGAATCTGGGTCACATCCTCTACAATTTTCAACAGCAACTGATGGTGGTGGCACTGTATTATCGACCGGTTTCACTGGTTTAGGAACGAACACGACTACATGGGATACGACTTCTTACAGTGGTGAAGACTATTATTACTCGTGTGAAAATCACAATAATATGGGTGGAAATATAAAAATAGAAGATTCTACTTATACGGTTACAATAGTTAATTCTGGATACGGTGATAAGTATGTGTTTAATACAGTCAGTCAGAAAACTTTGAAGTTAACTCGTGGAACAACTTACATATTCAATCACGCAAATGAAAGTGCTCACCCATTAAATTTTTCAACTGGTTCTGACGGTAGTGGAAATTCATATACATCTGGTATTACTGGGCAAGGTACAACTCAAATTACATTTGTTGTACCAAATGATGCTCCGGATACAATATACTACCACTGTGGAATCCATGGTGGAATGGGTGGAAGTATAGAAATCAAAGGTACAACATTCAATTTTAGTGTAACAAATCAAGGTAATGGTATGCCTAGGGATGCACCCATAGAGATTACTTCTTAATCTGCGTACATGAGTCCCGCGAGTCCATTTTTTATTTTGATGAAGTTATAATTCACTCCATAGATTGCTCGATTAATATTTTTCGTGCAATGTATCCGGAATGAATCTATCCGAGAAAAGTTAAGTGATCCAGTCATTTGATATTTGGCTGTGTTTATACAAAATGGGTAGAAGAACATATTCTCCGCATTAGACGATGAATATTCTGTATGGTAATAGGAAGGTACAGCTGTAAAGAATGGTATAGAAGTTTGTTCATCTGTGATATCAGTACCATTTACTTCCAATCGGACTTTATTGGTTATAGAAACAAGATTAGATGAGGCGGAAGCGTTGCTCGATGCGATGAATTTTATGGGATGGTTGAAAAATAAGTTTTGAACAATGTCGTTGGATGGTTCCATCTTTTGAACTTGGTAGATGAGCATTGTTTTCTCTTCTGGACTAGCTACCATCCGCCTTTCATCTTCATCTAAGGCAACNTAGGTTGCGAAGAATTTGGGAGTATAATTGGCGTTCAAGTTTGAACTCCATTTAATTTTAATGCGTACATCACTATACTGAATTGCTATGATAGGAAGACTGTATCCCCAACTTTCACAAAAAAACATCCTCAAGGGGTAAAAGTATGACTCGGATCCTAAACCACCATGAAGAGAAGCCTGGTAGGACTTTGAAAATGTGGTAGCCAATAAATCAATGGCGATCTCTTCGGTAAATTCAGATGATTGTCGATCTATGAGCTGATCACCTATGTATAATTCAACTTCATCAATAACATTCGACCAGTCATCAAGAAGTTTAGACGTACCATTTTCTTCAACAGTCAAAAAACAATAGTTCAACATGTCACCCGACCTTCGGAGATCGATCGTAGATGTGATACCAGCCTTGGGATTTCCATGGATGGTTTGTTGCTCCTGAAAGATTGAGAAATTTGTATGCCTCTTATGTGTAGAATTGAAAAAACTCAACTGTGGACTGCCTGTGATATGAATATCTTGTGCACCAAGTGCCACCAATCTTGTGATAGCACCAGATCCAGACATTTCTACTATAAAAAAACAAAATAATATAACCTAAGTAAGCACAAATTAGGGGATCGGCATTCAATGTCCAACACTACAATGAAAATGTCTTCCGTTACCGATTACATCCTCAAGCTCGAGAAGCTCAATGAAGAGTCTCGCACCAAGATCGAGCAGCTCAAGAAGATGCTCACCAAGGAGAGTGAAGATAAGGTCGATGCCCTCAACGAACTCAATGACATGAAGTGCAAGTCTCTTTACCATAAGACTGCTTACCCATTCGAGGATAAAAAAAGGAGTACCATTAACGAGGGTCTCGTTGACTTCCTTAACGAATTTGCAAACGAGGCGTCCGACTTCTACAAGGAGGCAGCTTACAGAAGGGCTGCCGGTATTGTCAAAAATCTCTCTTACGAGGTCGAGAGTGGCCAGAGTCTTCTTAACATCCACGGNATCGGTCAGAGTATCGCTTCCAAAATCGATGAGTACATTGAGGANGAGGATTCCGACTACACCGAGTCTGACGAATCTATNGNATCTAACGATGACGGTGACTCGTTAGTATCCGACCTAACTGACNATGATGTTGATACGGATGAGGAGTACTTTGTATCCTACAACCACGACATCTATGACATGCTCTGCAGCTGTGCGGATGAAGTTTCCGATCGTTTCAAGAAGGAGGCTTATTTCAGGGCCGCTGATGCGGTTTATCATCTCCCATTCCGAATCAAGAATGCTAAGGATCTAGCTGATGGCCCTAAGAAGGTTATTGGTATTGGTCCTAGTATTGCTCGAAAGATTGATCACTATCTCAAAAAGGATACCAGTGCTGATCTTGTTAAGGTACTCACCAAGCTTGGAAACCTTGAGCCAGCTATGTATAAGTCAGAGGCTTACTGGAATGCAGCTGAGAAGATCCGTGATCTCGACTACACAGTAACCTCTGGTAATGATGTAAAACATCTTCGTGGTTTTGGAACTTCTATCTGTAACAAAATTGACGAATTTCTCGATACCGGTACGATTTCCAGGCTAGAGGAACTTTCTCAGTAATTACAGGGGATGCATGCATTATCATTGATGCACCCAACCATGTATAGGAAAGAAAACGTGAGGTTACCTAAAAAAATAGTTAAACAACTCAAAGAAGTTAGTAGACTATCTACAAAAAATAAATGGGAATACGCGGGAGGTGTTAGTGTTGATTTTAATAATAATGAATATACGTTTGGTAATTTATCTCGTACAACATCTAAAAAACGAAGTACTGTGTCATTGGTTGAAATAGAAAATGTTTGGCCCAACACTATAACATACCATACACATCCCGGAGTTGCATTAAATGACTCGGCAATTGGTGATCACAACGAAATATTTACAACTTTACCGAGTAATGCAGATTTTGAGTCTTTCATACAGGGATACCCAGAAATGCACACTAACATAATATGTGATTTACATGGTTATTATGTTATTGACATATTTGAATCATTTGAAAAGAAAAGTAGTCCTATACCACTTTGTGTAAGTTATACAATGGGAGAATTTAGAAAGAGACCTATTCTTAATCATAAAGTATTTTCAGAGGACAATTGTGAGTATTTTTCAACAACTATACACGATTGGCGTCGTATTATAAACTTTGAATTGAATTATCATTTACGTAAAAAATTTGGAATTACTATACGTTACTATGGTTACGGTGATATACCTGGATTTGTTTCTATAGATCGGGATAATATCGGTTGATTGCATCTTCTAATTCGTCTACTTCGTACCATGCTAAATGACATTCCTTCGCTTTATTTCCTTCAATTTCACAAATCTCTTGTGCTTCTTGTATTGCTTCCTTGAAGCGTAAACGAAGTCTCAAATTTTCTTTTCGCTTTGGTTCTATTTCGACAGGTTTCTTTTCATAAACATCTTTGAGTACATTTCGACTGGTCTTAATTAATTTATGTTTGTACGAATCATTTGATGAATATGCAACACACCTCATTTAAGATAATATATCATTAAAGTTTTAAACCCATGATGCTGGTGTTTTTTTACCTAATTTCTTCTTAGGCTTTCCTGACATACACAAAATAATAATAACAAGACTTAATCTAAACATTAATCTTCTTTAAGAGCGGGATTTCTTTTTGAGAATGTCAAAGCACAAATCCCACAACTGAAAATGTTAACAAAGAACTGACATCCTAAAATATGTACTTTATCAATCATTGGGTAATATCTATACATACA
>JGI24540J26637_10001502_pt1 | contig 10253 bp, 10 predicted proteins | sample NorSeaMetagenome_FD_26637 | JGI IMG/M metagenome (IMG submission 26637) | reverse complement strand
TTTTTTATCAATCGTTCGGATTTTCTTTTTTTCTAAAATTTTCAAAAAGAGCAATATCCATACCTTGTTTTTTCATAATATAAGCTTGTTGCATAATCGAAAGTAGACCATTCCAAGCCCAATATATTACAAGCCCTATTGGAAAATTAGCTGCAATAAATATCATAAAGATAGGCATCCAAGTGAAAAGAGTTTTTTGAATAGGGTCTGTTGGAGCAGGATTTAGTTTTGTTTGTAATAAGAAAGTTAACCCAAATAATAAATGGAAAACACCAATCATTAATATTTGAGGTGGTGTCCAGTTTATAATACCAAAGAGATTAAATACTGATAAAGGATCTGGTGCTGAGAGATCTCTTATCCAGCCAATAAATGGTGCATGACGCATTTCTATTGTTACTAGTAAAACATTATATAGTGCAAAAAATACTGGTATTTGTATAAGAACTGGAAGACACCCTGACAAAGGTTTTAATTCTTCTTTTTTATACAATGATTGCATTTCTTGGGCCATCCTTTGACGATCATCCCCATAAAGCTCTTTCATTTTAGCTATTTCTGGTTGGACTTTCCTCATCTTGGCCATTTGAACATAAGATCTATTAACAACGGGAAAGAATACTAATTTTATTAAAACTGTTAATAGAAGGATTGCTATCCCAAAATTACCAGTATAGGAAAAAAGGAAATCAAGAATATAGAACAGAGGTTTTGATATAAAATAAAACCAACCCCAATCAATAAGAAGATCAAAATTCGGTAAATCTTTATTATTGGAATAATTATCAATTATATCTACCTCTTTAGCACCTATAAAAATTAACCCACTTGATGAAAGCCTGGACCCTGGAGATGCNCTAATGGCTTCGCCTGTGTAGCCAATTCGATAAATACTNTCATCATTAGATTTGGACATCTTGAAGTGAGCTTTTTTTGCTCCTTCATCCAGTGAACTTATGGCTGTGGCCCAATATTTATCTCTTATACCAATCCAGCCAGAACTAAACTCTCTTCGAAATTCATTTTTCTCAATATCATCATAGTCTTGCTCCTCCAGCTCCTCATCAAACCAACCTGTTGGCCCTTCGTGAAGTAGTCCAAGCGCTTGATCAGTCGGGAGTTCTTGCCTGGATAGTTTACTGAATGGAAATAACGTAATTAATCCTAAGGAGTTATTTTCAACCTCTTGTTTAAATGAGAACAAATAATCCTCATCAACTGAATAAGTCTGGATAAACTTTAGGTCCTCTCCATTCTCCCATGAAATTACCACAGGATTATTTGGTGATAGAATACTATTTTGAGATTCTAGCTTCCATAGAGAATTTTCGCTAGGAAGTAAAAAATTTGCACCTCTAGGGGCCAACCAACCTGCATTTACCCAGTAAGATGATTCATTGAATAGTTGAACATAATCACTATCTTGATCTGTAGTTGTATTAAATTTCTTTAAAAATATCTCATTAATTTTTGCCCCACATAGATCAATAGATCCTTCCAAGCTCCCATTTTCTATAATGATGGGATTGGGCGAGCATATATCTTTATTAACAACCTCAGCGAGGTTATTTTGTCATTTTCTTTCACACTAAATTTTGGACTACTCTCAACGATATTAGTGGGGATAATTCGATCTTCTGCAGGAAAAAGTATTTGCCAGCTGAACAAAATAATCATAGCTAAAACGATCGCAACTATATATCTCGAAGTATCATTCATTCGTTGACTCCTTAAATGCCTTTTCTAAATCAGACTTTATTACTTCCCATGGAAGTATGATTGTATTTTTTGTTGCAACAACAACATAGTCGTAACCATTTTTACCCAACTTGGGAAGCACTTCTTTAATAGCATGGCGAAGCCTTCTTTTGGCCTTGTTTCTATCCACCGCAATTCCAATTCTTTTTGTTGCAGTAATTCCATATCGAGGAATTCCGTTATCTCTTCTATTATATTTTTGTAAATGTAAACTTGAAGTTCTTGTATTGGATCCGGTTGATACACGAATATAATCTGAGCGTTTAGTTATTTTATCAGAAATGCACTCTTCTTTATTGGAGTCATTTTGCTTTTTTTCAGATTTCATAACTTAAGCTGATAGAGATTTTCTACCTTTAGCTCTTCTGTTGGATAAGATATTTCTTCCACCAACGGTCTGTAATCTTGAACGAAAACCGTGACGCCTTTTTCTGACTAGATTGCTAGGCTGGAATGTTCTTTTCATAATATAACCTTATCATTGATACTTCAGGGATTTATAGAACCTATAAATAGTTAAGTCAAATCTCAGATTGAATAATTTTATTTTTTCTTAGTATTGAGATTATCCATATTTTTAATAGCTTTTGACATCTGTCTTTCTCTTGTGCCGTAATCATCAATTTTATTCAATATTTCTTCTGCTTTTTTTCTTAAATCATTCGTAGAATTACTAAATTTTTCAAATTCTTTTTTTAGCTTACCAAACTCATCCATTATTTCAGAAGCTCTATCATTAAATGATTCAACACGGAAATTCATTGAAACACTTATTAAGTAGGCTGCTAGTGAGTTTGGGCCTAGTAATAAGACTCTATAGTCTCTAAATAATTCTTCGCGGAGACTCATGGAGTCAATTAACTGAAGAAGACTTTCACTTGGTATGTACATAATACCAATATCAGATGTTTTGCCTGCTAAAATATATTTTTTTTGAATATCTTCTGCATCATTTTTAACGTGTCTTTCTATTTCCTTTTTTGCCGTATTGACTTGATCTCTATTACCATCAGATGATGCGCTAAGGTATCTATCATACAAGCCGGACGGAAATTTTGCATCAATTGGNTGTAGAAGACCGCCCGGAAGTATTAATACAAATTCAACTCTTTGCCCTGATCCTTCAACGATTTCTGCATTTTCTTTATATCGATTTTCTGGGAAAATATCCTGCATCATTGCCTGAAGTGACCATTCGCCAAACTGTCCAGCTCTCGTTCCCCCAGATAAATAATTTCGTAACTTCTGTAGGGGCTCTTGAAAGTCTTGAATTGTAATCCTGAGGTTTGACAATGCTTCTTCTTGTCGACTTAGAGATTCATTCTGGGTTTGCTGTTTTTTATCGTATTCTAGAAAAATATCTTTTGTATCAGAATTTTTATCATCGCTTTTTCTTGTATTTATTAAAATCATTAGAGCAATGATTAATAATATGATCAAAAAGAATAAAAATAAATAGTCCATATTTTTCCATAATTCATTTAATAATGGTGCGCCGGGAGAGATTCGAACTCCCGACCCCTTGATTCGTAGTCAAGTACTCTATCCAGCTGAGCTACCGGCGCATTTCCAATATTATAAACCAAAAATAACAAAGAAAGAATTATTCATATTTTTCTTTCCATGAGTTCATTCCAAGGATGCTCTTTGCTTCATAAACACCTCTAGCTATTGATCTTGANCATACTCGAGCTCCCAATTCTCCAATAGTATTTATATCATTAAGGTTTAACTCTTTATTTAATGTACCCGTGCTTAGTACAAAAATTACATCACCGTCAACTGGCGAATGTATAGGCCTAATAGCACGAGACATTCCAGAATGAGACATAATGGCTATTCTCTTTGCTGCCTTAGAATCTAATTTAGCATTTGTAGCTACAACTCCTATCGTTGTATTTTGTCCCGGAAGAGTCTCTCGGGTTGCAGTGCCTGACAAAGGGTCATTCGGTGCATAATGTGGGACACCTTTGCCTCCAAACTCNGCTTTATCTTCATCNGTAGCTGCCCAAAATTGTCCTGTTTCNTTGTTAACTGTTGATCCATAGCTGTTAACAGCGAATAAGCCTCCAACCTGTATTCCATCATCTGTAATAAATGATGCACTCCCGAGCCCTCCTTTTAATGACCCTGCCTTGGAGCCATAGCCTGCTCCAAAATTTCCAAGCTCAATATTATCTGATATTTTGGAGGCAGCCTCTATTCCAAGATCTGAGTATGGAGGTTTCCCACCCCAGTCTTTATTNCCACCGTTTGCGAGGTCATATAAAATTGCACCAGGTATCATAGGTACATTTTTAAATTTTGAGGATGGTCTGTACCCACGACCAGTTGCCCCTATATAATTTGCTACACTACTGGCAGCCTCTAATCCCCAAGTTGACCCGCCNGATAATACAATTGAATCAACTGAATCAACCAAATTATATGGATTTAATGCACCTACCTCCCTTGTTCCAGGTGCGCCACCTCTTACATCCGCCGATGCCAAGGAACCTTCTATAGGGGTGATAACTGTGCAGCCGGTTGCAACCTTTTCATTATGAGCGTTACCCACTAAGATTCCATCAACATCAGTTATTAAATTTTTTTTTCCTGAATTAATCATTATAAGGAAACTAAACAATGGTATTAAAATTGTATAGTATCTAAAAAATAATACTGTGGAGGNTTTATGAGATTTTTTATTTTATTTCTGTTTTCAATATTTATTGCCAGCCATAGTTATGGAAAAATATTAAAACCATCAAAGGGTATAATTGCTACTTCTAACTCTCACGCCTCAAAAGCAGCACACGATATTATAAAAAAAGGTGGTAATGCAATAGACGCTGCTGTCGCCATTCAATTAGTTTTATCCCTAACTGAACCACAAGCTACAGGCATTGGAGGCGGAGCTTTTATGCTCTATTGGGACGCTAAGAGTTCAAAGTTATTTTCTATCGATGGTCGTGAAACAGCTCCCTCTAAGGCAAGAGAGGATCTATTTTTAAATAAAGAAGGTGATAAAATAAAATTTTATCCTGACGCTGTGGTTGGAGCTAAATCTGTTGGTGTTCCAGGAATAATAAGGTTACTGGAGGATACCCACAAAAAGTTTGGAAAGCTTGCGTGGAAANAATTATTTGATTATGCAATAAGGCTATCAGAAGATGGATTTCCGGTTTCACCTGCACTTCACAATACATTGGGATATTTAAGTTATTTAAAAACAGTTGAACCTGCGGGATCAATTTATTATAGAAAAAATGCCGAAGGACAGAAAATACCAATTCCTATCGGTTCTATTTTAAAAAATCAAGAATATGCAGAAACACTTAAAAGAATAGCTTCCCTAGGTGCTGAAGAATTCTATGAAGGAAAAACTGCTCAACTAATAATAGAGTCTTTAAAAAAATCAGATGAAAATTCCTTAATGTCCTTAGATGACTTAAAAAATTACGAAGTAATATGGCGAGAACCGCTTTGTCAAATGTATCGATCTTATAATGTTTGCAGCATGCCCCCTCCATCATCAGGAGGTCTTACAATGTTCATGATGCTAAAAATTTTAGAAGAGTTTGATATTAAAAATTTAAAACCAGAATCGAAAGAAATGGTTCACCTGTATTCTGAGGCCAGCAGGATTGCATATGCTGATAGATCCTACTATATGGCCGACCCAGATTTTATAAATGTTCCTATAGATGGACTACTGGATGAAAAATATATCGACGAAAGAAGGCTCTTAATCAATCAAAATAGAGCGGCAAAAGTAATTACTCACGGTAATCCGTCGGGGGCAGGAGATTTTGAAAAGAATATCGATATATCTAAGCCATCCACCAGTCACTTTGTTATTGTTGATGCTGAAGGTAATTCTGTTTCAATGACCTCAACTGTGGAAGGCCCTTTTGGGAGCCACTTGATGGCAGGAGGATTCATTCTTAATAACGAATTAACAGACTTTTCATTAATACCAGAAATTAATGGTAAAAAAGTAGCAAATAGAGTTGAGGGTAATAAAAGGCCTATGTCATCCATGACTCCAACTATTATTTTTAAAGATAATCAAGTCTATGCATTAACAGGATCACCCGGGGGTACCAGTATTATTAATTATGTTGCTAAATCGGTAATTGGCCTAATAGATTGGGGCTTGAATCCTGACGAGGTTGTTCAACTACCTCATTATATGAATAAAGGTAAATATACGGAACTGGAGAAGAATACAGTTTTAGAGAGCTTGCAGTATGAGTTAGAATCTATGGGTCACAAAACAAAAATTATGCGCAAAAGAAGTGGACTTCATATTGCGTTGAAAAAAAATAATGGTTTTATAGGTGGAGCTGACCCAAGACGAGAAGGGTTAGTTATTTCGATTGATTAAAATAAGGATTATCTTGGATGAATAAGAATTTATATCAAATTTTTTTTGATAGATTTTGTACTCTAGAAAATAATATTTGTTTTGATGTGCCGGGGCAAAAAAATTGGTCTTATAAAGACGTTGATATCTTGTCCTCTCTTTTTGTATCCTATCTTGAAAGTATTGGCTTAAAGAAAGGCGATAGAATTATTTCTCAGACTGAGAAATCTGTAGCTTCAATAGGACTCTATTTAGCATGTCTGAGAATGGGGGTAATATTCACTCCACTGAATACATCTTATACTTTGTCTGAGGTCGAGTATTTTATTGGAAATATTGAACCAAAGTTATTTGTTTGTTCACCAGATAACTATCAGGCTACAAGTCCTATTTTTGAAAAGTACAGTGTTCCTAATCATCGGGCTTTAGGGTCTTCCGATGACGATCCATTTTTAAAAGAAATATTAGAATTAAAAGAAAATAACATTATTGAAAATTGTTCCGATGATGATACTGCTGCAATTTTATTTACCTCGGGGACTACGGGAAAATCGAAGGGGGCAATGATTACGCATGGAAATTTATCTTCTAATGCTTTTGCTTTAAAGGAGAGTTGGGATTTTACGGAGAATGATACTCTGTTACACGCTTTGCCAACTTTTCATGTTCATGGACTATTTGTTGCATTGCATACTGCTTTTTTAAGCGCTTCAAAAATTATTTTCTTAGAGAAATTTGATATTGCTGAAATTAATAAAAATCTAAAAAATTCTACTGTAATGATGGGTGTTCCAACGTTTTATAGCCGCTTAATTGGTGAAAAAGACCTTAATAAGGACCTTTATAAAAGAATGAGACTTTTTATCTCTGGATCGGCTCCTTTAACAGAAAAAACCTTTAATGAGTTCAAGAATAAAACAGGACATTCAATCCTGGAGCGATATGGAATGACTGAAACTGGAATGATTACATCAAACCCTCTTATTGGAGATAGATTAGAGGGAACTGTTGGCTTTCCTCTGCCGGATATTAAAATAAGAATTTCAAATAACAATAAAATCTTATCTCCAAATGAAAAGGGTATAGTGGAAGTTAAAGGACCAAATGTTTTTAAAGGTTACTGGAGAATGGAAGAAAAAACGAAAGAAGAATTTACTAATGATGGATTTTTTATAACTGGTGATATTGGTCAAATTGATAATAAAGGTCGTCTTACTTTATCAGGAAGGTCGGGTGATATGATTATTTCTGGAGGTTTTAATGTTTATCCNAAAGAAATAGAAATTATCTTGAATACCATTGATGGAATAAAAGAAAGTGCTGTAATTGGTGTTAAGCATGAAGATTTTGGAGAATGTCCCATTGCCATACTCGTTTCTGATAATTCTGATAATACTATAGAGAGTGATTTTATAAACTCCTTATTAAAAGAATCGCTTGCTAAATATAAAATTCCTAAATCTTATGTTTGGATTAACTCTTTACCCACCAATGCAATGGGTAAGGTTCAAAAAAAAGATTTACGTTTTAAATATGAAAAAATTTTATTAAACTAGAAAAAAATGAAGAGGAAAAAATGAGTAATACAGACAGAGCTTTAAAGTTTATAGAACATTGGAATAACCGAGATATTGAAGGAATTATGGGATCAATTACCACAGATTGCTTTTATCATAATATACCTATGGATCCCCAAAAAGGACATGATGAAATTAGAGCTTATCTTGAGCCATTTATTCAGATGGCCTCAAATATTGAGTGGATAGTTCATAATATTGCTGAAGATTCCAAAGGAACTGTTTTAACAGAAAGAACGGATCGCTTTGAGATAAACGGTCAGTGGATGGATATTCTAGTAATGGGGGTAATGGAATTTCAAGATGGATTAATTTCAAATTGGCGAGATTATTTCGATATGAAGGCATATGAGCAAGAAACAGCAAGAGTTCTAGGTTAAATAAAAAACCCTTGAATATTTTAACAAAGAAAAATCTTTGTCCGAATTTCAAGGGTTTTCTTTTATTAAAAATAGAATTTCTTAACCAGCGTTAGTGTCTACTTTTTCATTCCAATCAATTTCATTCATCCATTCACTAAATGGTTTTAATTTAATCGGTATTTCTTTTAAAACTGGAGCCATATCAACCTTAAAAGGCTTGTAATCAGACTCATTTGTAAATCTGTAAAAATCAGACATAGACTCAATAAAGGCAGCCTCGTCAGCACCCTCTATTTCAGAATAGAAGATATCAAATAATCTCTTTGCAAAGTCCTTAAGTGGGAGCTTCTTATATTCTACTTTTTTCCCAAAACGTCCGGAAAGCATATCTGCCACTCTCTGAGGGACAAATGCTTCTTCTCCGCCTATTACTATTCTTCTTCCAATAAGATCATCCCTATCTATTGCCGCAATCATGAATTTAGCAACATCATCTAAGCAAATCCAATTAGCCTCTAAATCTGCATTGTGAGGGTATGTATATATATTATTTTCTAATATATCTTTTCTAGCCCAATCAGTTAATAAATTATCCATAAAAATAACTGGACGAAATGTAGTTGTAGGGACGCCAGCTTGCATAAGAGTATTGATCATTAATCTGCTGGCATCGTACCCGGCTTGACCAACTTCTTCCTCATCATTGCCCCAGCAACAAGTATTAAAGATAATTCTTCTAACCCCAGCCTTCATTGCTGAAGTTCCTACAGTTGCGCAAAAATCAATACCTTTATGAGCCTCTTCAAAGGATGGTGCGGTAAAGAAGATTGTATCTGAGCCAAGGCAAGCCTCGTGTATTGAGTCAGGATCATTATAATCAGCTGAAACAATCTCTATTCCCTCAAAATGCTCCAACCGTTTACTTTCACGTGTTACAGCCCTAACCTTATAGCCTGCAAGTAATAATTGTTTTACCTGTGCAAGTCCGGGCCTACCTGATGCACTAAAAACTGTAACTAATTTCATTTTCTTCTCCTAGGTTTATGTTTGAAAATATAAACAAATATTTCTAACTTGTAATCTTACTTCTTAGAATAATTAACTTTTAATATCAGAAACATTTCTAACAGGATTTACTCCATCCCAATTTTTTGATTCCTCATAGAGGAATGAGTAGAAGTTAGAAATATCATCAGTGTTTTCGTAAATCTCATAGAAATGATTGATCTCATNTTTAGGGTCAAACCATGCAAATTTCATTCCATTCCTATGACCGGAATTGGCAGATAATACCTCACTACAACCNTGATTGTTTAAGAGTGANACCTCNTCATCAAAGTCAGGTGCAATCCATGCCACATGATGGATACCTGAACGATTACTGTTGTGAGGGGATTCGTTAATTTTATGATCACATATCAATTCAAGCATCATATTTTCTTTCCATCCATAGGCTGATGAATGATCAAATTCACACTCTTTTCCATTAACTAATGTATTAGATATCTTTATATGTTCGTTAACATAAAAGGGGCCAATATTAAATTTTTTAGACCAAATTTCAGCTGCTTTTNTAACATCATTTACAGCATATGCTATTTGAATTATGGGTCTTTTTGATTGGAACATTTTCTCTCTCTAAATTATTTTANAATAACTCTAGACAATTTTTTTTAACTAGGAAAGTATACTTTTAACAATAAAAATAAGGAAAAATATCATGTTGGACAATTCATTGGTAATTCGTAATGCGACCATTGTTGATGGAACTGGTGCTGAGCCCTTTGATGGGGACGTTGCTATAGAAAACGGTGTTATTACTGAAATTGGAAATATTAAGAAAAAGTATAGTAATGAAATAGATGCCAAGGGACTTATACTGGCACCTGGATTTATTGATATTCATACACATTTTGATCCACAGTTATGCTGGGACGGATACGCAACTCCTTCTATTGAGCATGGAGTAACCACTGTTGTTACGGGGAATTGCTCGCTCTCTCTTGCTCCCATACGAAATGGAGGAGAGAAAAAAATTATCTCTATGTTTCAGGTAATTGAGGATATTAAAAAGCCAACATTTGATGCTGCCGTTCCTTTTTCTTGGGAAACCTTTGGTGAATATCTCGATCATATAAAACCTAATCTTGGGATCAATGTAGGTGCTTTAGTAGGGCATTCAGCTATTAGATTATATGTCATGGGTGA
>JGI24540J26637_10001500_pt1 | contig 10255 bp, 7 predicted proteins | sample NorSeaMetagenome_FD_26637 | JGI IMG/M metagenome (IMG submission 26637) | reverse complement strand
GGCTGGATTCCCTGCCTCGATCGCGCGCTAAGACCGGTCATGGGCCAGTCCATCCACTGCGACCGGTGGCCGCCTCCGCCGTTGTTGTACCCGCCGTAGGGGTTCCTCCGCCCGGCGCTGGAGTACGAGGACCTGGCGGACGAGCACGCGTAGAAGGCGGACCAGAACAAAAAGTAATGGTACAGACCCAGGTGCACGTGAGCCCTGCCGTGCGCGTCCCTCTGCACGCAGTTTCGGTACGGCAGCCTCGAGTTCAGCGCGGCTGGGTCCGTCTGAAGCATCCTCTGCGTCCTCTCGGGCAGCCTCTCGAGGGGAAACGCGAACTGCATGAGTCCGTCCGCGTCCGCCGCCAGCACGGCCTTCATGAACTGCCCATGAGGGGACAGAAAGTCGAGCAGCAGCCACGCGTCCCTCTCGTTCCCCGAGGACACCGACTGCAGCCAGCCGTTCGCGCCGTCGTCGAAGTTGAAGATCTGCCAGAGGAGCGTCTGGTAGCACGCGGCGAAGAACCCGCGCAGGTTGTCCCTGTTCTCTTCCAGTACCTGCAGCACGCTGTTTATGCGGGTGGAGAGGGATCGGTTGCGGCTCTGCAGGATCCTGTTGAGCTCCTCGAACGTCGTCGGCTTGCTCGGACCGGGGTTGCCCCCGGGGGTGCCCGACTTCTGCCTCGTTCTGCCGCCGTAATCGTCTCGCCTTCCCGCGCTGTGCATCTTGTGGGGATCCCTGGGCCTGACGATCACGATATCCGCTCTATCGCCTTATGGAACACCAAGGCGTGCAATCTCGGGGCTTGGAGCCTAACGAGCCGCCGTCTCGGCTTCACACACACGCGCGCCGGTGCTAGTGGATCGATCCCTAGAAGTTCGGGGCTTTTTTGGTTGTTGGTTGCTGTGGCGTTTCAAAGTTTGATTTTGCACATTTTTCCCGGGCAGCCGGGCGACTTTTCTCACGCCAAAAGGAACAATACCAAGCTGCCAAGGGCCACAGGCTTACGTGGACCCTTCGACTTTTCGATTCAAGCGTCGAGCCCACAGTGAGTGACGGCGCGAGAGCGGAGGAGATCCTGCTCCGGAACCGCAGCCATGTCGGGAGGACGTGCTAAGATGAAGAAGATCAATTGGGGTCAGCCCATCACGGACTACCGAATCGTGATCCCGAGGGACTACTTCTTCGCCGGCGAGACGGTCCAAGGAACCCTGGAGTTGACAACCCACGGTCCAATCCAGTGCAGGGGCGTCAGGGTGAAGCTCGACGGCGTGGGCATGTGCCACTGGCACTACTACGAGGGTTCTGGAGACAAAGGTGATAGGAAACGGGTGGATGTGCACGGAGAGAAGAAGTACAGCGGGTGTCAGAAGACCGCATGGGGAGCGACGTACAACACCGGGCGCATCGACAACGCGGGCGACGACGCGGTCTGGGGCCACCCCACCATGCCCGACGAGGGTCACGTCGAGATGCCCCTACACACGGCGTACAGGTCGAAGGTTGTGCTGCGGGTCATGGACTATGATTGGGGCACGAAGGACGACGAGCTCGGCGAGTGCCTCCTCGATGTGGACGAGCTNCTCGCGATGAACGGCGCGGATGTCACGGTACCCTTGTTCAGAAAGGTGGGCAAGGGCATGTTCAGCGGCGGCACGTACGGCCCCGCGGAGGGGGACAAGAAGGGTGGACAGAAGCAAAGGTCCGTCGTGGTGCTATCTTGCGAGCCGTCGAACAGTGGGTTCGGGTTTCAGGAGGGTGCCCGCAGGGTGATGTTCAAGATCAAGTCCGCGCACAACCTGAGGGACGCAGACTCGGTGTTGGGCTTCAGGGGTTACAACGACGTGTACTGCCAGCTTTACGAGGTGAGCGGCGAGGGTGTCGCGCCGGGGCAACCTCTGCCGTCGCCAGATACGAGTATGCAGCTGCCACCGACGCAGGCATCCATACCCTTNTCTTTCAAGCTGCCGCGTAACCTNCCCTCCTCGGTGGAGCCCACGCACGAATTCTCAGCNCCGGTGGACCGCGCGAGCGTGAGGTACAGCATATACTCCTACATCGACATCTCCTGGCGGCTTGACCCATCGTGCCGCCGCATAATCTCGGTAATCAACGGTCCATCGTCGACCATTCCGAAGCTCCTGATGCCGCTGAGGGCCATGCCGCAGGAGAAGGACGTGCACCCCCTGAACTGCCAGAGCTTCTGCTTCTGCTGCAGCAAGGATTGCATCGGTTGCGTGTGCGGCGAGAATAAGAGCGTGAGCCTCGGCAAGGTTTACCTCGACTGTCACATGGACCGACAGGGGTATGCACCGGGTGAGATGATGTTCCTCTCCGGGATTGCCAGGAACGAGACCGATAAGCCCGTGATGGTGAGCGTGACGCTGGTTCGAACCTTTGTGTACACAGCCAGGGAAAGCGGGTCGCGTAGAACCAAAACCGCAGTTGGCGAAATTCCACTCGCCTCGTTCGAGGTGCCCGGACACAGCACCTGGCAGCTCGAGGACGGCCAGCTGATCTGTCCCGCGATAGCCTCGGACTACTACGGAGGATACGGGTACGACGAGGAGTTCGCGCGGTTGAATGCACAGTACGGTGCGAGGTACGCCGAGCGTCAGGATGATCCCGTGAGGTGGTCCACGAAGCTCAAGGTGTTGCTCGACGTGCCGGACACCCCGTTCAATNTGGAGCAGTGGATGAACGTGCTCATCACCGGTTTACCGGGTAATTCCGTCGTATGGGAGGAGTATCAGCAGAGGAGGACAGGGGCGGCTACGATGCCGGCACTACCGGGCGCCCAAGAGATGTCGCCAGATGGTGTTGGGGTCAGCGTACTCGGCAACGCCGACTGTCCCACTTGGACGCCGAGCGCCGAGGACGAGCAGGTGAACGGTGACACGCTGTGCATCGCGAGGAGCGAGGAGATCGCAGCGGCTGATCCGGAGGAGGACATCAAATGCGATCCATCGCAGCTAACGTACTCACCCGCTGTGGCTGTGTACAAGCCCGATGCTCCGAGGAAGTGCAAGAGCCCTTACAAGCCGGACCAGCCCGAACTGGACTGCACCATGAACCCTCCGGGGTCGATGATGATCTGCCCGTACACCGGCATGCCCTTCGTTGTGCCGCCGCCACCACCACCGCAGGCTCAGGTGACAAACTTGGTTGCAGCCCCAGCGGTGGCTATGGTGTAGTTGTGTACATAGAATAGACCCAAAGTTGGGGACAGTGAAATATCTAAGTGTTGAGCATTTCAAACACTACGACCTTTCCCGGACTGCAGCGATTAACTTACTGAACGTATCCGCCTTGTTCGTCTCCGCCGCTGCGGTTGTCGGTAAGGTCCCCGCCACCAACCCGTTCGGCTTCTCCGCCCTGATCCTGTCCCGCTCCAGTTTCGTCACCTCCCTGGCGATGTTCGCCATGTTTGGCTCATGCCCGGAGTCTATGTTGGCGTTCACCCTGAGTGTGAACTCCTTATGACGCGTTATCATCTGCGCGCGCGTCCCGGTCACGTTCAGACCCGCATCCGTGAGTAGCTTCTTGAGCGCTTTGTCCTTCATGATGTGGTAGACCAGCTTGGGGAGCTTCGCCGTGGTACAAGGCCGCGGTGCCTGGTTCTGATCGCCGGCGTCGCGACCCCTCAGCGGCTTCTCCGCGGATACCTCCCCGACTCGACCCTCCGAAGCCCTTATCAGGCACGTGTCGATGTGGCTGTTGATGAGCCCCTCTAAAATGCCCACACCGCAGATCGGACAGTTCACCGTGCCGGGCCTCTGGTTTTCTCCGGCGCCGGGGGTGACCGTCGGCGCCTCATTTATGTCTTCAGAGAGGTCCACCACATCCGCGGCTGACGCATCGCGTGCGCCGCGTTTGCGTCCTTTCCCCTCGCTTGAGTCGTCGTCATTGTCCCAGTCCGACTCACTGACGGCATCGTCCTCTCCCTGTGTTCGCCAGGAAGCGGGCGATTGGGGACTCTCCTCCTTCTCGTCTTCCTCATCCTCCGTATCCTGCGTTGCGCGGTGCCCCACGCTCTGTCGCTTGGAAGGTCCCGCACCTTCCTCCCCCTCGCCCCTCGCGCTCGACCTGATCCTCTTGGGAGACTGTTTGGTCGTTGTTCCCGCCGGCCCCGCGTCCGCCTGCGCGCTCCGACGGGTCGACCGCCTGGTAGCCGCGGGCGGAGGCTCCTCCGGCGGCGCCGCACCCGCAGCACCCTCACCTCTCCTCGATCTGTTGGCCCTTCCCCCCGCGCCCTTCTTCGGGGGCGGTGTGGAGGTGACGGGCGCCCTTGCCTCGCTCTTGACTCTAGCACACGCCAGAAGCTCCTCCCTCGCGGCCTTGTACGCTCCGACAACAGCCTCGAGAGCGTGGTTCGGGCGCAGGTCGGACTCGTCCCCGGCGGTGCGGCAGGTTGGGCACTCCTTCTTAAACTCAAGCGTGCGCCGGATGCACAGCGAACAGTCTGCGCGGCGGTGGGAGGGATGCCGGTCAGCGAATATTGGTATATCGAGATTATAGCGAAGGATGTTGGGTACGATATGACCGACACGGGGGGAGGGGACGCGCTTCTCGGGAACGCACAGGTGTGCGTGCACGTGGCGAAGCTCACGGGCATGCCGAAGAGATCACCACATATGGCGCATCTCAACGACTCGTCGAGCTTACGCTGCTCTAAGGCCGGCCACGCTTCCGGTTCCATATCGTCGTCGAGATCGTCAAACATGACGCTCGTGAGCTGCCGCACACGCCTCCCTCGACTCTCACGCGCGGCTTGAACTGTCAAAACTTATGGCGAACAAAACAAAACTCGCTTGGAAAAGATTGTAAGTGTTACCCACGCTCACTTGGGGGGTGAGCGGAGCGCGGAGCATCGGGTCGGTCATGGCGTTAGACCCCGTCGATCTATGGGCCGCCGCGGACGGGGACTTTGAGGATTGGGTTCTCGAACGAGCGTACGCCGACAAGCCGGCCCAATGCCCACTCTCCGTAACGGAGGACCCATCGTGCTCGCTGATACACTTCGCCAGGGTAGCCTGGAGGTGGTGCATGACGACCTCAGGAGGGTGCTGCCTCCCGAAAAACTCACGATAGCTATAGATATTCTGCGCTCCGTCGGTATCGATGACGCATTCGTGGTCAGGCGCGAGCTCGTCAACTACAAGAAGACGCTGCTCAATATATACCGATGCGCCACGCAGCTGGACCGCGACCTGCGACAGCTTGTGACGTTCTTCAAAGGCTCGGATGATGAGCACGTCGATATTGAAGATGGAAACGGGTCGTTCTACGTTCATTCTGATCGACACACGGCGCTATGCGATGCGTTGGGTCAGTGCAAGGGGGCTCTGGGAGTCGTCGGTGACCTCCGGCAGTTCGTGAAGACAGTTTGTTGCGTGAGCAGGCACCCCGCGAAAGCAAGGCCAGAGTACCTTGCTCGCATGCCGCGATCGTTGAAGCACCTCAGAAAGTTTGTCAGATGTGCAAAAGACGCCGTGGCGAAGCTAGGTGGGATAGACGACGACGGTGAAGGCGAGGTCGATGATGATACCGATGAGTTGGTGGAGACCGGCGCGGCTCATCTCGAGCGAGTGATGGGGGGATTTGATGAGCTCGGCTGGCCCCAGAGGTACGTATCCTTCGTGCGAAAGACGCTCGTGGCTAAGGGTGCGATCAAGGCGATATGGATGCATTCGGAGCTCATCCGCAGTTTGGTGCATTTCGAGGAATATCTTTGCGAACTCCGAGNATGCCAANACTTGTTGGAGGCGATGCCAAAACTCTGCGACGTCACCNCACCAACCACATCGTCTCTGGAGGGAGAGACGATGTTACAGCGTGTTTCACGGGCGTGTCGCGTACAGAAGGAATTGAACCTGCTCTACGGTGCGCTGGAGGCCTTGGAGGACTCTTACGAGTGGCTTCGACGAATCGCCGACGTCCCGACTGAGAGACTGTTCGTGGCTGGAGACGCGGACCTGAGCGCGTCGACGAGCATGTTCATTCCGAGTGGATTCAAAGTGGGTGACCTGTTCGCGCGGCAACGGGCCGTATGCGACAAAGAATTCCCTCGCATGCGATTGGTCCTGAGCGAAGAGGGTTGGCCGAAACATCTCCTGGGCAGGCTTGGCGCTGAGAAGAGGACGGAGACGAACTACAAGGAGACCACCTGCCGGGTCTGCGAGCGGGGTTTTTCCAGCCTTTGGGTCCATCGCTTCATTTGCATCGCTTGCGAGCTCGACGAGCGTTTCGAGCACGCGCGATGTCCTTACCGCCCATCGTGCGCATCGCCCTTCTGCCCGCACGCGAACAGGTGTTTTGTGTGTGATTCGTGGTCGTGCGCCGAGTGCCGACTGATCAGAGGCGACGGCGAGGATGTTCTCGCCCTCGCCCAAGATATCAATCCGGACCAGACGTACCTGGACTGGGATAGGACGGTGTGCACAACGCGTAGTGGCGCGTCACCGCTTAAAGGGAAGCACGCCGTTGACCCAGATTTACTGTCGATGATTTGGTCCAGACCAAAGGGCTCCGTTCACATCGTGACGAGAAACTCTTACCGAGAAGACATAAAGACATTCATGGCGAGAGCCGGCCTGCCTGATGGTATACCCGTGCACACCGTGAAGAAGCATCAGTCGAAGGCTGAGGTGATTCTCGAGGGAATCGAAGGGACTATTCTGTTCGTCGACGACTCTGTCGCCGAACACATGGACGAGAGATTGAAGCATTCTAGTGTATTTCGAGTTCTGTTTGGCAGAGCTCTCTCTTAGCTAGTCTAGTTAATGTTAGGATGTTCGTCAGGCTCCCACTCCAGCAGCTCCTTCGGGTACACCACCTCGTGGAGGAATAGACCGTGCGGCGGAGCTCCCATCGGCGCAACGCTCCTGTTCTTCCCTTCAAGCATGTCCCTGAGGTCCTCTGCGGTGAACTTGCCCTCGCTGGTGGCGGCGAGCATCATCGCTCCGACCATGTTTCGAACCATGCGGTACAAGAAGCCGTTACCCTCCACCTCCAGCCGTATCAATCCGTCCGGTTGTTCCACCACGTCGAACCTGAAGATTGTTCGCGTCGGGCTACGCACCAGATTCTTGTCCCGCGACTTGTTTGAGAACGAAGTGAAGTCGTGCGTGCCGACAAACACGCCCGCCGCCTCTCGGAGCTTCTCAAGGTCGGGAGGTTTCCACCCGCAATGCAGCGCATGGCGCCTGACAAACGGATCGAGCACGAGCCGAGGGTCCAGGAAGTAGTGGTACGTCTTGCGCACCGCGTGGAACCTGGCGTGGAACGCGGGGTGTGGCCTCATGACCTCCACGCATCGGATGTCCTTGGACATGATCCCGTTGATGCTCTTGTGAAACCTGGCGAGGTCGGCGATGGACTCCTTGGTGTAGAAGTGGAGGATCTGCCCGCGAGCGTGCACCCCCGTGTCCGTCCTACCGCTCGCCTGCATGCCGAGGAACTCCCTCTCGTGCCCAGTCAGTTTCGTCAGCGCCCGCTCCACCTCCCCCTGCACCGTCTTGCCCTTGGGCTGGTACTGAAAACCCAGGTACGCCTCGCCGTCGTACGCCAGCTTGAGCGCGTAGGTGTGGTTCCTGCCCTTAGCCTCCCTGTGCGCGCGCCCCTCATCGCTCATACTCGCCACTAGCGCCTCGTTGCGCCAGTCACCCTCGGGGTAAGGGTTCGGGACCGTCGACGGGGACGCGGAGCATCGCACCACGGATCGATGGTTGCTGATGCGCCGTCGGCACCCTGTTGGGATCCGCTGAACGGGCGCGCACGACGCTACCGACGAGGTGCACGCCATCCTCGCGATTCTAAGTTGGCGCTAACCGGATGATATGGATCCGTCCGCCCGCTCGCGCCGCGCGCTTTCCCGAGCACGGCGCCAGCCGCTGTGAGACAGGTTCCGTGATTCCTGCAGTATCTGATATAAAGCGATCGAAAAGTGGATAAGTCACTACAGTTGCGCTCGACGAGGTCCGACGCAATGGCCGAGGCTATCAAGAAGCTCCCCGTGAAGGGCGTATGGCAGGTGTACGTCCACAAGCTGAGGGCGTACGTCATGGGTGACGATGGCGTGCCCGTCCGACCTTACCTGATGCTCGTGGTCTCGACCAAGGATGGCCAGTTCCTGGCTTGCGAACCCGCGGATGGGGACGACGAGGCGGGCGGCAACAACGTGGTGAAGGCNTTCCCCACCCCGGAGACGCTTCTCGCCTTCCTCAAGAAGGTGATGACCCATCCGAGGGTGATGAACACGACCGCGGCGGGGGAGAAGCGCAAGCCCGCCCGACCGGAGTCTATCCGATTCGCCGACACCAACACGGCGTCGCTGCATCTCGGGGAGAAGGAGAAGTGGGCGGGGGTGACCGCGTGCCCGTACGTGGAGGGGTGCCGCGCGGGCCTCGCCGAGTGCGGAGTAGATGATATCGGATTCGCCCCGGTTCCCACCGATCTTATCGAGACCATCATCCGCCAGCAGATCGAACCCTCCATGCAGCCGGATAACCAGGAGTGGGGAACGCAACATTTACCCGGCTTGATGGAATCCGTCGACGGGTTCAGCCCCGCGTTCGGTGGTTCCCTCTTCGCCGCCGCCGCCGAGTTCGCCCGGGTTTCACCCTGGACTGCACTCGCGCAGCGTAGGCCCGTGCAGATCGCGTACAGGCTGGTGCTCAGGGAGGACGTGGCCATGCGTCTCACCGCGTTTGTCTCCGTCGTGGGCGGCAAGGAGCAGGGATCCTTCGGCCTCGCGGTGCACAAGACCCTGCAGGATGCCAAGAAGGCGTACGAGGTCGATGCGGGCGACAAGGGCGATGATGAGACCCTCGACACGGTGAACGGCCAGTCGTGCATGTTCGCGTCGGTGTACGAGACCCCGTTCGAGGACGTCGACGCCGCGGAGGCAAACGAGTGGGACGTCGCGCCCATGGAGGACGATCCGGGCGAGTCCTACTGGCCCATCTTCTGCAAGATGGCGTTCGAGAAGGGTGAGAACGGGGCCGAGGATGCCCTCTCCCTCACCAGGCCCGCCATCGTGGAGCTTCAGTGCTTCGAGCTCTCCCTGAAGGCTGTCGTGGATCTCATCAAGTCGGGCGAGCTCAGGTGCGTCGACGAAAAGGTCAGGGACTCGGCGGGGCCCTGGACGGTCAAGTGCCAGACGTTCGCCGGGAGCGCTGAGGGCGAGACGGCGGAGATCGAAGTGGAGGTGTCGCTGCCCTCTCTGGACGGGTCGGCCGCGGGCGAGGACAAGGACGCGTACTTGTGAGGAGAGTCGCTGTTTGTATTTACAAAACGTGTTTCGCAGCCAACCACTCCTCGCCTAAGCGTCTTCAGTATGATACACCTCGACAACCCGTCGTCGTGCGTGCGTGCGTTCCTTCGTCGATCCGTTCTTTTCGTCGCCGTATCGCCCCCCTCTGCACCCTGATCCGTCCCGTTCGGACGCTCGTCAACCGGTGCGTCGAGAATTTCTTACTCAAACGCCCACTGGTTCTCCCTCCGCACCTCCTCCTCCTCCTCCGGGGTGAAGTCGTTCCTGATGTTGAAGGTCTTGCGAATCTCCTCAGGGGTCTTGCCCTTGATCATGTTCGCCACGGTCATGCACGTCAGGTCCAGGAGGGACTTGATGTTCAGGTAGTTGGCAGCCTGCGGGGTTGCGCGAGGGTGGGAAAAACGTCAGATCTCGGGTCGCTCGTTTTCTCAACCTAATTTTTTCCTCGTTTTGGGCGGTTCCAAGGCGCGAGGGTTCCGGGGTTCAACGCACCAGGATGAGCTCGAAGAGGGTGGCCTGGTCGACCTTGACGAATTCCGCGTCGAAGGTTTTGTCCTCCTCCTCCTTGTTGCCTTCGCCCTCCTTCTTCTCCGAGTGGTGCTTGCAGTACTCGATCACCTTCTGCAAGATCTTGGAGGAAACGTTGGGGAGAGGGATGGGCGCCTCGGTTCCGGTGTCTGCGGTTGAGGGGAGGCGGTCAGGGTCAGCGATCGATGCGCCGATCGTTCGCGGGACGTGTAGGGGATGGAGATCGTCGGTGGAGATCGTCGGGTGGAGGAAAGGGCGCTCGAGCGGGAGGGCGCGCCCACTTACCTTCGATCATGTTCTTGATAGTCTCAGACTTGAAGGCAACCTCCTGAGCCACCTGGACGGCCTCGCCCTCCGAGGACATGAGGGTGACGAGTTCGTCGCTCATGGTGCGAGAGTGTTTTGTGTGTCTAGAACTAAAGAGGAGACGAGTGGAGGGACCACCCGCGCGCTCGCAACTGTGCGTCT
>JGI24540J26637_10001496_pt1 | contig 10266 bp, 10 predicted proteins | sample NorSeaMetagenome_FD_26637 | JGI IMG/M metagenome (IMG submission 26637) | reverse complement strand
AAAAATTATTGATAGGAAAGTCTTTTTTTTCAAGCAATTGCATGATCTTGGTGCCAACGACACCAGATGCTCCGACAAGTGCAATATTAATTGGCTGAGTCATTTTGTAATATCTCAATAATTAAAGGTGCAACTTCACTGGTATTTAAAGAATTATTATCAGTACTGATGTCTTTGGTTCTATGACCATTCGCAATAAAAGTTTTAATTGCATTGTCTATGCGCTCTGCAAGTTTTGCTTCATTGAGTGAATATTTTAAAGCCATAGCTAATGATGCAATCATCGCAATCGGGTTGGCTATATTTTGTCCTGCGATATCAGGAGCGCTGCCATGACATGGTTCATACATACCTTGAGAAGTGCTATTTAACGAAGCAGAAGGCAGCATTCCAATAGAACCAGATAAGGTTGCAGCAATATCTGAGAGAATGTCGCCAAAAAGGTTGCTGGCGACTATAACATCGTATTGATTAGGATTAAGTACAAGCTGCATAGCGGTATTATCAGCAAGTTGATGGGATAACTCCACATCTGGATAATCTTTTGCCATATCACTTACTATAGAGCGCCAGAACTTAGATACTTCAAGCACATTGGCCTTTTCAACCGAACACAGTTTGCCATTTCTCTTTTGAGCAGCTTCAAATGCAACTTTGGCAATACGTCTGATTTCATCTTCGTTATAAATCATAGTATTAAAAGCGTAATGAGGTGATTCTGATGTTACTAAGCCTCTTGGCTCACCAAAATAAACGCCGCCGGTTAACTCTCTGACAATAAGAATATCTAGATTTTCAATAATATGATTTTTAATAGGAGAAGCTGAAGCTAATTCATTAAATAAAAATGCTGGTCTTAAATTAGCAAATAATTCTAATTCTTTTCTTAAACCTAATAATGCTTGCTCAGGTCTATGATCCCAGTCTAAATCATCCCACTGAGGTGCTCCAACTGCACCAAATAAAATAGCATCAGATGCCTTTGCTTCTGCAAGAACATCAGCGGGCAAAGGTGAACCATGCTTTTCATAAGCAGTGCCGCCTACATCCATATGGGTGACTGAAAAATCTAAAGCATTTTCAACCATTAAATAATCAAGAACTTCTTGTGCAGAGCTTGTAACTTCTTGTCCTATTCCATCTCCAGGAAGGATTAAAATCTTTTTAGTCATTTGCATATATCCAAGGTTTACTTTTCATCCTGCTATCTTCAAATTCTCTAATTACATCTTTATCTTGTAATGTTATATCAACATCATCGAGACCATAAATAATTCTTTCCAATAAATTATCTTCAACCTCAAATGAATATTCAACTGAAGCAATAGTGAGCTTTTTAGCATCTAAGCTCACGGTAATCTCATTACTTGTATCTTGAGTTTGAGAAAATAATTCTTCTATCTGCTCTTTGGATAACTTTATAGGTAAAACACCATTTTTAAAGCAATTATTATAAAAAATATCACCAAAAGATGAAGCAATTACTGTTTTTATTCCAAAATCTCTTAGCGCCCATACAGCATGCTCTCTTGAAGAACCGCAACCAAAATTATCTCTAGTTAAAAGGATGCTTGCATTATCATAGGGAGCATTATTTAAGATAAAGTCCTCATTTATTTGTCTTTGTTCTTTAGTNATACCTAGCTTGCCATCATCCAGATATCTCCATCCATCAAAAAGATAATCTTCGAATCCAAATTTTTTAATAGATTTAAGATATTCAGTGGGAATAATTTGGTCTGTATCAATATTGTCTCTATCAATACATGCAACTAAGCCTTGGATTTGTAACTCATTACCTTGAAGTTTCATGATGGGTTGCTCACTGTGCCTTTAATAGCAGTTAAAGCTGCCATCATAGGACTCATTAAATGAGTTCTGCCTAAATTACCTTGTCTGCCCTCAAAGTTTCTATTTGAAGTGGAGGCGCATCTCTCATATGGCTTTAATTGATCTGGATTCATACCTAAACACATAGAGCATCCAGGATCTCTCCAAACAAAACCGGCATCCTCAAATATTTTATCAAGGCCTTCAGCTTCAGCTTGCAGTTTTACCATTCCTGAGCCTGGAACAACAATAGCCTCAATAATAGTATCTGCTACTTGGTTGCCCTCAACAATGCTTGCTGCCTCTCGAAGATCTTCTATACGTGAATTGGTGCAAGAACCTATAAAAACTTTATCAAATTTAAGATCAGTTAACTTTTGACCTACTTCAATACCCATATATTGTTTAGCAAGTTGGATATTTTTCTTTTTATCTTCTGGAACAAGTTCCGGATCTGGAATATTGCCATCAAAATCAACCACCATTTCAGGAGAAGTTCCCCAAGTAACTTGAGACTTAATCGCAGAGATATCAATAATAATTTCTTTATCAAAAACTGCCATCTGATCTGTTTTTAATGTATCCCAGTGTGCTTCAGCTTGCTCAAGCAAGTTTGAGTCTAAGTCACTATGCGCTCTTACATATTCAATTGTTGTTGCATCAGGTGCTATTAAGCCCACTTTAGCTCCAGCTTCAATTGCCATATTGCAAATAGTCATTCTTGCTTCCATAGAAATGCTTTCAATGTATGAGCCTGAAAATTCTATCGCATGACCATTGCCACCGGCTGTGCCAATTTTTCCGATCAAATATAAAACAATATCTTTTGAAGTAACTCCAGCTTGAGGCTTGCCATCAAAACGAACATGCATATTTTTTAATTTTGATACTTTTAAACTTTGAGTTGCTAATACATGCTCAACCTCAGAAGTTCCTATACCCATAGCCAAACACCCAAAAGCGCCATGCGTTGAAGTATGAGAATCACCGCAAACAATAGTCATACCAGGCAATGTATATCCAAGTTCTGGGCCTATAACGTGGACTATGCCTTGATTCTCAGAGGTAATATCGAATTGTTTTATTCCAAATCTATTACAGTTTTTATCAAGCTCAACAACCTGAATCTTTGAAATTTCATCTTCAATAGACTCCATATTAAAAGCATCACCCCTTTCAGTTGGTACATTATGATCAGGTGTTGCGATATTAGCGTTAAGTCTCCATGGCACTAAATGCTTTTTAGCCAAACCTTCAAAAGCTTGAGGAGATGTTACTTCATGCAAGTAATGTCTATCAATATAAAGCAGTGATTCGCCAGAATTGAGAGTAGTGATATGGTGCTCATTCCAAAGCTTGTCGTATAAAGTCTTTGGCATGTTACTTAGTAAAAGGGAGTTCTTGCTTAATGTCTCCACATTGAGCTCGGTTGCGTAATAAGTGATCCATGATCACTAAATTAGCCATGGCTTCAGCAATTGGAACTGCTCGAATGCCAACACAAGGATCATGTCTACCGGTAACTTCAATATCAACTTCTTTGCCATCAGTATTAACGCTTTTGCCTTTTGATTTGATGCTTGAAGTTGGTTTAATTATAAAATCTATATTAATAACATCACCATTAGAGATGCCACCAAGAATTCCNCCAGCGTTATTTGAAGTAAAACCGTCTGCTCGCATTTCATCTCTTACTTCAGAACCTTTTAAATTTAGAATATCATCAGTATTGCCTATGGATACTGATTTAACAGCATTAATACTCATCATGGCTTTAGCTAAATCTGCATCTAACTTGTCAAAAACTGGGGCTCCAAGGCCAACAGGACAATTTTCTATAGCTACGCCTAATTTTGCACCTACCGAATTACCTTCTGCTATCAGCTCAGTAAACATAGTATCTAAATCACCTAATTTGGATGTGTCGGCAAAGAAGTACTTATTAGTATTCGCATCACTAGGATTAATAGCACTACCTTTAATGCTTCCAATCTGACTTACATAGCCAGTTGTTTTTACCCCAAGGCTCTCAAGATATTTTTTAGCAACAGCTCCAGCTGCAACTCGCATTGCAGTTTCTCTAGCGCTTGATCTGCCGCCACCTCGATAATCTCTATGACCATATTTAGCCTGATAAGTGATATCTGCATGATTAGGTCTAAAAGTATCTTTTATATCTGAATAGTCTTTGGATCTTTGGTCTTGGTTATAAATAATTAAACTAATTGGTGTTCCTGTGGTTTTACCTTCAAATACTCCTGAGAGTATTTCTACAGCATCGTCTTCTTTTCTTTGGGTAGTAACGTCTGATTGGCCTGGTTTTCTGCGGTTTAGCTCACTTTGAATGTCAGCTTCGCAGAGCTCAATTTGAGGAGGACAGCCATCTATTATGCAGCCAAGTGCCTTCCCATGGCTTTCGCCAAAGGTCGTAACTTTAAATAATTCTCCAAATGTATTGCCTGACATGGCAATGATTATAGTCCAAAAATGCTCTAAAGCCTTATTTTAGCGTTGACAAACCACCATCAGCACTAATTACTTGGCCAGTTATCCAGTTTTCTTTTGCACTAAGAAGGAAATAAGCTGAAGTTGCAATTGATTTTGAAGTACCAATAGATTTTAAGGGGTGTCTTTCTGCTGATGCTTCTTTCCGCTCATCGGTAGAGAGGATATGTGAAGCTAATTTAGTGTCGACAATTGATGGGGCTACACAATTAATAGCAACTCTTGGAGCAAGCTCTGCTGCTAAGCTAATTGCAAATCCTTCGAGTGCACTTTTAGAAGCAGCTATCGATGAGTGCATTGGCATACCTGTATTAGCTGCTACTGTTGAAAATAAAACTATCGATGCGCCATCATTCTTTTTTAAGTTAGGCAAAACTTTTTTAATAACATTAAACGCACCATAAAAGTTTACTTCCATTTCAGCTTTTACATCTTCTAAAGTAAGTCTTTGGAGTGATTTAAGGTTTATAGTTCCAGGGCAATATACCAATCCATGGATATCCTCAGGGATTTCATCTAACGCATCTAAGTTTTGGTTAGGATCTAGATGAATGAAATTATCATAATTACCTGAAACAGCTTCATCTCTTGAGGTTCCATAAACACTATGGCCCTCTGCTCTAGCAAGATTATTTATTTCAAGTCCAATATCTGAACTTCCGCCAATGATAATAATATTTTTAGTCATAATTTAAAAGTTGTTGTTTTGTAAAGTAAATAATTCTTGGAAATCTGTAACAGAAGTATTTTCTAGTGCTTCCTGATTAGTNCAGAGTGTATAAATTTCATCACACTTAGCAGCATCAAAAGTNATTTTTAGATTACTCATAAATTTTTGTTCAAGCACTGGAATNCCCTCTTCTCTTCTGCGTTTATGCCCAATGGGATATTCAACCTCTATAGCTTCGGTTGAAGAACCATCATTAAAATGAATTTGAATTTTATTAGCTATAGAGCGTTTATCAGCTTCGTGATATTCAATTGAATATCTTTCATCCTCACTTATAACCATTTTTTCTCTCAAAGCATCTACTCTTGGATCAGCTGCAACGTCATCCTCGTAATCCTCAGCAATCAAATCACCTTTTAATAATCCAATAGCAACCATATATTGAAGGCAGTGATCTCTGTCNGCCGGATTATTAAGATCGCCGACTTTTGANATAATTCTTATAGCTGAATCATGAGTTGTAATTTCAATTGACTTAATGTCATCTAATCTGTCTTTAACTTCTGGATGCAAAGTAACGGCTGCTTCTACAGCAGTTTGTGCATGAAATTCAGCTGGAAAACTAATTTTGAAAAGCACATTTTCCATTACATAAGTTGCAAAAGGTTGAGGAAGTGAAAGCTTTTGTCCTTTAAATGATACATCCTCAAAACCCCATACCGGAGCAGATAAAACTCCTGGATAACCCATTTCTCCTGACAGAGTAATCATAGCCAATCTAACTGCTCTGCTGGTTGCATCACCTGCAGCCCAACTTTTTCTAGAACCTGCATTGGGTGCATGACGATAAGTTCTAAGGCTTTGTCCATCTACCCAAGCATGACTAACTGCATCCATAATTTGCTGCTTAGTTCCACCCATTAATTTTGTAACTAATGCTGTTGATGCTACTTTTACTAGAACAACATGATCTAAACCAACTTTATTAAAACTATTTTTAAGCGCGAGTATTCCTTGAATTTCATGAGTCATTATCATCGACTCAAGTACAGTCTTCATCGTTAAAGGATCTTTGCCTTCAGCTATATTTTGTTGAGAAATAAAATCAGTAACAGCTAATATTGCACCAAGATTATCTGATGGATGGCCCCACTCGGCAGCAAGCCAAGTATCGTTATAATCGAGCCATCTGATAATACAACCAATATCAAAAGCACCTTTAATTGGGTCTAGTTTAAAATTAGTTCCAGGAACTCTCACGCCAAAAGGTACTGAAGTGCCTTCAACTACTGGCCCTAACATTTTTGTACAAGCAGGAAATTTTAGTGCAAGTAAGCCGCAGCCTATGGTATCTATCAAGCAGTTCCTTGCAGTATCTAAAGCAAGCTCAGATTCTATTTGAAAATTGGTAACGTAATCAGCAATTTCTACAATAACTGCGTCATAGTCTGGTCTGACATTTTGATCAACATTAGATGACATAGTTACGACCTATCTTGTATGTCAACCCATTCAGAGCTTTCAACTCCAATATAATCAGCGCTTGGTCTAATAATTCTATTATTAGATCTTTGCTCCATACAATGTGCAGTCCAGCCTGATACTCGTGACATCACAAAAATAGGCGTGAATAGTTTTGTAGGTATGCCCATATAAAAATATGCTGGTGCATGAAAGAAGTCAGCATTAGCAAACATTTTCTTTTCATCTGCCATAACTTTTTCAACCTCTTCGGCTACTTGATACAAATCATCATTCTCATGTAATAAAGATAGTTCTTTGGCATATTCTTTAATAACTGCATTACGTGGATCTCTTATAGAGTAAACAGCATGACCAAATCCCATAATTTTTTCTTTATTTTCTAGCATAGCTAATATCTTTGTCTTAGCTTCATCTCTGCTAGTCCAATTTTCGATTAATTCCATAGCTTTTTCATTAGCGCCGCCGTGCAATGGACCTCTTAAGGATCCTATGGCAGCAACTACACAAGAATGAATATCTGACATAGTTGAAGCGCAAACTCTTCCAGTAAAGGTTGAAGCATTAAATTCATGCTCAGCATATAGAACTAAAGATACATCCATTACTCTTCTATGAAGATCAGATGGTGTTTTACCATGAAGAATATGCAAGAAATGTCCTGCCATGCTATCTTCGTCATTCACTAAATCTATGTCTTGTCCATCATGAGAAAATTTATACCAGTAAGTAACAATTGAAGGCATAGTAGCAATCATTCTGTTGATTGAATTAAGCTGATTTTCAAAATCACCCTCTGGCTCAAGATTACCAAGCATTGAAGTACCTGTTCGCATGACATCCATTGGATGTGCAGCAGCAGGTATCTTTTGTAAGACTTCTTTTAAGGCTTGCGGTAAATCTCTTTGGCTTTTTAATAATGCTTTATATGCATTGAGCTCAGTTTGGTTAGGTAGTTTTTCATATAACAATAAATAGGCTACTTCTTCAAAAGTTGCTTTTTCGGCAAGAGTTTCAATTTTATGCCCTCTGTAGGCAAGACCTTCTATTTGACCAACAGTTGATAATGAAGTTTCTCCAGCCACTTGACCCCTTAGGCCAGCACCTTCTAATTTTTTAACCATTATTTGTCCCCTTCTTCAGAAAATAATTTATCTAATTTTTGTTCGAACTCGTGATAATTTAGACGCTCATATAGTTCTTCGCGTGTCTGCATTATATCTAAAACATTTCTTTGAGTCCCTTCTTTTAGCAGAGATTCGTAGACTTTTTCAGCAGCCAAACTCATGGCTCTAAATGCTGATAGTGGATATAAACTCATATCAACTCCCACTGATGCTAATTCAGCATTCGTAAAGAGTGGCGTTTTTCCAAATTCAGTTATATTTGCGAGCAAAAGAGCATCTACCTGTGATTTAAACTCTTTATAATCCTCCAAATCAGTTACAGCCTCTAAAAAAATTCCATCAGCACCAGCTTCAAGGTATTTTGATGATCTGTCTATTGCTGCTTGCATGCCCTCTGAAGCAAATGCATCAGTTCTAGCCATAATAAAAAAAGAATCATCCTCTCTAGCATCAACAGCAGCTTTGATTCTATCTACCATTTCGTTGCAAGTTACTAAACTTTTATTAGGTCTGTGGCCACATCTTTTTTGAGAAATTTGATCTTCCATATGAACTGCGGCAACACCTGCCCCTGCCATCTCTTTTATAGTTCGAGCAATGTTAAAAGCGCCGCCCCATCCAGTATCAATATCTACCAATAGAGGCAATGAGCTCGCAGCTGTGATTCTTTTAGCGTCTACTAAAACATCCTCCATAGTAGTAATTCCAAGATCTGGAATTCCATGTGAAGCTGCAGCTACTCCGCCACCAGATAAGTAAATTGCTTTGTGATTTTGCTTTTCAGCTAGAATTGCTGAGTATGCATTTATAGCGCCCACAATCATAAGAGGATTGTTATCCTTGATTGCTTGTCTAAATTTATTTCCAGCTGTCATAAAAAGTGAGGCTATTGTACAAGATGGTATGGTTGTTTCCCAAATAAAGACTTATGAGTAAAATTTTACGCCTCTTATGATTCTGTCTTTATTGTTTTTCATTCGCCATTTATTGGTATCTCTAAGGCTGTATACGCATCCACAATATTCTTGCTGATAAAAATTTTCTTCTTTAGATATCTCAATCATTCTTGAGGATCCGCCTTGCTTTCTCCAATTAAAATCCCAATAAGTAACCTCATCATATCTTTCAGCTGCTCTATCTCCAGAGCTGTTAATTTGATCCATATCTTTCCAACGAGATATTCCTAAAGTAGTAGCATAAACGCCAAAATTATTTTCATGAGCATACAAAGCTGAACGTTCAAACCTCATATCAAAACACTCAGTACATCTTTTGCCTCTTTCAGGTTCATTCTCAAGGCCCTTAATTCTTTCAAACCAATTATCTTTATCATAATCTGCATCTATAAATTCAAAACCCAACTTATCGCAGAACCTTTTATTCTCATCTTTTCTTATTTCATATTCAGCTAAAGGGTGAATGTTTGGATTGTAAAAATATACTGTAGTTTTGATGTCTGAAGCTGCCACAGCTTCCATGATTTCACCTGCACAAGGTGCACAACAGCTATGTAGGAGTAGATTATTGTCTTCTCCAGGCAAATCTAGCTTNGGTCTTGAATAGTTATTTAACTTTAAATGTTCGCTCATTTTATAAAATGTGAGTCTGCTTTAAATGCATTTTCCAAGTCATCATAACTATTATATGAAGGTATTTCAGGATATTCAGATGATATTTTTAAAGGTGCNTTAATAAAGAAGCCTTTATCAGCGACTTCAAACATCTGTATATCNTTATAAGAATCCCCAGCAGCAAAACATCGATAACCCATAGATTGGAAGCTAAGAATCGCTTGTTGTTTAGCTTTTTCATGACGTAAGTGATATTCCAAAACACTACCATCATCTCCTATAGATAGGTTATGACATAACAAAAGAGGATGACCAAGCTTTTCCATAAGAGGGCTTGCTATTTCATGAAAGGTGTCTGAAAGAATAACAACTTGAAAGTTCTTACGGACCCTATTTAAAAAATCTAATGCACCAGGAAGTAATTCTAATTGGCTTGCAGCTTGTTGAATATCAGCTAACTTTAATCCGTTTGCTTGCATAAGCTTTAAACGATAATCCATCAATTCACCATAATTTGGTATATCTCTAGTGGTTTTATTGAAGTCTTCTATTTGTGTATTTGCAGCAACCTTTTCCCAAATTTCAGGAGTAAGAGTTCCTTCCATATCAAAACATATAATTTCCATTACTATCCTTTGCTATTTTTGACGCCATAAGGAACATGGCCGGATGCTGTAGTTTTTGAAGCTTCTATTATGTTTGTTTCTTGATCATCAAAAAATATATCTGCCTGGAATGACTTTAAAAATTCTTGTTTAGACATACCACCTAAAAATAATGACTCATCTATTCTTACTCCCCATTCTCTTAGAGTTTTTATAACTCTTTTATCAGATGGAGCAGATCTTGCAGTTACCAAAGCAGTCCTTATAGGACATTCATTAATTTTAAATTCGCTTTGGATTTTATTTAATTCAACAATAAAGTTTTTAAAGGGTCCNGCCTTTAAAATGCTTGTNGCCTTCTTTTCATTATCAATAAAAGCTTCAAGGCCTTTGTCGTGATAAATTTGTTCAGATTCATCAGAAAAAATAACAGCATCACCATCAAAAGCAATTCTTAACAAGTCATCATTATTTTT
>JGI24540J26637_10001492_pt1 | contig 10286 bp, 8 predicted proteins | sample NorSeaMetagenome_FD_26637 | JGI IMG/M metagenome (IMG submission 26637) | reverse complement strand
ATGAGTAAGTAAAAATAGTCATTAGTCTGTTTTCAAAGTATCCAAAACGCTCAACCATTCCATTGACTGCCAATATAATTTTTGAACTTGATATTGATCCCATTTTGGTTTTGGCCTTCCATATTTTTTCACCACCATGTATACCTTCATCAATTAAGTCAATCACTGGAGAGTTCTCATAGATTGTTATATTGGAGTGTTTAGAAACTCCATCCGCCAGCGATTGAATAAAAAGTGCTGGCTGAAGCATGGCTGTACCAGGAGTCCAAAGTCCGTTAATGTAATAGTCAATTCCAGTTAAATCTTTCATTTCTTGAGTATCAAGTATCTTATAACTTTCACTCGTTTTATCCAGATGTTTGGCATACTCGGTGTTGAAATTTACACCCTTTTTGGTTGCTGCTGCATTTGTTTTTCCAGCAAGTTGTATTGCTTCAGAGGGCATTTCGTACTCTTCTGAAGCGCCCTTAGCAAATTGAATTGCTGAGCGATTAATAAGGGTCTGTTCACGATCTTTTTCTAAACTTCCAAGGTAATCATCGGAGCCTAGGTTGTGAGGAAGATCAATCATAAAGCCTGAATTTCTTCCTGCGGGACCCTCGCCAATTTCACAGGCTTCAAGTATTGCAATTTTTGCATCCTTATTGATTTGATTTAATCGACGTGCTGCAGAGAGGCCAGCAAAACCCCCACCAATAATCAGATAGTCTATGTTGATATTTTCAATAAGCTGTTGATTAAGCTTTCTTTTAGGAAGGATTTCTTTCCAGCCTGTATCACCAGGGTTTTTTGGGAGCTTGATTTGACCCATTACTTGATATTTTCTCCTAAGGATTTGGTAGGCTAATTCTTGACATCCTGCCTCCGTCAATCGTATAAACCTGCCCAGTCACAAAACTTGATTCTGATGATGCAAGCCACGAAACGAGAGAGGCTACTTCTTCTGTTTTTCCTGTCCTTTGAAGTGGATGTATATTACCTATATTTTCTCTAAAGTGTTTTGGGTTTGGCGTTGATTTAATAAACTCTTCATTCAGTTCAGTATCTATCCAGCCAGGCGCAACTGCATTACAACGAACTCCATCTTTTCCATGATCAATTGCAGTAGCTCTGGTAAGCCCATGAAGACCAGCTTTGCTTGCACAATATGCAGCATGATTTGGGTTTGCACCTAATCCCTCAATCGAGCCAATATTGACTATACAGCCCTTAGATTTAATTAAAAATGGCATCGCAAGTTTGCTTAATAAAAATGGCGCTGTTAAATTTAATGCTAATGTTTGATTCCAGGTTTCAAGGGTTGTATCTTGCATGGAGGACTCCTTCATCATTCCAGCATTATTGATTAATACATCAATGCGCCCATATTTCTTAATGATTGCCTTGATGCTATTTGAACACTCTTCTTCTTTAAGCAAATCAAATTCAAAAGAATCAAATAAATTTGAGTGACTTCTTTGAATGCAACAAATTGTTGCGCCTTCTTTTTGAAGACGTTCAGCACAGGCTAAGCCGATACCTTTAGTGGCCCCTGTAATAACAATAATTTTATTAGTAAACAGCTTTTCCACCATTAATCTCCACCAAAGAGCCACAGATATATCTTGCATCATCTGAAGTTAAAAAGTTAACAACATCAGCAATTTCTTCAGGCTCAGCTATGTGACCTATGGGCACTGATTGATTTAATTCATTGATAGCATCATCGGGGTTTAGGCCTCTTATCTCAAAACCTGTTCTAAGCATTGGGGTATTTACTTCATTCGGGCAAACTGCATTAATACGAATATTTTGATGGGCATGATCTCTTCCAAGGCACTGGGTCATTGCCGCTAAAGCTGCTTTAGTTGTGCAGTAAACTAGATGATTTGGTCCTGGCTTTATACCCCAACAGGATGAAATATTTACAATAGAGCCACCGCCAGCTTTAGCCATTAGTGGTATTGCAGCTCGGATTAATCGGAAAGGGGCTTCAACATTTATCTTCATCGATAGCTCAAAATCTTCATCAGATGCTTGGGTAATATCACCACGGCGCATTACACCCGCATTATTAATGAGAGTATCTATTTTTCCAAGTTTTTGATTTACTTCAATTGCTAGATCATCGCAATAGTTTTGATCCAACAAATCACCAGGAAATGCATAAGAATTTCCACCTTTTTTTTGAATTTCCTCAGACAGATTAAAAGAATTCTCTTCAGATTTATCAGCAATCGCAATCGAAGCTCCTTGGCTTAAATATTTATTAACAAGCGCTTTACCAATTCCTCCACAGGCACCGGTTATAAGAACAACTCTTGATTTATTATTCATAACTTAATACTCTTGATTTAGTGCTTCCATTGTTGGAATTATCCTCTCTCTTCTTTGAATAAAGTCAAGAAGCTCTTCGTCCTTACCTTCATCAAGTTTTGGTTCTTGGTAATCAGCCAGTAGTTTTTTTGCCCCCTCAATTCCCCTTTGAATGGTGTCCTTGCTCCCATCAGCTTGCCACTGTTCAATGGAGTTATTGTCAAATAATTTAGGCATAAAAAATGCTCGCTGAAAATTATCCATAGTATGCTGGTGTCCGAGATAGTGACCCCCAGGACCAACATCTCTGATTGCTGCTAAGCCCTCCTCAAAATCATCCCAGCGAATACCTTCTGCCATCCTATAGCCCATTTCGCATTGCTCAGCATCGACTACAAATTTTGCCATTGAGCAGTGCATTCCAGCTTCATTCCACCCCGCAGAGTGCCAAATATAGTTTGCTCCAGATAAAAGAACGGCCATCATTGTAGATGCGCTCTCATAGCCTGATTGGGCATCAAAAACTTTAGATCCGCCAAGTGTATTAGAGCTTCTCCATGGAACCTTATAGTGCCTAGCCATTTGGCCAATCATAAAATTCATAAGCGAAATTTCTGGAGTTCCCGCCATTGGAGCGCCAGATTGCATGGAGACGGTAGCTAAGTAGTGACCGTAGATAGCTGGCGATCCTTTCCTTATTACTTGTGTGTATGCTAGCGCAGAGAGGGCTTCGGCATTTACCTGAGCAACAGTTGGTGCGACACTCGCTGGTGTGTTTGCGCCTCCAAGTACAAAAGGAGAACAGAGTACGGGCTGATTATGTGCAGAAAATACCCTTAATGCTGAGAGCATGGTTTGATCCCAAACAAGTGGAGAGTTTCCATTAATATTCCCAGTAACTACTGGATGAGTATCCATGTATTTCTCTCCAAATAGAATCTTGCACATCTCAATTACATCTTCCGCATTCTTGCCACTACTTGTCATGCCCATAAAAGTTTTATCTGAGTGCTTCATAGAAGAATAAGTGATTCTTAGGTGACGATGCGAGATTGGATGGTCCATTGGTTCAACGATATGGTGAGCGCTTGAATGAATGGCAGGAAGCATATGAGATAGTTTGTGAAAGTTAGCCAGATCTTCAAGTTTTGGCCAGCGCCTTTTGTTTTCAAGATCACATATAAAAGGGGCACCAGTCATCGGAACAAAAATAGAGTTATTACCACCAATTTCTAGCGATTTTTCTGGGTCACGGGCATTCATAGTGATGCTTTCTGGGATGCTTGAGATTAGTTCACGAATAAGGCCTCTATCAAAACGAACGCGCTCACCTTTGACGTCAGCGCCAGCCTTCTTCCAATCTTCGAGGGCAATTGGGTCATGAAACTCAACGCCTACATCTTCAAGAATTGATAAAGATGCGTCATCCATTTTTAAAATCTGCTCTTCACTCATTGGCTCTGTAAGTGGGATTTTGCGCTTCAAAGTAGGGAGCATTTCAATCTTGACTTTTAGTCGATCTGTTCTTCTTGCATCCCTACCAAGTCTTTCAGAAGAGTTAGCCATAATAGTTTGATTACAATATATTTAATATATGTATCGTAGATTAAATATTTGTTAAATGCAACATTAATTTTTCATACAAACATGAAAAATACTATATTTACTTATTGCCTTATATTCTTGATAAATCAGCAATAAAGAGTAAAATTTAATATTTTAAAATTAAATAAAAAATAATGTCAAATCTGTCTAATAACTTTATAGCCGGCGACTGGGTCAAGGGTTCTAGTTCGATATCTAACATAAATCCTTCCGACACTAACGATGTCATTGGTGAGTATGCGCAAGCAAATAATGCTCAGCTAGAGGACGCCCTTAACTCTTCTCAAATTGCGCAAAAGCAATGGGCTGCTACTGGTTTAGAGCAGCGACAAGCTGTTTTGATGAAGATTGGTGAAGAGATGATGGCTCGAAGTGCTGAGTTAGGAGAGCTGCTTTCTCGTGAAGAAGGTAAACCGGTAGCTGAAGGCAAAGGAGAAATTTATAGAGCTGGTCAATTTTTTACTTACTACGCTGCTGAAGTGCTTCGTCAAAGTGGGGATACTGCAGATTCAGTTAGGCCAAACATTGAAATTGATGTTCGACGAGAAGCTATGGGGACTGTTGCAATTATTTCTCCTTGGAATTTCCCAACTGCGACTGCAAGCTGGAAAATTGCCCCTGCATTAGCATTCGGTAATGCAGTTATTTGGAAGCCTGCCAACCTAACTCCAGCGAGCGCCGTTGCATTAACAGAAATCATTGCAAAGCAAGATATTCCAAAAGGATTGTTTAATTTAGTTATGGGGTCTGGATCATCTATCGGTCAGGCTTTAGCTGAAAGCCCAAAAGTCCATGCTATTAGTTTTACTGGGTCCTATGATGTTGGCCTTCAAATAGCTGGTGCTGCGGCAAAAAACCTAACGAAGTTCCAATTAGAATTAGGCTCTAAAAATCCATTAGTTGTAATGGATGATGCAGATATTAATGTTGCTGTTGCTGCGGCTACTGGCGGTGCTTTTGGAAGTACAGGTCAAAAGTGTACTGCCTCATCAAGGTTAGTTGTTCATGCATCAATTCATGATGAGTTTGTTGATCGAATGAGTCAATCTACTGCAGCTCTTAAGGTTGGACATGCGCTCCACGAAGGGACTCAAATTGGCCCAGTAGCAAGTCAACAGCAACTTGACTCAAATCTTAAATACATGTCTTTAGCTAAAGAAGAGGGCTGTGAAATAGTATGTGGCGGTGAAAAACTGGAGCTCGATAATCCTGGCTTTTATATGCAGCCTGCCTTATTAGTTGGTGGTAATAACACTATGCGAGTGAACCGAGAAGAATTATTTGCGCCTATGGCTTGCGTTATTAAGGTTGCGGATTATGACGAAGCTCTATCAGTTGCCAACGACACAGATTTTGGTCTTGTTTCAGGCATTATTACTCAGTCACTATCACGAGCAAGTCATTTTCGAAGAAACGCAGAGAGTGGATGCGTAATGGTGAATTTACCAACAGCTGGTACTGATTATCATGTTCCTTTTGGTGGTAGAAAAAACTCAAGTTTTGGTCCTAGAGAGCAAGGATCATATGCAAAAGAGCTATATACTCAAGTTAAAACTTCATATATTTCTAGCGGAAACCCATAATGGCTCATCCATCACTTTTTATTGACGCNCTTCAGTATAACAATTGGAGTGAAGAGGTCTTCAAACAAATTAATGATGGCGGTCTTAGTGCGGTCCACGTTACAATTTGTTACCATGAAGACTTTNANGAGATGGTGAAAAATGTTATTGATTGGAATCGCCGTTTTGAAAGTTTTTCAGATTTAATTTTTCATGGTAAGTCTGCAAGTGATGTTCTTAAAGCTCAAAATGAGGGACGAACTGCAATATTTTTTGGGTTTCAGAACTGTTCACCAATTGAAGACGATATTGGATTGGTCGAAATATGCCATCAATTGGGTGTTAGATTTATGCAGCTCACATATAACAATCAGAGTTTATTGGGCACAGGTTGTTATGAAGAAAATGACCCAGGTATAACTCGAATGGGTAAGCAAGTAATTAAAGAAATGAATAGAGTTGGCTTNGTGGTTGATATGAGCCATTCTTCAGANATTTCTACGCTTGAGGCGATTGAAATCTCAGAGCGCCCTATTGCAATTACCCACGCTAATCCAACTTTTTGGCATCCTGCATTAAGAAATAAGTCTAATAAAGTTCTTAAGGCTTTAGGTGAAAGTGGCAGTATGCTTGGCTTTTCAGTCTATGCGCACCATCTTAAAGATGGTACTAACTGTTCACTAGAGAGTTTTTGTAATATGGTTGCCGACACTGCCGAAATTATGGGTGTTCATAATATTGGTATTGGAACTGATTTATGCCAAAATCAACCTGACAGTGTTGTTGAATGGATGAGAAATGGAACCTGGACAAATGAGCGTGACTTTGGAGAGGGCTCTGCAAGTTTTGCAGGTTTCCCTGATCAGCCAAAGTGGTTTCGTGATAACCGTGACTTTTTAAACATTGCAACTGGCCTAAAAAGTGCTGGTTTTAATAGCAATGATATTGATTCAATCATGGGTAAGAACTGGCTAAACTTTTTTGAAGCATCATTTGAACCTTTATAATTGGAATTATGACTACAGAAACTGCAATTATTGATATTGAATCTGATTTTATGAGATCACCTGAAAAGGTTATGCGTCTTGAGAGAATGGGTTCTTCATTCCCTACTCGTTTAAGTTTTATGCGAACGCTTATAAGGCGAATGGCTCGTGAGAATTGGAAATTTGAGAGAACTCGTCGAGAAGTTGATAAGGATGGTTATGGTTTAAGTATTTATGCTGTGACGACTCCATAGGACATATTCATTGGTTGCCTTTACTCAAAAAATACCAGATGAAATGAGAACTGATAGAGTTATTGCAGAAGTATGGGATGCAACTTTTAATCTTTTTGACGGTGTACCCACTCAAGAAGATATTGACTATTTAGCAAATAATACCCCCAAGCAGGAAGGGGGTCGATATAGACCAAGTGAGCTTGCTTTAGCAAGAGCAAACAAAAGTTTAAGAGTATTTAAAAATGCAGTTGACTCTCTATCAAAAGGTCACCAACCAGATATCGATTTATTAACTTCTGTAGGTTATTTAATGAGAACTTCCGCGGTTTATGGAAGTGGAAAGTTTGGCTGTGCAGATCGAGCTAAGATTGCTGATCGAGAGGAGTGTAAGGCACCATTTCAAATGGAGTTGTTAACTGTTTATTTAATTCGCTGGTTTACGATTGATTCAGTTGAAGAGCTTGCAAAAGAAAGAGGCGGTAAAAAAGCAGTTAAACTTGATAAAACTACACGTCAATTTATTGGTGTGGGAAATGCAACAGGCTTGGGTATGGCTCCATTTTTACTTAAACACCCAGCATTAATTCATAATTGGGTTGTTGCAAAAGAAACCGCATTAGCAAGAGTAAGATCAATTGAAACTCCAATTGAAGGTACTCTTAAAGTTTTCTTAAAGTCACTGCTTCAGGTTAGTCAGCATGTTGATGAATGGAATGTTGAGGATACTGTCCAGGCTGATAGAATCTCGTGCTTAACAGACGAAATACAATCGCTCAGGATTTGGTGTGAAGATGAGTTTAATATATCTAGACCCTATCCTTGGAATGGAATTTATCAGTTTGTAGAGGATAATTTTTCATTAGAATGCCAAGAGATGGTCGTCTCTTTAATTATTGAGCCTCATGGTTCATTAGTAGATGATCTTGCAGAGACAATGTCAACTAATTTGATTCCAACATTCAATGCAGATATGTCATTAGCCCAATTAAAAGAAGTTGTTGAAGATTCTTATCAATGGGCTACTAGTATTGATTTTTCTTTAAAAGAATCACAGCACCATTTTTGGTACTATTCTGAAGATAAGTTGGAGCCTAGGTTTGGCTCTAAAGGAATCGATGATGGTGTTGAGCAAGAGATGCCACTGGCTATTGGTAGAGATGTAAGTCAGCTCAATAAAGTATTGTCATCCACTTCTAATGATATTTCAATCAGTGAGTTTGTAATGATGTACCCAGAATTTAGACATATCATTCGTCGAATTCAAAATACTTTTGTCAGGCCTTATTCTGAAGTTCAGGATAATTTATTAAGTGAATCCATGAGGCCACTAGATTTATTACGTTTTAAGTTAGCCTTTTTTGGGGCTTCAAAGTTTGATCCAAAGTCCGACTTATGGACTCGGATATCAATGTATCAAGGTGCTCCAATGCCTGATCAACTGTCAGAGCCAAACCATGATTGCTGGTCATTTCCAATTGCGGGAAGACCCCAGTCATTTCCGTGTATAAATTGCACATGTCAGAAAGTTATTTAACAATTTCATTAAATGAAGTTCTTTTTTATTTCACTAGAGCAGCCTTTGGTGTAGAAGCTCCTATTGGTCTTTCAGAAGACTTTGCAAGAGCCAATATGTGGATTTCAGAAAATGGTTTTGACCCTTCGCTATGTAGCTTAAAAGCGCTTGATAATCTAGATAGTCAAGCAAGTAGTTTATCGATTAAATTTGAAAAAACAAAAGCAGGGGGGCATTTATTTTGTCCGGAAGAGAAGCTCTTATCTTCTTTAGAGGCATCTTCAAGTAGTGTTGATTGGGTTGAGATTAATAGTAGAGTCAGTGAATTAAAAATTAGTAATGTTGATTCTCCATTTTTAGTTGTTTCTGCTCTTGGTGCTAATAAATGTAATGGGCTAAAAGTAGTTTGGACTGATCAAGATAAAAATCAATTTCAAGTTAACTTAACTGATAATGAAGAGTGGGAGGTTTTAAGCTCATCATCTAATCCTATAGAATTAAGCAGCAATGCTGATGTGTTAATTTCACCTCTAGAAATGAGTGATAAATCCTATAAAGGTAAGAGTGTTAAAAAATTTAAGTTAGCTGAAGAGAAATTAAGAGTACTTCATAATGGCGTTAAAGTAGAGGAGAATTGGCAGGCAATTTATAGCTACTTTTCACGCTGCTTGGTTAAATCAAGTGCTGAGTCTAGAGCTTCAGGTGCAGGCGCAGGGCTAGTTGATACAGACTAATTTAGCATTCAATAAAGCTTACAGCCAAGCCGCCTAATGACGTCTCTTTATATTTTGTAGACATATCAAGGCCAGTTCTTTTCATAGCAGCAATACACTGATCTAGCGAAATTAAATGTTCACCACTTTCTCTAAGCGAAAGTGAGCTTGCAGTATACGCCTTAACTGCGCCAAATCCATTTCTCTCAATACAAGGAACTTGAACAAGACCCTTGACTGGGTCGCAAGTCATTCCAATATGGTGTTCTAGCGCCATTTCTGCAGCATTTTCAATTTGCGCTGTTGTGCCGCCTCTAACAGTGCATAAAGCCGCAGCAGCCATTGAGGATGCTGAACCTACCTCCCCTTGACAGCCAACCTCAGCTCCTGATATAGAGCTGTTATGTTTTATTAGCCCACCAATCGCAGATGCTGTTAATAAGAATTGACGAATTTGTTCTTGAGTTGCCGACTTATGTTTGTAGAAGTAGTAAAGAGTTGCTGGAACTACACCTGCTGCTCCATTAGTGGGCGCAGTCACTACCATGTGACCAGCAGCATTTTCTTCATTTACTGCCATGGCATATGCACAAAGCCAGTCACTAGAATTTGTATTTTCTGGATCACTTTGGAGGCTTTCATGTAATTTTTTTGCGCGCCTCTTGGTATTTAAACCACCCGGTAATATACCTTCAGTTGCAAGACCACTCTCAACACAAGTTTTCATTGCGTCCCAGATAGTATCAAGCTCCTTATTCAGAATTTTTTCAGGAATATTTTCTATTTCATTGGCGAGCTTCATTTCCCAAATAGTCTTATCATGCTTTTTAGACATTTCCAGCATTTGATCTGAATTATCAAATGGAAATGGATAGGCTGAGCTTGGCTCAGCTGCAATGGGCGCTTCAACATTATCTATTTCTGCTAATGTAGATATAAAACCACCACCAATAGAGAAATAAGTATGTGAAATTAGAATTGAGTCTGACTGGTCAAGAAGCTCAAAAACCATACCGTTAGGGTTTTGCTGTAATGAGTTTCTAGTATCAAAAATGATATCATCTTCCGAAAAGAATGCAACTTTTTGAGTGTTGTTGATAGCTATATTTTTTGAGTTCCAAGTTCTCTCAATGACTTCATCCATATTCTCTTTAATGATGGTATTTGGAAGATATCCATTAAGTCCAAGAGTGACAGCTCTATCTGTTGCATGTCCAACTCCTGTATAAGCTAAAGAATTCTTTAGAGTACATCTAATATGACGCATTTCACCATCAGGATTTGAATCTAAAAATTTTTTGACATGCGTCATAAAATCATTGGCAGCAACCATAGGCCCCATTGTGTGCGAGCTTGAAGGCCCAACACCAACTTTA
>JGI24540J26637_10001489_pt1 | contig 10296 bp, 10 predicted proteins | sample NorSeaMetagenome_FD_26637 | JGI IMG/M metagenome (IMG submission 26637) | reverse complement strand
CATGAAAAATCCAATTAAGAGTTGTTATTACTACGCACTGTTATTCTAAATAGATCATTTATGAGAATAAAAAATGATCTATAAAAAAAAATGTTGCGTATACAGTATATGTTAGATTCATCAGATTATATCAATCAAGACTTTGAAGTACCCGATCGGTCCTCTATGATACCACTATGTTCAAAAGGGATACNAGCCAAAGTGATAATCAAAAATGAAATGAATTCAGCAGATCACTGGGCAAAGTGTATTCTCTCAGTATCCTCGGAAAAAGATAAAGAAGCATTTTCAAGCTTATTTACTCATTTTGCCCCTCGGATTAAATCGTTTTTAATGAAAAGTGGCACAGAAGCCATAATTGCTGAGGAGTGCGCTCAAGAAACAATGGTCACAGTATGGCATAAAGCTCATTTATTTGATCCTACAAGAGCAGCTGCATCAACGTGGATTTTTACTATTGCACGAAATAAACGTATTGACGCGGCACGACGAAATAACCGCCCTGAACCAGAAGATTTACCTTGGGGAAATGATCCCGAACCAGACGCTTCTGATATAATTATTATACAAGAAGAGACAACATTATTGGCTCAAGCTGTTAAAGATTTACCAACAAAACAACGTTCTATTGTTGAAAGAGCATTTTATGCCGATTTGTCGCACCAAGAAATTGCAGACGAAACCGGATTACCCCTTGGCACAATTAAATCTCGAATTAGATTAGCTCTACAACGTCTTAGACATAATATGAAATGAACTGAACATGACAATTAAACATCACCTTAATGAAAAGCTATTAATGAGTTATGCTGCAGGAATACTTCCTGAAGCATTTAATCTTGTTGTTGCAACACAAATGTCAATAAGTGATGAAGCAAGGGCTCGTCTAGCCAGCTACGAAGCAATTGGTGGTGGTATTTTGGAAGAAACAGAAAAAGTGGAAATGAGCCCAAATTCTCTTCAGGATGTTTTCAACAAAATAAAATCAGCAAAAACTAAGTTCAATGCACCAAAAATGGTTGAAGGTGTTTTTCCAGAACCTTTGAAAAAATATGCAGGGAAAGAACTAGGCTCAGTCAAATGGAAAAACATTGGTCGAGGTGTAAAACAATCAATTCTAAAAACAGACAGTGATGCAAGTGCAAGGTTATTATATATTCCAGCAGGAACAGCTATGCCTAACCATAGCCACAATGGTTTGGAAATGACGTTGGTATTAAAAGGTTCATTTCATGATGAGAAAGATTTATTTAAACGTGGTGATATCGAAATTGGAGACCAAGACCTTCACCACAAACCAACTGCATCTAATGACGGGCCGTGCATCTGCTTGGTTGCATCTGACGCTTCATTAAAATTTAAATCTATTATTCCAAGATTATTACAGCCATTTTTTAAGATTTAGTTAAATGTCTTCTCACTCTTCGCACCATATATAATACCGAAAATGCGACAGGTATAACTAGTAAAGCTGTAAGATTATATTTTTCCCATCCTTGGAATACTGCAAGTGGAAATAATAAATATGATAACAAATTTACACCATAATAACTAATAGCAACAACAGATAAGCCTTCAACTGTTTCTTGAAGTCTTAACTGTAACTCTGATCGTTTATCCATCTGCTCTAAAAGAGTTCTATTCTGTGCAGCCGTTCTTACATTTACCCTTGTGCTTAGTAAATCTAAGGCTCTCGAGGCACGATCAGAAATATCCTGAAGACGTTTCTGTGCAGCTTGACAAGTACGGACTGTTGGACTGAAACGCCTCATCATGAATTCAGAAAATGTTTGGCGGCCAAGAAATCGTTCCTCGCGCAAAACAAAAATCCTCTGATCTACTAAAGCTGAATAAGCATCACCAGCACCAAAACGGTATGCGTTCTCAGCATTCAAATATTCTATTTCTGATGCAATAGTCATAAGCGTATCAAGATTTTCTTTATAAGTTCCCGCTCTACCTGAGATCTCCTGAACTGTTGTCGCCAAATCTTTTTCTAATTCTGTTAATCTGGTAAACACTTTTTTTGCAATTGGTAAGGTTAACATAGACATTGCACGATAGGTTTCAATTTCTAGTAGCCTTTGCACAATACGCCCAAGCCTGTGTCTTCCCAACTGACCGATAGGTAAAACTCCAAAACGAATATATCCATTTTCATCCATTTTAAAATCACTAGCAACTATGGAATTTTTATCTAANACATATGAAATTGCCAAGCTTTCNGATTGAAAAGCTGTGTGAAAATTTGTCAAAATATCATGTTCTACNTGTTTTGTTGAAGCTGGTGCAACCACCCTTAACTTTACAGCAGTTATAACTTGGCTTGTTAATGAATCTAACCAATTTTTGGGAAAATGATTCACAGCAATATCAGAAAACGGAACCTTTTCTTCTCCATCAAGNAAAATTGTATATGTTACNAATTCAGTATGTCGCTCCCACTTTAACGAATATCCACCCAAATCTTGATAATAATGCCCCGAGCCAAGTACATAATCCACTCCACCTAATTNNTTAGCTAAACTTTGAATATATTTTTCGTCATCATCATTGGATGTAAGTGCTAAAAATATAACTTGGCTTGGCGCGTCCAGTACAGGAAAAGGTCGAGCATGTAATTCTTTGGATAAACTCTCACGTAAAGGATGGCTTTTAATATTTAACATTTCAGCACCTTTTCATAACATAATAAATTTAATTATTTTTATTATAAGTTCATAGATTACGATTTGTCTCGTATAAATTTAAATAAGTCATAATTAAGTGCGGCCAAAAAGTTTTTCAATATCACTTAATTTTAATTTCACATATGTTGGCCTGCCATGATTACACTGCCCTGAGTGAGGTGTAATTTCCATTTCACGCAAAAGTGCATTCATTTCTTCACCCTTCATAATTCGTCCAGATCGGATCGAACCATGACATGCTACACGACTCAGGATTGCATCAAGTTTTTCTTTGATTAAATTAGATTCTGACCAATCTTTTAATTCATCCAATATATCTAAAATTAAACTCTTCGCATTTACTTCACCCAATATTGCAGGTGTTTCACGAACAACAATACTATTACCACCAAAATTTTCTATACTGAGTCCAAATCTACTAAGATCTGCAGAAAGGTCCATTAATACAGCTGAATCTTGCTCTGATAACTCTATAATTTCAGGTATTAAGAGTGTTTGTGATGACACTCCATTTAAAGCCATTTTATTTTTTAATTTTTCATACACCAATCGTTCGTGCGCTGCATGCTGATCAACAATTACAATTCCATCAGCTGTTTGAGAAATTATGTAGTTTTCATGAACTTGCGCCCTNGCTGCACCAAGCCTATTACTGATCTGATCATTATTTGTTTCAATAGAAGCTTGTCGTGCTGAAAAATTATTTTGCAGTTCAGAGAATCCTACTTGATCAAGATTATTGTTTTGCATTTCCCTAGACCAAGATTGATTCATTCGTAGGTTAGTAGAAATATTCGATATCTCTGATTTCTTAAATGCACCTAAGGTCGCGTCAGCTACAGTCGAAGAAGCTCGATGACCTTCTTCAGCTAATGCATGCCTCAATGCTGATATAACTAATCCTCTTACAATACCAGGCTCCCTAAAACGAACCTCAGCTTTTGCGGGATGCACATTTACGTCGACACGTTCAAAATCACACTCAACAAAAAGTGCAGCCACAGGATATCGTCCATTATGTAAGAAATCAGAATACGCTGCACGTAAGGCAGATAATAAATTCTTATCCTTTACTGGCCGACCATTTACAAAAATATATTGTGATACAGACGAACCACGTGAATAAGTAGGCAAGCTAGCGTACCCAGTAAGTGTCATTCCATCTCTTTCAGCGTCTACCCTGAAAGAATTCTTAGCAAAATCAATACCTAATATTTTGCTTAAACGACCATACATTGCATCAAATAAATCTCCAGCTTCCGGGTCTGCTCGAAATATTATTCGCCCTTTTCCACCAGATGTAATATCTCTAAGCGTAAACCCAATAAAAGGCTCTGACATTGCTAAGCGCTTAATTACATCGGATATTGCACCTGATTCAGCACGATCAGTGCGTAAAAATTTCAATCTAGCAGGTGTCGCATGGAATAGATTCCTTAATTCAACAATCGTTCCAATAGATGAAGGTGCAGGNCGTACCTGGTGTATTACTCCACCATCAACTGTAATTGTTGCACCCATAGAAACATTTTCTATNCGGCTTGTAATTGTAAGACGCCCAACTGCACCCATCGATGGCAAAGCCTCACCACGAAAACCAAATGTGTGTATATTTAATAAATCAGTTCCATCGATCTTACTCGTCGCATGTCGAGACAAAGCTAACATCAACTGATTTTCAGCAATGCCATGACCATTATCTTTTACACGAATAAGTGTTTTTCCACCATCACTGTAAGATATATCAATTCTTGACGCTCCCGCATCAATAGAATTTTCAACAAGTTCTTTTATCGCAGAACTCGGTCTTTCAACAACTTCTCCAGCTGCTATACGATTTGCAGCAGCATCACTTAATTGCCTTATAATACGGCGATTATCTTTTGTTGTAGGATTTTTTATATCCATTTTTTATCAAACAGCATATATTACATTGCTTCTTTTATAACTGTATCAACCTATAAATTAACTAGATGGAGCTGTAGGTGTCTTTATACCCAAAAGATTCAATCGCTCCAATTCTCTTTCTGCATCTAAACGTTGGCTTCTATAACGAATTTTATATGTATTAACTCCAACTAGTCTTTCAAGAACTTTAGCCTTATTTTTTTCTCTAAAATCTACATCCTCAGATGCTGTTATTGTGCGAATGTCAGGAGTAATACCAAATCGACTAATTTCTTTTAATAGAGGCTCTTCATTTTTTTGTATTTTAGATTCTTTTTGTAAACTTGCATTGCCACCTAATGCATTTATCACATCATCAATTGGCCGTTTATCTGCTAAATTTTGCCCTAGCAAATTTGGTTCAGGCAATTGAGACATATTTTTTGGATATTGTAATGGCGTTGTAGGTAATACTCCAAATTCATCTGGTCCTCGATTGCCACCAGTACAAGCGGTCAATATAATTCCAACTAAAATTAAATTAATTTTTATATTATCAATCATCTATTAACATACTTATATAATTATATATCTTTTTTAGCGTAAATATTTTAATTCGTCACGCTTATTTCTGGAATCTTTCCAGAAATACGAGTAGAAATACAAGTCCTGTAAAAACAAATATATCCGCTAAATTAAATATATATGGATTATTAATTCCACAACATGACATATTTAAAAAATCAATAACTGCTCCAAATCTCACGCGATCTATTACATTTCCAACCGCACCACCAATAATTAATCCAATTAGAATTGGAGCAAAGTTTCCTTTGAGTTTACGAGACCAGAACAATAAAAATAAACAAATTCCTAAAGAAATAGCTACTAAAATCCAACGCATAGAAAAATAGCTTTCAGAAAATAAGCCAAAATTTATTCCAGTATTCCATCCCATTTTTAATGTTAAAAATGGGCTATAAACATCATAAGACCCTATAATATCCAAATCAAGTTGTTCTAAAATAAACCACTTACTTATCTGGTCTATCAAAATAAAAATAATGCCATATGAAGCAGATTTTATCATATTAATGTTTAAAATGACGCATATTAGTAAACACCATTGCTAACCCAGCATTGTTTGCCGCAGCAATAACCTCATCATCACGCATAGATCCACCTGGTTGTATTATTGCTGTAGCGCCAGCTTCTGCTGCAGCAAGTAAACCATCTGAAAATGGAAAAAACGCATCAGAGGCAACGACTGACCCAATAGTTAATGGATCAGTTAATCCAATATTAACAGCCATATCTTTAGATTTTCTAGCGGCTATTCGTGTACTATCAAGTCGATTCATTTGACCTGCTCCAATTCCAACTGTTGCATTATCTTTTACATAAACAATTGCATTAGATTTAACATGCTTTGCTACCTTCCACGCAAAAAGCATATCAGAAATTTCATTATCTGTTGGTGCTCGATCTGTAACGACCTTGAGATTATTAGTATTAATTAATCCATTATCGCGATCTTGGATCAGATATCCGCCTGATACTTGGCGCCATATTTGACCTCAGTAACATTGGGCAATCCATGAGTTGTGAGTAGGCGGAGATTTTTTTTATTAGCAAAAATAGCTTTAGCTTCGTCTGTTGCGTTAGGTGCAATTACCACTTCAGTAAAAATTTGACAAATTTGTTCAGCAGTTTCCCCATCTAAAGTATCATTTAATGCAATTATACCACCAAAAGCAGAAGTTTGATCACAGTTTAAAGCCTTATTATATGCATCAGTTAATGAAACGCCTTGCGCTACCCCACAAGGATTTGCATGCTTTATAATCGCAACTGCAGGACCATCTTCAGGATTAAATTCGGATACTAATTCAAAAGCTGCATCAGTGTCATTTATATTATTATAAGATAACTCTTTACCCTGATGTTGTTTCGCAGAAGCTACACCAAATCGCTCACTTCCATTTGAATAAAAGCTTGCAGATTGATGCGGGTTTTCCCCATACCGCATTTCTTGAGCGAATTTACCTGATATAACTTTACGTCGAGGCTTATTTTCATTAATTTCTTCTGCCATCCAAGTAGATACTGATGCATCATATGCTCCAGTCAATGCATATGCATTTTGTGCTAGTTTTTGCCTAAATTTTAATGTTGTTGCACAATCATTAGAATCTAATTCTTGAATTAACAAATTATAATCTTCAACATCGACAACAACAGACACAAATCCATGATTTTTTGCTGCTGCTCGTATCATAGCAGGACCACCAATATCTATATTTTCAATGCAACTTTCGTAATCTCCACCTTTGGAAACTGTTTCTTCAAAAGGGTATAAGTTTACTACTAAAAGATCTATTTCAATAATGCCATGTTCATTCATAGCATCAAGGTGATCTTTGTTATCACGCAAAGCCAACAAACCACCATGTACCATTGGATGCAAAGTTTTAACTCTGCCATCCATCATTTCGGGAAATCCTGTTATATCCGATACATCTTTAACAGGTAGACCTGCATCACGTATTGATTTAGCAGTCCCACCGGTTGAAAGTAATTCAACACCTTTAAGATCTAAAGCCGTTGCTAATTCAATCAAGCCAGTTTTATCTGAAACGGACAGAAGAGCACGACGAATTTTTACATGATCACGAGACATTTATTATCCTTTAAAATATATTTGCATCAAGTTGGAACTCAATGCTTAGTAAGCTTCCATTCAATATTGCCCTGATAGTCGATTGCTGTACCAGATACCACAACCTGTTTTGCCGCACGTGGGCTTAATTCACCAAACTGCATGAAGGCACTGTCCTGAATGCTAATTTCTCCATTTAATACTTCAAAAACCCATATAATTCCTTTTAATGTTTCTAAGATTATTTTTGTATTGTCGTTATTCCACTTAATTTCTACATCTGGGGCAATATGAAATTGTGCTGAAAATGGCATTGAGTTTTCGTTTTTAGATTTTATCCATTTATCAAAAATATCACGTTGATGAGCACTTTCAGAGCAAATTGTATCGAGTCCAGAGATCACGCATCCATCTGAAGACATTCTTATTTTACGATTATGAATGACACCATGGGTCTCAGTATATCCACCATGGCTAGACAGTATTATTTCAGCATTCAAATCACTAGTATATTCTGCTTTTGGTATTAGTTTTGTGCGCCTATTAGATGGAGATACATTTGCCACACACACGCCACTATGAGCATGTAAGGTTTGACTTATATTGTTCCACTCGTCTCCAAATAAAGCACCTGGACCAGAGTTAACAATTAACTCCTCATACCCTGTAGATAATTCAAAAGATGATGCACTAAAATTAGAATTAGACTTCATAAACTGTTCACCTACATCCATTATCAGAACAGTCCTATTTTTAAAAATCCTATAATATCCTGTTGAGTTCATTTTAATCTTTGAAACAGGCAAAACTATCCCAGATAATATCTGATCTATATATCCTATTTCACCACGCCCACCTCCATGAAAGTGGGCTAACCCCCCATTTCCAATACGCAGTGATCGTATATTGATGGCTAAAAATTCCATCACTTCTTGGTGTTTTTTTAACGCAACTTTGTTTACTTTTAAAGCGGTGGAAGCGCTCCAGCTTAGCATAGCCAAAATATTAAATAATTCTTCAGGGTTTCTAGTTTTTACGTTACCATTTGCGTCAATACAGCGTGATGCCTCACGAGACATTTTTCTAAGCGCCGAATTTAAAAAATATTTTTTCCCCCTCAGAATACCACTACAGTAAATCAAACCATTTAAAGCTTCTAACCTTTTCAAATTTGATGTTTCTGATTTATATCGTGAAAATAAAAAATTTGTTTGTTGACCAAGCAACTTAAAAAATATTTTCTTTTGCTGAGCGCTTGCTTTAGATAATATCAATTGTGAGTGATTGATAATACGTACCACACGTCGACCTGTTAATTGAGGTGTCCAAGTACTACCGTTTCCATATTTATCAACCCATTCCCAAAACCATTCTTTTACCAGATCTCGAGCAAATTTGCTTCCATCTGCCGCTAAATCATCGAGCCAGCAAAAACCGTGTAATTCTTTCTCAAACTTGGAGTTAGGAATATTGATATCCCAAATTGAAGTATCAGGACTTTCTATTAAATGCCCCACGAACAAAAATAATCCATTCTTTAATTGTGCACCACGTTGAGAAGATCCAATCGTATATGGATCAGGTTGATAGACAAAAGACTTTGTTGAAAAAGAAATTTTACTGCGCCCAACTGCAATTGAATTTCTTATGTTATAGCCAGAAATACTCATTATAAAAAAGTTATCCCTTATAATAAATTTATTTATTATTTGTAAATTTTGCTACGAAAAACCCATCCATTCCACCTAGATCAGCAAAGAAATCAGGGCGAAGTCTTATTTGGCCATCCTTGTTAGCCATATAATCACTTAAACCAATTAATTTTGGATCTATTTTTTGGGGAATTAAATCATTATTTTGCTTTGCCAACCATTGAACTTGGCCTTCGCCTTCAGCGGAAAAAATTGAACAGGTAGAATATATTAAAATACCTCCAGGCACTAACCAATNTGATGCTTTTAAAAGTAANGCACGTTGTAACTTTAACAATTCGCCTAAATCAAAATTTTCTTTTGCAAAAGGTAAGTCAGGATGGCGCCTAATTGTACCTGAAGCAGAGCAAGGTGCATCTAGTAAAATTGCATCAAAACGTTCATCAGGTTTCCATTTTAATGCATCTGCTGCAATACAATTTGCTTTTAACTTCGTACGCTCTAAGTTTTGTTTCACACGCTCGAGCCGCTTTGAAGAGATATCTAGTGCAGTTACAGTAGCACCCATTGATGCTAGTTGCATCGTTTTGCCCCCTGGTGCAGCACAAAGATCTAAAACTTTTTTACCGCTCAAATCACCAAAACATTTTGCTGGTATTGAAGCAGCTAGATCTTGCACCCACCAGTCACCGTCAAGAAAACCATTCATTTCAGTAATCTGGCCTGCACGCTTTAATCTAACAGATCCATTTGGCATCATAATTCCATTAGAATTTTCTATAAATGNGTTTGCTTTTTTTATATCTTTGAAACTTAAATCTACAGGTGCTCCCGCTTGATGTGATCGCTCTATACTAGTCATTTCTTCTTTTGTTACAATTTTTGCCATTTGAGATCTAAATGCTTTTGGTAACTCCTGNGGCTCTAGTCCTTCAAAAATCTCCATTCCTTCAGATGCAACTTTACGCAAAACTGCATTTGCTAGATCTTTTAAATGAGCTGTTTTNTGTCTACGTTTAGCCATCGTNACAGCACTATCAACTGCAGCATGAGCAGCTATGCCATCAACCAACATTTCAGCAGCGGAAACACGTAAGATATTTAGCAACGCAAATGGGGTTTGTTTAGTTAAATATTTTTGAAGCACAAAATCTATTGGCCCCAAATTACGCAAAGTTGTCATAGCCAATGATTGTGCTCTAGCCCTTTCACTTGGCTCTAAGTCAATAAGCAAACTATCTTCACCATTTACTATATCAATTAATAATCGGCGCTCTAGTAAAACTGCATGTAATAATCGTACAGCAGCTTCACGGGCAAATAATCCAGGTTTGGCCATTTGCGTCTCTTTCTATTGTAGTTTAGAAAACTACTACTACATGGTTACGTACAACAACAGAGTAAAAGA
>JGI24540J26637_10001488_pt1 | contig 10296 bp, 6 predicted proteins | sample NorSeaMetagenome_FD_26637 | JGI IMG/M metagenome (IMG submission 26637) | reverse complement strand
CAACGATAGGGGGGGGGGCTTTCGCTTTGCATCCTTGCAGTCTGTAGTTGGGCGGTCACTTTTGTTGAGCTTGGAAAAGGATCCCAAAGACATTTCTTCGATTGTCTTGGTCACATCAAATGCTAGGGGTTACTTTAAGAGTGACGCTGTCCTAAGGATTTCCCGTGGCCTCGACTCCCCTGTTTACAGGGCAATAGGAGCCTTGAGTCTTGCAATTACTCCTCGCTTTGTTCGTGACACGGTGTACGGGTTGGTTTCAAAAAATCGATACCGGCTCTTCGGCGCATCAGAAAGTTGCAGGCTTGAGGATGAGTCGTTTGGTGACCGCTTTGTTGCTGACCCTCCCCTGAAGCCAAAATAGCAAAAAAACAGACACTTTCTCACCCAAATTATCTACAATTATTATTTCCGAAGCAAAGTGTAAACGCTTTGCCAGCATAGCGGAGATCTCTTAACATTAAATCGATCCCCGCAACCCTGGTCTCAATTTGTTGCAAAACATCCCTCGCCAACTTGACTTCTGCAGGGCTCACGTAATCCTTCAGAATCTCCACCAGATAGGCAAGTTGTACGCTTTTGTGGCAAACGGCATCCTTCCATTCTCCCGATTCCTTGGAAGGTAGTTTCAACTCCCTTACTGTAATTAAAAGTGACTCACATGCCGCTTCCATTGCAAGACGACGATATGATTTCCCGCTTGAAGTTTGCTTCGTACTCGCTGGCGGAAGCGCGACCTCAACGAGCGCACGGCTTCTGATAATATGCATCAACACATTCGCAAGCTTGGGGGGGAATGGAGCCTCAAAATGACCAATCCCCGAGATGGCAACGTTCAAGAAGCCGCCCCGAGTAATCTCCTCTAGGTTCTTTACGTAGCTGCCCCAAACTTTTTTTTCTAAGCCCTCAACACAGCTTGTGCATTTCTCACCAAGTTCATGGGCTCTACTACCAGACACACTACTTCCGACACCACCTATTACGTCAACGAGCACGTCGATGTCGTACTGTAAGGCCTTGGAGCACTCTCTGACGATACTAAGGTTAATAGGGATGCTGCCTTCCTTCGATGCTTCTCTCAAATTTGCACATATTGTGGTCATGCAATTCAAGACGCCAGCTTCAATCTCTACACCACACTCAAACCCTCGGTGTAAATCGACTCCGAGCTTCTGGATACATTGAGAAACAGCTGGTACATCTAGAACTCTCCTAGACGTCGCGGCCATTCCACAAATCTTAGCACAGTGACCAAGGGCATTGGAGCACCATCTCTTCTCGCACGCGACAAGATACCGTACGGCGATTTCAGCACTAATTTCAAGTTCGGTTGCCTTGGCGATGTCAAGACGGCCATTCTTAGACCTGTTGGGAAAACCCAAATTTTCGAAACCTTCGAGGCCCCTTGCTGTCACTGCTGATGCTGCAATTGCCTCAGCAAGTTTGGAGAGACTGCTTGTGCACTTCGTGTTGAATCCGGGAGGAAGCGGAGAGGTGTAGAAGTCAACTTTGGCTAGGGCGATCGTTGCCCCGTTCTCCCGACAACATTTGCTCCTAGCATTCAGTCCTCCCTTTTGCTCTTCAGTTAACTTTCTCTCATTAATAATTTGGGTCATTTCTGTCTCGAATTGGTCATTACCCACCGAGCATCTTCCAGCCATGTCCAGAAGGATGGAAATGGTGTCGCAAACTTGCTCTTCAAGAAATGATATCACCATGCGATCCGATTCTTGCGTTCGACCCAAGGAAGGTCGCTGGCTTTCAATGCCGTGCGCGACTGATGCTACCCGCATAAGCCGAGGGAGCCAATTAGTCACGAGAGAACTTGCCTTGTAGCAACACGTAACCCTGGTGGAATAAACAGAGGCTTTCAATGAAGCATGCCCCCCCCCAAACTTCTTTTCAAATGCTTCTTCGCTTTTGCTTTCATCCTCGATGAAGTATTGCAGGTTGTCTGTGACAGATAAGGCAGCTCCTTCGGCGACCTCACTTACTTGGTTTTCTTTCCTTGTCGAATCATCGCCTTCTTCTGAAGCAATGGATTTGAGGAGGAGCGCGTCACAATTTTTTATGGATTCGAGAGTTTGTTTTGAAAAGTGTCCAATTTGAGCCTCAAGACACAATAGAGCAGGGTTCCGAACCCTCGCGTCCTTCAAGCTGTCTCTGCCTTGAGGTGAGAACAGAGAAGAGCGACTGCCATCCTCGAAGAGTTCGTCGTTGTCGAGTTCGTCCAAGTCTCTCATGTCGCACACAGCCCCTAACAACTGGTTTGTTGATGCTTCAGGGGAGGCGAGCAGCTTTACGAGTGATGAACGAGCTTCAGAAGCAGCCTCCATGGCCTTGTCCCGAACACTCTTCAACAGCTCAACACCACAGCTATCATTGATAAGCTTTACACGACGATAAGCTTTAACTGCTTCGGCGACACGACCGGCTTCTAAATGCGTTGTCATGAGGTTGGGAACAGAGAGGATTGGACCTACTCTTGAAAGGATTGCAAGAGCGTTCTTGGTCATTCTCACTTCAGAAGTGCTATCCAAAAGCGGTCTGAACGCACCGTTTGCGTGGTGTACTGTGCGATCCACAAGGCTTCCCAGTCTTTCCAGTCTAGGAGTGGCACAAGTGGAAGAATTCTTTTCTTCACCCTTCACTGCGCCACCAATGTTCTCCGAAAACCAGTCAATCCCCTCTGCGCATCTGACAAACAACGGGAAATTATCTCTGACGAGCTGCTGAAGTCTCATGGCGTGGTTGTCAGCAACTTTCTCTAGCCTTGCAAGAGCTTTAGTTAGTTCATCAAAACTTGCATTGGGGTGTACCAAACTCAGAAATAAGAGCGGGGAAAAATTTGCGTCTGTCGGAAGTACGGACCCTTCTCGAGACATCGTGATGTCTTTCCTGGATGAGGGCGATATCTGGTTCATGCTGTCCTCAAAAAGAACCTTTTGTCGTCCTGTCTCGAGAGTTCTCAAGTCAAAAGTTGACGGGCGGATGCCAAGAGGGTCGCAAGAGAGTATCTGCGACCGTTCTTCGTCTGACTTCACGACTACAATTTCTCCTGTAGCCTGCAATTTCATAGCATCCTCTGGCATAAAATCCATCGAGGAGTTTGCCTTGACCACGGTGGCGACATGAGAGTCACCCCATACGGTAGGCGCACCTCGTAAGGAGAGAATATCGGGAGAGTGCAGCCCGAGCTCGTGCCCTATTGGATCATCAGATTTTTTATCAGCCCCTTGTTGGTCAGATTGGCGACTACCTTTGATTTGTACTGGAGAGAAGCAACGAACACAAATTGTTAATTAATATAGAAAATGAACTTTTTTCACTACGTTGAGGGCCGAAGGGGTGATTACGGTCGAAAAAGTCGTCTTGATATTATGCCGTCAAGTTTGGAAAATATGTCTTCGTCAATCCCATCGCTTTTATTTGCAGTTGTTAGCTGCTTGCTTCACGCCTCGGTACGCCTCACCTTGTCTGTCTACGCCTGATCCGGAAGGGTTCTCAATTAATTGGCTTTCTGAAGCACATTCGCCGCCCCTAATGATGGTAGGATAGATTGTCCTGCAAACATTGACCCACTCAGGATCCTTTGGCGTCTCCTACGATCACAACGGATAAGAGATGGGTGTCAAAATAGCCACGGAACTCGTGTTTCATAAGTCGGTAAGGATGACAACAACGTGTGATTTCCTCGGCGCAAATTTGGCGTTCTTAAATGGTCGCTTAAACCTTCGCAGCGTCTCACCTGGCTCTTGAGCATTTCTGTTCTCTCGAATTTTGTCCATCGCGCCTGGTCGATTTGGAACTTGCGAAGCCAAGCTAGGTAGCTTTGCTGCAGGGCTGCGCCGGGAATAATATCTTTCAGAGTGAGACTGCCTCTGTCGCCATCAACCAGGTGATTGCCATCCTCCCTAGAGCTCTCGGAAAAGCCACGCCCCCTGCGACTGAGCAACAAGAGCACAAGGGCGCTCGCGTGCATCCTTGAGCCGGATCGAGACTGCGAAGAAGAAGAAGAAAAGAGGGAAGGTGAGAAGAGGGAAGAAGAGTGAGATGGCGAATGAGAAGAAGACAACACATTGAATCGCACCTTATCTCCGTCTTCCCCGTCGGCAAGGTGACTGGGGAGGTTCATCGACGCAATGTCATTCTCGTTGAGATTCACAAATGTCTCCAGAAAGACATTATCGCTGAACAAATGAGCAAATCAATGGAGAAGGGATTAGCTGCTAAGTTGGGAGAGTGATCTGACTGGTGCAATTTGGCCTTGTCTGTAGCTGGTAGCTTGGCTCCGCAATAATTAAAGAGAAATTAATCTTCTACGATTCTTCCCACTCCCCCCTTACCAATCTCACCTATTCTCTTCCCAATCGTCCACTCTGGCCTCAAACACTAGAAAAAATAGGAGTCGTATGGCGTGAAACGCTGATCGCTTCAACTTCACAGGCCCTGGTATCGCCTCAAGTGAGGAAGATCTTCCAACCCTTGGTGAGGAGGAGGATGTGAAGGAAGAACTCTGTTCTCCACAAGCCAGAAGTAGGCCGCATACTGCAGCACCGAATGAACCATATGGTTTGCGGCCTGTAAATAGTGTTAAAACGTCGTCATCGTAGAAACATCGGCCTGTAGACTCTTCAAATCCAACCCTCCCGTCCCCAGGGTTTGATACAAAGTCGTGGAAACGTTTGAGGCTTTTTAATCGTTTCTTATGGTTAGATACTTGAACATGCAAGCTCGTTAAGAGCAGCTCGATCTCCCAGGACGCTTCTTCTAAATTAGTGGACATTTGAGTTTTTTGTTTGACCCTTGCCAATATTTACGACAGTGCCATTATTGAGGACGGTTTCAATTTACAAAACTGCTGATTTTTATCCTTTTTGGTTGCGGCGATTTTCTTCCTGCAGGAGTTCTTTAAGCCTTTGGCATGCAACATCCATCTCGTCTGTAGTTGCAGAACTGAAGGAAAGCCTGACGAATCCTCCATCTCTTTCTTTGGGCGAGGCGCCTTCCTTGTCATCTTGAGGAGCCTCTTTGGGGACAAAGGAAGACCCCGGGACCATCAAAATATTCTTCTCTACAGCCCTACTCAATGGGACCTCGGAAATACCAACGAATTTCATCCAAACGAACATTCCCGCGGTAGGAGTTTGAAACTCGACTAGTCCGTCGAGATGCATGTTGATGGATGCTACGAATGCGTCTCTCCTCTTCATGTAGAATTCTGCCACTTTGTCTACGTGTGCTAGAAAACCACCAGACTGCCACTTGTCGAACAGCTTGGATACTACTGCTTGAGAGAGACCTGAAGCATGCAACATTGTCGTTTGAGTGTGGAGTTCAATCCTCTCAATCAGTTCAGTAGGGCCAGTGACAAACCCTACCCGAACGCCGGAAGATAGTAGCTTGCTGAAAGAATCAAATCTTAGCACTCGACTCCCTCTCATGTGTGCGTCGATTTTCAGGAACGAGAATTCTCGACTGTATTGAACTCCTTCCTTAGTCTGCTTCCTGTCTTCTAATCCTCTAAAATCAAGATAGAAGTAGGGGTCGTCCTCGAGTATAAGAATATCGTGCTTTAGTGAGTGGAGAGATGCAAGGAGCGAAACGAGGGGCGAAGGAGTTAACTAGAAAATCCTTTTGTGATCCATCCCATGTAACTCGATTTCATCCCTTCACTCGCCGTCTCGTCCTCTTGTATGGCGTGTTTTTTCTCCGCCTGCTCGCTGCTGCAACTTACCTGAACACATATATCGTATATCTCGTTCTTGCGCTCCAAGGAGAGGCTGCCTCCAGTTGGATTGCTTCCAGTTGGTATCGTGTACAGCACACGTGGTTTTCTCCTCCCCTTGTTCTCGCTGTCCCAGTTATCCAGAACTCTTCGCAGCTCAGAAGGAATCATCCCCCCGCTATCCGTCGAAACGCCTTTCAAGTTCACACCCAAGGGACCAAGAAAGGCGAGAGACCCAGAATATGTTGGACTCTCAATCAGCAGGGTATCTTGATCGGGTGTTAATAACATTTCAAAGGCTTTCGTCAGCCCATCTTGGCTTCCGTTGGTTACTATAATGTCATGGTGTCCATCAGAAAAGTGCACATAATGGACGTCTTGCTGTAACCTTTTTAGGTGGGCAACAAGAGACGGAAGACCATAAGATGGAGAATATTGCAGTGCTTTTTTTGTCTCATCTTCGTCCAGAACAAGCGCACCATCGTTGCCCTTAAGTTTGAGCTCAACTGAGGCTATGGGAAAGGTGTCGACGTTTGGCATCCCACCCCCCAAGCTGATCATACCCTCACGAGAGAGATAAGGCACTAATGCCCGTATTGGAGACGGTGTGCGCGATAGGGATGTTTTTGTCAGAAAACGCTCCACGTTCCTGGAATTCACACTCCTCCTCATCTCTTCCACATTATGAATTTGCTTTTTGGGATGGATCATCTATAAAAACAAAAAGGATTTCGTTACATGTCTTTCACCCACTTGATCTTAAATCCATTTCGCCAACTGCCACCTCTCACAGAATTACCTTTTGACTTAACAGAAAACGGTGCTTCTCTTTTTTCGTTTCCGGAGGAAGAACTTTTCTCGCCAATGTCTTGGCCACTCCTAAGCGATGCGAGATGCGAGGATATCAGACGCATTCTCTCTACATCAGACTGACGCTGTGCGTCACTGTACCAAGAGGCTCTTTTTGTGGTATCCATCGTAAGAGCTATTTTGGAACTAGTTGCCCGCGTCAACATCTCCCTTTGCACGACATCAAGACCCTTCAAGGGGTCGCTGAGAGAAAATTTTAGTGCACCAAAATATGTATCACTGTCGTCTAAAACGCCAGGGGGTGCCTCCTTTCTACTTTCTGCAGTTCCATTAGAGGAAATACTTGAGTCCAAAACTAGTGAGAGGTATCTATATATGTTCATATTGGCTCCCCGAGAGGATACGAATCTTGCGAACCCGTCGGATCCAACGAAATGAGAAGCGCTCCCTATTCGAACTTTTGCTGAACTTTGCCTCCCTGAACTTTGGGTTCCCTTGGGCCTCTTGTTTTCGAGACCCATCGCCCTGGCAACTTCCGTTCTGTATATGAGCGGAGTATTGACGAATATCGAGAATCTATTTTCCACCCCATAAACGCTCATCGAAGTTGAACACGTGCTTTTACCAACAGGTTGGGTTTCGCCTCTGGTCATTCCAGCGCCTCTTGTACCTGACGAAATACTGCCGCGTTTTGTTACTCCAGAGCCTACTCCACTCGACGAGCTTCTTAAGTTTACTGATGACCTCACTGCGGCCCAATCATTGTTCGGACCTCCGACGTTGACCCTATTTCCAGGTGTATTTGGTGGTGAAACAGAAGCAGACTTGGTCAACTCATCCAAGGCAATTTTAATCTCCCTTTGAAATCTACTCCCGTAGCCATCGCCAAACGAATTTCTTGCTTTCGCAGCAATGCGGATTCTCGACCCTTCATTGAAATATTGTCTCTTGCTCAAAGCAGGCTGAAGGGGACGGCACTTCAACACAGGGGCCAGTTGTTGGGGCGCAAGTACGCAACCATGCTCGAATTGGAGCTTCCATGGATTCAATCTAAAAGCAGTTTCTCCGCAGCAAGCGTACACGCCCCACAGCCCAACCTCAGCATCTCCTCCAGTCTTTACGAAGGTGGGCAATTTCACGTGGGAGCGGCAGCAATTTTCCAAATCGGATGAAACGAGCCCACCGTCATCGAGCCTTACCATGTGTGCGGCTGACCAAAGCATCCAGTAAATGCTACTCCATTCCATCTGCTGTCGGCGAAGGCTTGCAACAAAGTTGGTTAGGGACCAGTCACGAACGGGTTCGCATTCTCGACCAACAAGTTCTCCGTGAAAGCCAACTGCTNCAGCAGTAGGTTTCACCTGACAGCTTAGGTAACCACCATTAGTAGACACCTCTGTCTCTGGAAAAAGACGCAGACAGTGACGACAACAAATTAGGCACGACGAGTTTGAGGTCGACTTCTTAGCGGCAGAAGATGCCGACCCATTCCTTGGATTACTTTCTCTAAAATCAATCTCTAACCGTTTCTTATAGAGCCTCGGAAGCAACTTCCCCTTTTTATCCACGGCCCCAACCAAGGCCTCGGCCGGACAAAGCTTCGCAAGCTTGGTACACATTGCGTCCGATACACAGCTCAAGTCAACAGGTAAAAGCAATATAGCATCCAGATTCTGCGCAATGAAACGCAGACATTTCGCTGCGAGCTCGTCCATTTGGAGGAACTCACTGCTTATCATAATAGAGACCACACTGCTGATCTCAAACTTCGGGGACAAATGAGGAGTCTTCATATAGTTCACCAGGAACTGAAAGATATAAATATCGCAATGAACGCTTATATCGATATCGTCAGGGTCGACCCCTACCCTGTCTTCTCCAGAACCCTCCTGGTCAGGAATGTACGACTTGAAATACTTCATATGCCTCAACAACAACTGTCTGCTACAGTCGAAGTCTTTTTTAACTCCTCTGCTTTCGTCGTATATATGAATTACGATGGAGTCGTCTAAGCTTGCTGCTCCAAAGGTATTCGACTTTGAAACCCCATATCCAAGCATAGAATCACCTCCCTGCGGAAGATCGCCGCATTCTTCTTCACGGTCGAGGACAGGACTATCTTCAAAATCGAGTTTTCCTGATCGGTTGGGTTCAGAATCAATCCTTGACCTCCCCCTGTCCACATACTCCGAACCTCCAAGCTGTACATTATCAATGTCTTCCATGATCTGCTCCTCCATGGCCTGATCTTTTATGCCAAACCCATCTCCTCCGATGTGTCGGCCTGGGGGGCTTTCCATCACAGAAGTTGAAGCCTATGTCTTCAAAACTCCACAAAAACTACCCACAGCCCAAAAATTGAAAAATAAAGTTGGAAATGTCTTTGCAGAGGATCTTATCTGCTACGAAATGCTACAGTGCGTCTTTTATCGTTAAAAGGTCCCAATTTCCTTTCCACGCAACCGCAGTAAGTGCTTTGGCAAGCACAACATTCCAAACCGGTAACGTTGGATCGGCAGACATTGCTTCATATGGGAAGGTTGCCCTTGCAATTGCAGCCACTGGAGTCGTTTTATCTTCACTTTCCAACGGCGAAGGATGTGTCGCAACCAATAAGCGTAATTCCTTCTTCCTTGAGACCATGAGAATCTTCAAGCCGGTTGGAGAGGCATCTTCTTGTGGAATTGTTGGGGTAGTTGGAACTCCCTCCAGTACCAAGAAAGGCACCGCACGGAGCTTCCTTGTGGAAGGTCTTACCGTCCTGAAAAATCGTGGATACGATTCAGCTGGCATTGCTACTGTTGGGCCTGTTGATGGTGGAGATCTTGGTTTGCTTGTGACCAAATATGCTTCTGCTGGTGACAAGGCTAATGGAGTTGAACTCGTGGATAAGAGTTCTATTGATACTGATCGTGGGCACTGTGTAGGGATTGCGCACACTCGCTGGGCTACGCATGGAGGCAAGACTGATGCCAATGCTCACCCCCACCTTGACTCCAGCGGAAAGGTAGCCCTCGTCCATAATGGTACCATCAACAATGCAAACGAACTAAGAGCCAAACTCGAGGTCTTGGGCCATCAGTTCACCAGTGAGACTGATACAGAAGTGGTGGCTAAGCTGATTGGGCACATCAAGGATGAGCACTCTCTTTCTCTACGTGACGCGACTGAGAGGGCCCTCCAGCGTTGTGATGGAAGTTGGGGTCTCTGTATTATGTCTCAAGACAAACCAGATGAGCTTGTTGTGGCTTGCAATGGTTCTCCTCTGGTGATTGGATTGGGGAGAAATGCAACCTACGTTGCGTCCGAAACAAGCGCCTTCAATAGGCACACGAAAGAGTTCATTAGCATGAGGGATGGGGAAATCGGAGTCATCCATGCTGACGGGAGAACTTTAGATTTGAGCAGAGTTCAGCATGCTCCCGACCAACAAGTTGTCCTCTCTCCTGCGCCTTACCCGCACTGGACCATCAAAGAGTGTTGCGAACAACCCGAGGCAATCGCAAGGGCGCTTGGGTTCGGTGGTCGCCTTACTGAATTCCGTGTCAAGCTTGGAGGTCCTGACTCGCAAACCGAGAGGCTCTCCAAAATCAAGCATATGACACTTTCTGCATGCGGCACATCGCTGAATGCGGCTATGTATGGAGCTAAGTTGATGAGGAGCATCTCTTCGTTTGAAAGCGCGCACGCCATTGACGCTGCAGAGACATCTGGGAAGGATCTACACGCAGGAAATATGGAGGAGGCGGGTTTAATTGTTG
>JGI24540J26637_10001485_pt1 | contig 10304 bp, 6 predicted proteins | sample NorSeaMetagenome_FD_26637 | JGI IMG/M metagenome (IMG submission 26637) | reverse complement strand
AGGATAGTGGTTTAGTGATAAGCGGACCACAGTACGTCGCTTCGCCCAACCCCCTCCCTCCTTCCCCTCGACCTCACCTTCGGTGAATTTGCTTCTGTGTATCAACCAAGGCGCTGCTGTAGACAGCTTCCTGGACATAAGTGTGGCAGAACCTGAGAGTGTCCTTCGCTTCGCCCGTGAACTCCAAGAAGCGTTTCCTCACGAGCTCTTTCATATCTCTCTCCAGTGTGCTCAACATGTCTGTGTTGGGATGAATTGCAATGAGCATCTCAAGCTTGAACTCCTGACCAATGGCAGCGGCGGTCCTCAGTAGGTACTGCTGGCTCGGGTAGAGAGAGTCTACCCTGCTAGCGATGAGAGCCTCGATCTTGTCGGGCACTGCAAGAGTGTCCTCGCTTTCGACTGTAACCCTTCCACCTTCCCTCACCAAGATCCCGGCGTCACCCATACTGATGATGAACTCTTCAACGTACAAGAAGTTCCCCCCGGCCCTATTCTCGACCAAGTTAAGAAGCTCCTCGCTGGCTTCAGTGCAATCTAAGAGATGACAAATGTGCTCTTGAAGTCCACTCCTATCAATAGCACCAAGCACAAGGCAGACTGTCATCTTTTCGAAAACGAGCCTGCGGTAAGTGAAGCAGCAATTGGGGGTTTAGTCCACATATCCATAGAACTAACAACCTCCTGCTAGTCACTTCGCTCCTCGCCGCTCCGCCTTACCGTTGGAAAAACATCCCCATTGGACCCTCCTCGTGATCCGCAATCGAGTCTAACTTGCGATTAGAATCGTGCTTCCCCTCTTTTGAGGCGATGTGTATGTGTCCTTGCCCGTCCAGTATCTTGTTAGTACCAGGGTGGTAGTGCCCGTGGTGTCCGTGGTGCCCGTGATTCTTATTGTGGGTGTTAATGGATATTTGCCCAGCAAGGTAGCCACTAGGGTGGCTGATACTGCCCTTGAAACCCGCATGCATGATGCTAGGAGAAACTGCGTTGTTATCTCTAACCATATAGAATTCTCCGTCGTCCGACCAAAGCTTTGCATTGTGTGTCAAGGCAGTGCTCCCCCCCACATTTTCAAGGCTCCTTCTTCTACCGACACTGCCCACCCTATTTTCGACGCTCGAAATAGAGCTGCTCCTCCTACTGGTGTTGTTGCCGCCACCGCTATTTCGTCTCTTCATGTTAGGTTCTTTCCCTCCATCCTGAGCTCTCTTCCTGGCCACTTCCTGAGACTTCTTCCTAAGATCGGCCCCGTTGTCCCTCGATCCCATACTTGCCTTTCCGCTCCCCCCTCGCGATGCCCAAATATCGAATTCTATTTTCCCGATGCTCCTCTCGTTGTGCCCACTCTTCAACACATGCGTCCTTGACACACCGCTTTCTTGAGCTCCCGGCTGTTTGCCCTCGCCCTCGCCCTCACCCTCGTCCGCGCCTTCTTCGTCGTTCGAGGCGCTGGAACTTCGTAAGGGACTAGAACTTTGTTGACTACCTTCATCTATCAATTCAATCTCGCCACTCACCCCACTCCTCGTTGTTAGGATGAACCACATGCTACTGCTGTCGCAGCATTTCAGGAGAAGTTCGAAACTGCGACGACGATGACGATGGAGTTAGAATCATTTATTGCTCAATTTCCCTAGGCCTTTCCCTTTACTTACCTCATTGTGTCGAGCCAGTGGATGTTCTCGATAATGACAACAAGCCTCTTATGCTTCCTTGCGTACCCCTCGAGCACATCTTGCAAAAAGTCGATGGTGTGGGAACTTCTTGTCTCTCCTTTGAGGTCCCTCGTGAATTCAGTCTCGGGGTAGTTCCAATTCAGCACGCTGTTCATCAGTGGGAGACTCCTCTCACACTCGTCCCCCCCGACGCACTCAATAACCTGGGAGATCAAGTGCTCCTTGTCTTGCCTCTCCGCCGCAACTTCATCACGAGAGTGCTGACCGAGTTTCCCATGGTTTCCCTTTCTGCTTATGTGCATTGCCATGTTATCATTGTCCCTCGACTTTATAAGGAGCAAGTCGGAGAAAATCCTCTTGAAGACGTAAAAAGGATTTGCGCTTTCAAGGTCGCTCCCATCGCTCCGCAGAATTTTGAAGTAGCTGCTCATTGTCTTCGACAAGTCACTGTATATGCTCTTGACCAGGGCAGTCTTCCCCATACCGGCCGCGGCCTCGATGAGAATAGGGCTTATGCACCTTCCGACCTTTGTTCTGAAGCCGTTCGCCGCCTTCATTATCAAGGTGAACTCGTCTTTTCTTCCAACAAGGGGCGTTTCTGTGCCTACGATCATCTCGTTAAGATGAATTTCCATGCCAATCGCACTCACCCTTCCAGGCCCTATGCTAGCTCGCTGATGTGACAAGCTAGACCTTCGCCTCTCTCTAGAAGATCCAACTTTGTCCGCCATTCTCCTAAACTCTGGACTCAATGGATCCAACCTTACCAAGGCTAAGACACTCTTCTCGTACTCGAAGCTCGCCCCAATTGACTCAAAGGACGCCATGCTGTGCTTGCATCGATTGATCCTAGTGCTCATAGAGGCGCTCCTTCCAATCTGGGCGATCTCAATGTCACAGACCGCAACAGCGTAGGCGTTTCCACATGTGCTCGCGAGATTATGAGCGTGTTCAAGGGTCGAGAGGATAGACTTCTCGTTCGTCTCCTGTAAAATTCCCATTCTAGCATCTACAATCAAAATCCAAGGCATGCAGATTGGAAATAGTTTGAAGCTCTTCAACTTTTTCATCCACTTCTTTACAACTTTCTTCATGCCAGGGCTGTCGTCCTTGACTAAATCACTTCCTCCGGTGTTGGTAGCCTTCTCAGTTTCCTTGAGGGTCATTGCTTTAGAATAAGATTCGATTGCTGTGCAGCATCCCCAGTAAGCAGTCTCAAAGTGCCACCAATATGCTGAGCTCGGTAACGCCCCATTCAGAACCTTTATCACTGCACTATTAGCGTCGGTGCCGTCTTCTGTCTGCATACAGTAGGCTGCCGAAGAGCTGCCCATACTGTCAATTGAACTCTTCTTGCCAATAACTGTGAGCTTATCCCTACCAAAGGTACCGCTAAGACCTTCCTTTATCGTAACACTCAGAGAGCTCTTTCCCCTAGAGAACATCTCGGAAGTACTAGCGACTCCCGATTTGCCGACCTGCTTCTCGCCCTCTTCTCCTTCCTCGAGCGCTACGTAGCAGTCGATTGCACTCTTGAAGGCTCCAGACCTAGCGTAAAGCAACAGAAGCAAGTTGCTGAAGCGCCTTTTCCAACTCTCTTCTGCAATGTGCTCGCACTGCCTTAAGTCCTCTTTGCAAAGCCCAATGGCCTCGTTCAATTGCCCAACCTGCGTCATGGCCATGAGCCTCTCCGCTTCCGTCGCGTACCACCTAGAAAAGGCCCCGCACTGCTGCAGAAAACCAATGCTGCACTCCTCGTATAAGGCCAAGCTGTCCATGATGTTACCGCTCGTGCAGAGAAGGTTGGCCCTGGCGAAGTTGTAGCAACTTCTGCTCCATGGGCTGTCAAGAACGTCAACGATGGGCTCAATTTTCGCAAGGTACTTTTCGGCCTCCTTGAACTTGCCAAGGGAGGTGAAACTCGTCGCCAGGTCCGCCATTCCTACCAAGAGTTCGTCGGTAACGCCCGCTTTACATCCGTGGTAGACCTGCATATAGTTGCAGTACATGTACATCTTCGGTTCCTGCACGTATAGGATTGCTAACTGCTGCCAAATTTTGGCCTTGAGGACGTTCTCGTTCGCCTGTTTCGTAGTAGTTACCGCCCTCTTGGCCCTCTCATCGGGAGGGTTGAGCTTGCTGCTTATTCTGGCCTTCATCAAGGAAAACTTGTGAAGTATACTTGTTTGAGGCTGCACGATGTTCCCGAGGATCTTGAGGGCCTTTTCGAAGCACAACTTCTTGATCCAGTCCTCATTCACAGTGAGGCCCAACATGAAGTGAAGGTGACTATTCTCGTGCTGCAAATTGTGAAATCCATGCAAAGGCAGGCGCTTCCTGTCGAGGTGAAGGCTGAGCTCAATTAGCTGAAAGTACATCCTTCCGGCATCCCTCGTGGCACCATGTTTCATCGCGGCGTTGCCGGCAAGAATATAGTTAAGCCTTGCGTTCTCCAAATTCCCGCAGTTTCTGTACAACCTGGCGAGCTCATGGTAGTGGTGTTCTGCGATTGAGTCACTTTTGCTGTTGCGCTTCGCTATGAGCCCCGCAGCGACCTTGTTGGCTATTTGGAAGTGCTTGACGGGCAGTAAACGAAGGGCGCAGTCATGAATAAACTTGTGCCTGAACCTCACGGTGAAGCTGCGATGAGCAAAAAACAAATCGCGAAAAAGGGTTAATCATTGCTGTAAGCTCGTCGCTTCGCTCCTTGCCCCGCCTCACCTCTGAAGCTTCTGCAAATCTTCTCCGTTCGTGATGACCTCACTGATTCTTTGCTGGTGACTGACCCTCTTTTCGCTTTTTATGTTATTAGGGTTAAAGCTCTTCCCCTTGGCCAAAATGGGTTTGTTAGCCGTGACGTCTTTCCCTTTTGTTTCCTCGACGATTTCTCCATCAAGAATTCCCATGATCACAAGCTCGCCAAAGTGCTCATACATATCAACGTCTGTGATTTCCACAACGGTCCTTCCTTCGCCACCCCGGGCATTAGGTTTTTTGCCCTCTTCCTTCACGGCATGGATAAGCTCCTTCGCACTCCTTATTGCGCCGCCCATCACCGCAGCGTAACCAAGTAGCAACCTCTTACTCTTTTCCAGGCTCACCAGGCGGCGCTCTAGCAACTTCTTCAGTAGAGGAAGGCCGCTATCGTCGTTGGTGGAGAAGAAATTCTTGATCTCGCCTGGTCCACTCATGAATTGCATCAGCTGCGAGTTTATTAGGTTTCCGGCAATGTAACCCTTAGGGTCGAGGCAAAGGAAAAAGCTAACTTTCGTCCCTACCCCAGCTGAAGCTTCTAAGACGTAAACGCCAAACTTTAGCTGCATTCGCACAGTGCCTTTTTCCTTGGTGCTATCCTCGTGGTCGGTTGAAACCATTCCCATGACAATCGTATCCTTGTTACTAAGCTTCTTCCAAGTGTACATGTACACGAGGTCTCGGTTGTAGCAGGGCGGGGGAAATTTGTACTTGACCTGTATAACCTCGCTGTGGTCGTTTATCCTCGAAAGCTTCTTGCCGCTCAACATGGAGGGCTTCTTGGAAGTAACCATATGCGATGTCCCGATAATGAAAGCAAGGCACTCATTGGGGGTCGCATTCTCGACCGTTGTGACGCTCTTGGCCTGCCTAAGATTTCCAGTGTCGTTCTTTATGTAGTAGTCGCAACCGCTGCGGCTGCTCAAGTGCTCCCAGGCGCTGCTCTTCTCTTCGCCTTTTGCCATTTCATAGTACATATTTAGCTGCGTCTTCTCAGCTGCTGTACGTTCCTTCGTGGACTTCTCGATCTCTCTAGCCGCCGCAACTGTGAGTTGATTGAAAATCTCCCTGTTTATGTCGCCCTCGCCCTCATCCCTAGACTTCTTCCCTATCATCATGCTGTCCATGGTGTCCTTCAAGAGCTTTGACTCTGGGTTGCTCTCAAGAAAGTGTTTTGTTTCCTCGGCTATTTTGCTCTCCTTTGCGTTTGAGGTAGTCCTGAATTCACTTCCGTCATTGCTGAGGAAGTTGACCTCTGGCAGAACCATTTGCTTATTATTTTGCGTGGGGATTTTGTTGACTTGGAGTTGGTTCAACTTTGATGTTACAAAGATCGACGCCTTCCTTTTCATTGACTTAAAATTTTCTATCGTCCTCCCTTTGTTCAGAGAACCTGGTTTTTGGGATCTATCTGAGGCTGACGGCATAATGTTCAAGGGCTTCTTCGAAGATGGGGGCGAGGGCGAATTAGCGTTGAAAGAGGTTATGGCACCGAGGGAAGATATAGCGCCAAAGACGTTTTGCCCAGCCTTCGCGCGCTTCGTATTGACCAATTCTACATTTTCCGTGAGGGAAAGCGATGGCGTGTCTTGAAGTAGTCCTGTTAACTCGTCCATGCCCTTGAGAAGGATGCTGTGTGCGGGATTTTGCCTTGCCTCAAGCAGAAGTTCTGCCGCAAGGAAGGTGAAGCCCTTGCTCACAGCAACCAGTCTGCCATGGAACTCGGCACTTATTGTTTTGGAGGGGAAAATCGACATGGCCATCCTGAGCAGGTCGCTGGGAGAGAGGCGCTGCAAAACAATTTTCTTGCCTTTCGTTGACTTGTTGATAATCCAATTGTAGTCGATCACTTGGTTAGAAGAAACAGGGCGCGTCGTACATATCATCGTCAGCCCCTTTTCGATGGTGCAAATCCTTCTGAGGAGCTTCCAAGATGACACATCCATCCATTGCAGGTCCTCGATGACAAGAAGAATAGCACCAACCTTCTTTAGAAGCAGGCGAACAAACATGTCAAAGAGTTCCAACTTCATGGTCAAGATTCCTGCTGCTCCAAGATTCTTCTCCTCGGCTGCTAGAAGATCCAAGGTTTCCTTGCTTTCCAATGCCTCGTATACTGAGCCCCTCCGCTTTGGTGCGGCGGTGGACGTTTTGCGGGATCGCTCTACTCCTTTCTGTGGCTGTTTAAGGGTCTTCTTAATGCTTCCCAGTTTTCTCTTGATGGGACTGTTTGCCTGATGCTTCTCAGGGACGACGTCATGGAGCCAGAGCAAAGCACGAGGCTTCTCTGACTCGTCCAGGGGGAGCATGTCAACGAGGGTGTCGATTTCGTCTGTGTCATCCTCCAATCCACCGGCACTGAGGAGGAAAACAATTACTCGCTTCCAAATACTCCAGGGATCATGCATCTCAGACTCGTCGGTATGAATCTTGACGTGGGTAATGCGAACCTTTTTCGCGAGGTTTAGGGCGACGTCGGCAATAGAAGACTTTCCGTAACCGCCCTTTGCCTCGAGGAAGGTGAAAGTTGCCTCACTTGAAAGTAGGAGGGACTCCATCCTTCGGAAAACGGTGTTCTGGACTTCTGCCCTGCCGTAAATAGCGCTCTTCGTGTAAACGTCGTTACAAGCGGGGGTTAAGATGTCCTTACAAGTCATCCACTTGGTTCTGAGTTCCCTGTTCCTTAAAATCGACTCGTGAAGTGAATTTGAGACGCCCGGTGCGAGAACCGCTTGTTTCCTTTTTGTTTCTCTCGACCGAGCTCTCAAAGAGCTTTTTACATTGCTAGGTTTGGACCCGTTGGCGGCGATGATAGAATCGTCTTCTGCCTGGGCCGCATTGTTGAGCTTGAAGAATGTGCTCTTGTGCACAACATTTGCGATCTCAGCTTCTTCGTTATAACCCTCGTCATCTGACTCTCCTGACGACGATGATGAGTCTTCCCTGTCTATGTCTTGGGAATCCCCCTTCGTTAAGTGTCTTATCTTCTTCTTCCTCTCCCTCTCCTTCTTCTCCTCGTCATTAACCTCGTTGCGGAGGTCATCATCACTATCATATTCGGAGTCCTTGTCCTCGATGTCTTTATTTAGTGATTTGAGTTCGGTGAGCATTGAATAGTCGTGCTCTCCGGTAAGGTCGCATCCGTCTGTGTGGAGGTACACTCCACTTGACAGATCTTTTTTCTTCATTGTTTGGACAAAATGTGCAACCGAACGGACAAGGTGCCCGTAAGGAACCATATTTCCGTTCACACCGCACCTCCAGTTGACGTCTCCGAAGCGTACAAAGGCCCTGAAGGAGTCCGTGACTTTGTTGGTCGCCAACTCCTTCTTTATCCTGCAGCACAAGTAGGACGCCACCTCCGGCTGACGATCAGCCTTGAACGAAATCTGGAGTGCCTTGTGGTCGAGTGCGGTATTTAAAAGGCGCCCACCGATCTTCAAAATCTCCTTCTCTGCAATCTCAATGGCACATCTGGCCATCTTGAAAACCTGGAAATTTGAGGGGTCTTTGGGGAGTTCCTTTGACTCCATGACGATTCCGTCCGGGCCATCGTTACCAAAATTAAGCATTAGGTCCGTCTTGAGGCCAATGTACATGAAGATGAGGGAACTTTCGTTCCAGATCCCCTTCAAGTTTGTGACGGAGGTGCCGGCCTTGATAAAGTCCTGCAGGGACGAGAGGCAGCAATTTGAAAGGTATTCATTGCACCTGCCAAGCTCCTTGTCAGTCAAAAACCTCCTTATGAAAGCTACGGGCATCGCTATCCCCGGATTTAAGCTCTTATTCTTGCCCAGGGTGACGGCAAAAAGGCCCCCCCTGTATTGGGGATGAAAGTGAGCAGTATGGTCGGCTTTAGTGAAGGGCTTGACTTTGTGATAAGCCTCGAAGATGTCCCTGGCGGTTTCCATGTTGAACACTGATTCGGTCAGAATGATGATTACTTTGTCGCCTCGAAGACCGACGTGCTCCGATGTATCAAGGATGGCGAGGCATTCCATCAAGGGCTGCGATGAGCAAAGCGAATCGTAAAGAGGGTGGGATGCGAGCGAAGCGAGCATAGGAAGGGTTGTTAGTTATATGGTCAGGTAGTATGTTGCTTTTGCTGTCGTTTCGCTCCAGCCATCCTTCGCTCCTCGCTCCCCCTCACCTCTCCAGTAGCAAGGAAGGATGACGAATGGCTTGGCTTTGTAGAAATGCAGATTTGTCCTGCTGATGCTCCAACGGATTTGATCGGACTCTGGTTTCCGGAAAAGTGCTCGTCGTGTAGGAGATGTTCCATGAAAGCTGAAAAGTTGTTGGCGATATCCTTTTGTGTAACCCTTCCGTTGCCTCCGGTCTGCCGTTTAGGTAGCGCTCCCTCGATGAAGACCGTAGTGACGACAAAGGAGTGTGACGCGGAGAGGAATGAGCTCATGGACACGACATCGCCCCCGAAGTCAACGACAGTGTCGCGAATCAGGGCGATGTCGTTGCCGTCGATCGCATCACTGACGCAGATACTGCAGCAAAGAGCGAAGCCTGTCTTGGTGGAATTTCCAAGAATCGTCAGACCCATGCTTGAAGGTTCGTACTGGAGCCTTGCGCGCCTCTTCGAGAGAACTCTCTCCTTTTCGCCTCCTTCATTCTTCTCTGTCGAGTCCTTCTTCTCTTTGCCTCCACTTGTGGATTCATCCTTGCCGCTATTACTTGGCTGGGTCTGAATCTTTGGAGATGGGGTTAGGGTTCCTCTTTCAGAGTTTATGACTTCCAATCCAGGCATGGCGGTTCTCTGTTTGATGAGAGCCCCGGGTTTTACGGAGCGTCCCTTTTTGAACTGGGGCTTCTGACCGTCTCCGATCTGTCCCACTTTCGCCGTTCTCTGTTTGATGAGGTTCCCGGGCTTAGCAGAGTGGCCCTTTTTCAATTTTTGAGGCTGCGAGGAGAGGAGAGAAGCGACGAGTGAAAGTTTGTCAAGGATGTTAGTTATATTGGAAGGCGGGCGGTATACCGCTCCTCGTCCGATCTCACCTTAGTTGGTGAACTGCTGCTACCAGGTGTCCCTGCCTTGTTGGGTGAAACAGATTCGGAACCTCCGAAACCCTCGAATCCTATCTTCGCTGTGGTCTTTGAAGTCTGAACGGCCCAGTCCAGGAGGATGGCTGAATGGATAGAGGCCATGTTGTCGAACATTTGGGGGGGAGAGGACATGTCGGAGTTCTCGTTCTGATCGGAAAGGATAGACCCCTTGAACTTAAGTCCGTTAACCTTGAAGCTCTGCACGAGTCCCTTCCCCTTGAGGGTGATCATGCCGACACTCTCGAACACGATCTCCGTCGCGGCGGCGTCGACGGAGGCCTTGTCGGCAAATATGCTGTGAGGCAAGGCGAGGAGTGGAAGGTTGTTAGTCATGTAGGACGGCAATATGATGCGTTTATGTCGCTTCGCTCCACCCTTCGTTCTTCATAAAATCTCACCCGTTGGATTTCATAGCTTGCCCCATAAGGCGTGCAGAGTGATTAACAGAGTCCCCGATCCACGACATCTCACACCTTGAGTGGTCCCCCACGGGACCGCAGAAGACCTTCCCAGTCGCAACGCCCATACCGAAGTTTATGTTCTGCGCCTTGAAGTTATCCTTGATCTTCAAAGCACACCTACACGCAGCCAGAGTGTTGCTCTCACGGCCTGAGAATATTATAATAGCAACCTGGCCCTTATCGTCCTGGAGGAACTGCCTGAGTACCCCGTGGTACTTCCTCAGGGGTTCGTAGATGGATATGAAGGCTGACTGGAATATGTCTAGGCTGACCTGTGGGTCTGGTGAATCGAATTTGTCAGACACCATGTTGACGAAGAGGGTCGTGCAGGTCTCGTGCCGGGAGAGGCGGG
>JGI24540J26637_10001484_pt1 | contig 10305 bp, 6 predicted proteins | sample NorSeaMetagenome_FD_26637 | JGI IMG/M metagenome (IMG submission 26637) | reverse complement strand
ATCCGCCTCTACCTAACCACCCTCTTCTCAAACACCGACTCCCCCCCCCCAACGTGTAACTACGAGATAGATCCCTACTGCGCTAACCTAATGGTCCAGAACTCTGAGGAGATGGACAGGAAGAAGAAGGTGAGGAGGAGCGAGGAGCGAAGGACGGTGAGGGGCTGTAGTATCGACGACCGTATAACTTCATTAGCGCAATAACTAACCCACGAATGTAACCTTTTGCTCTTCGCTTCCCTCTTCTTCGCGCTCTCCGCAGGCCTCTGTCGCAGCCGATAAGGCCCGTGCCGAGGCCCTCGTGGATCCTTCCAAGGCCATTAATCTTGACAAGATCTACCTCCTCGACCCCGACTACCACGTTGCAGGCCATGACTACATCGGAAAATTCATCCGACACCACGTTCCCGAGCACCTCGTATCGATTATGCCGAGCGTTGGTAATTTCTCGGACTGCGAGATTGTAGCTTTCATCAAACCCACTAGACGCAAGGGACCGGTGTTCCACGTTGTCCACAAGGATGTTGTATGGGAGGAGGACCTCGAGGAAGAGGAGGTAGAGCAGGTGAGGCGGAGCCATCGGCAGAGCTAGTGAAGGAGGGGAGGAGTCTCGAAGCGACGACAGAATACCGCCCACTATTATAGCTAACGCCACGAATGTCATCTTCCTCCCGTCGCTCTTCGCTCCCCTTCCTTCGGTCATCTCAGGGCCTCAAGCTGATTGAGCGTAACAAGTACTCTGTGAGCGCCCACGACCTAGGTTTCAACGTTCGTAAGCTGAAGATGAGGCGCATAGCGAGCGCTGAGTCAGAGTCGGCGGCAGCGGCAATGTCATTCGACCAAAGGGTTGAGGAGGCGCAGGGGGAGGCGTGTTTAAAGGCCATCGCAGAGTGCGACTTCGAGCACGGACTCAAGCATGCGAAGGTTGGAAGGAAGGCCAGCAAGAATAGATTCGTAGGGGTCTCGTCAAAGCAGATTTGGGCACGCATTGTCGCAGGGCTTCAGCTTCTGGGCAAGACCGTAGACAGGCGGAAGCTCAAGGCTGCGGCTGCTGCACTCAAGGCGGAGAACGCGGTCAACGCTGTACATATGGAGGTAGAGCCTTCTGCAGATCCCGCTGCCGCTGTCCCTTCTGAGGAGGGTGCCCCTACGGCCAAGAAAAGGGGCAAGAAGAGGGGTCCCAAAAAGGGATCTACTAGAAGGGACAAGAACGAGGAGAACGAATTTGGGGGGCAGGTCAAGAGGGCTCTCCAGGCGGTCCCCGACGACATCCTCTCGTCTCTCCTCGAGAAGGGAGAGGAGTCGCTTTTCGGGGTGCTCTTCATGCTCAACGACGAAGGGAAAATTTACAGGGACGACAAGTTCGGAAGCATCGTTGGAGAAAAGGAGGAGTGGTCCACTTACTTGTGGAAGGAATCTGAAGACAAGTCCAAGGGCAAGAACAACACCACAAAGACCTTCACCAAGTGGTGGTCCTTGGTCAACCACCTCCAAGAAGAGGCATTCCCCGACGCCAAGGTCAGGACCGACGTCTTTGAGCAGACAATGCTCATTTCCACGCAGCTCGATAAGCTTCTCGAACTCACCCCTGAGCACGAAGAGCTCCTCAAGATTGAATCTCTCCCTCTCCCAAAGAAGTCACAGAACTCCTACGAGCTCTTCTGCGACGCGAACAGGGAGAAAGCGAAGGCGCAGCTTGACTCCGAGGGTTTCAACGTCACCGCGGCATATAACAACCTTCCCACCACCGGATACCACCGTGAGGCCAATGTTCGCCACGATGGATCCAAGGCTGACATTTACTACCATACGCCTGACACGGCCAATGGGGGCTCCAAGCTGCGTTCCAAGAATGACGCTATCAAATTTCTGAACTCCCTCGCTTTCCGCGACCCGGCCCCAGAAAACATTCCCTCAATTGACGATTTTGATTTCTCCTCCCCTCTCATCTCCACCGTTTGGAGGTTTCCCAAGATAGACGCTTCGGACCGCTTGAGCTCGACGCTCAAGAGCCTATACGATAAGCTGACTGAAGCTGAGCGCAAGGACTATGAGGAGAAGGCTGCTGGGACAACTACCAGGTACATTGCAGAGATCGCAAAGTACCGCAAGTGGAAGCAGGCAAAAAAATTCATTTACGATCGCGACATCCTTCCTGCCCTTAAAGAGGATTCGAAAGCGCGCGGGATTGCCGCTGGGCGTATGAAGCGAAAGATCAATGGGTCTCAGGTCACCTACTCTGATACGAGCCGGAACATGGCCGACGCGACTGCGCTTACCATTCGCGAAACAGACCAAGCCTCGACCCTCGTCGACTTTGAACGCCTCATCTACATGACTGACGTATCCGTCAAGTACGAGAGGGGCGGGGGCATGATGGACCCTTCCTTCATGTCTAACCTCCGTACACAAATCTCGAATCTGCTCAAGAAGGGGCTTGTCAGGCGGGTATTTTCCGACCCTGGCCTGACCGACGGTCGTAACTTCTACAAGGGCGCCCTCAACTACATTCCAACATCCGACAGCGAGCTTCGCCTGAGGAATTACGAGATTGAGATGAAAAGGACTGAAGCTATCCTGCGCCGCATCATCGTCACGCAACTTCAGGTCGATCCGGAAAACCTTTCCAGCTATGCAAAGGTGCACGCGCCGAAATCCGAGGATTACAACTTCCTCTCAGAGTCTGACTGGATCACAGCCGACTGCGAATATCTGAAGCAGAAGCTCATGATACCCGAAGGCGTTGAGGCTGAGGTTATTTCGTGGTGTCCTGAAGTCGATTACATCGAGGAGGAGGACGAAGACGCGGAGGCTAATGCTATTTCCTCGTCGACCACAATGGACAAGACCATGGAGGACATTTACAAGGGCAAGGTCGTGACTCGCAGGGCTATGTACAAGGCTAAGGTCGTCGGAGAGGATACCACTGTCATCCTCAACGACTTTCAGGTCCTCAGTTACAGGGACGCGCACAGGCTCAGGTCTATCATCGAGCCTGTGAATGAGCTCCTTAGTGGCGTCTCCAACACCATGACTTCCTTCAAGTCCAAGGTTGGAAGGAAGGTGCGTTTCTCTGAAAAGTGCACCGAACCCAACGGCGCAACCACCCTCATGTGGACTGCCGGAGTTTGCATTGGGGTGGACCCCAAGGAAGAGTTGCTTCTAATTCTCATGGAGGGAGCCGACGAGGCATTCTGGGGAAGCTACAACCCCATCGAATCTGCATTTATCAGGGAAGGCGACGTTATTGGGACCAAGGTCGTCTTTGAAGGTGCTGGCCAGGCCCAGGACATTGCCAACGGGGTTTTGAACTTTATGCTTGCCCAACCTGACAGCTACCTTTTCGCCGAACCAGTCGACATCGTCCTCTACAATATTCCCCATTATCCTGAAATAGTCACCCATCCCATGGACATCTCCACAATGCAAAAGAAGGTTAATGAGGGCAAATATGTCGGGCAGGACGGCGAGGTCGACCTCGTGGGACTTTTCTGGAAGGACGTTGCTCTCATGTTCGATAACGCCATCCTCTTCAACGGGGAAGTGTCGGACGTCGGTTCGTACGCTGCGAAGCTGAAGAAGAAGACCGAGAGGAAGATTCTGAATGACATCAAGAGGATGCGCAACAAGAGGGCGGATAAGCGCGGCGTCGATGTTGACAACTCTGACTTCCTCACAAGTTTGAGCGGCGACGCCGAAGACGAAGATAGGGAGAGGATTGCTAAATCCAAGGGGTCCACTGTCGAAGTAGCGATGAAGATTTCTTTCCTTTCTAATTTGCTTCCCGTCGTCTCAGAAACAAGTAAGTTCTCAATCCCGAGCGATTGGACCGTGACAAAAAAAGCGGAGAAGAAGGATGTCGCGACGACGACTAGCAGTACGAGAAGAGGGGGGGAAAGAAAGTTCAATTACGCCGACCTTGAAAATGGGACGAGGACGAGAAGGGATCTTATCAAATCTCTTGGCCTTCAGTACGTTAGCAGGCACGACTTCTCTACGGTCGCCAGCGATAGGGCGGAACTCGAGACGCTCATGGAGGAAGAGCACATTGAGATGGGAATCCTTCACAATGCAATCCACGCTGTGAAGTCGAAGAAGCCCAAAGAGTACGTCCAGGGCTGGCAGGGTCGCGACGCGATGGCTGAGAACATCAAGAAAACTGGTGCCCTAGCGTACAGGAAGGGCAAAACCGGAGAGATGGTCACGACCACGGTGGAGAACTTCGATGCGGTGAAGGAGGCTCTTAGGTTGGATGGAGAGAGGAAGAAGAGGGAGGCGGAAATCCAGAAGGAAGAGGACATGTTCAAGAAGAACTTCCACTTGTCTTGGCCTCCGTACCTGGGCAGAATCGGTGAAAATGATTTGGGGGGGCTCACCTGGGAGATCAGGAAGCCTTTTCTCGAGAAGGCCTTGCTCCACATCTTGAGGGGTTTGTTCCAATCGGGACACTGCTTCGAAGTTGAAAAGCTCAACAAGGGCGGAGGAAGCGTATGCGTCGCCAACCACTATCTCCCTGGGGTTCCCTTTAGCATCCTTCCTAAAAGGATGTCGCACGCCAAGAAGAGGAAGGGCGAAGATGGCAGACCATTGGACGAAGAAGAGGAGGAGGAGGAGGAGCTTACGGAGTACGAGAAGGCGAGGGCTGAGAGGGTCGCTAGAAACAATGCATATTTGAAGAGCCTCGGGTTGGCGTAGTGAGTTCCTTGAAGGAATGAGGGACAAAGTAAATACATTGCTTTGAAAGAGGTTCGTTTTAATTATTCAAGCGTTCTCACTTCAGCGACGTTTCGTCAAAGTGAAGATCGACTTGGTCCTGGAGGCTCAAAACGTCTTTCGCCCTTGTCGACCATTCGCTAGAGTCGAGCTTCATGGAGGTGAAGAAGGCGGCGAATAACTTTGCATTTTTAGTGCTCACCATGAGCTCGCTTGCGGACAAGCAGGCCATGGCCGACTCCATGGTGTTCTGACGATCCTTGTTGAATCTGTCAATCTCCGAGAAAAAGAGAGCTCTAGCCATGGCCTCGACGCTCCTGCGCTTCGCACGGACCTCCTGCTCCTCCCTAGCGATGGAATCGTTGAGGGTCTCTGATTTGCTACTGAATGAGAAGACGCTTCCCGAGACGGCCTTGTCGCCGTTTCCGGACGATTCCCTCTCAGCCTTCTTCACTGCTAGTGCCTTGTCCGCCTTCTCCAAGTCCCTTATGGAGGCGTCGCGCAGCTTGATAAGATTCTTGAAGGCTTCCACCTGCTGGTTGAGGTAGGTAACGCCGGCATAGACGACGGACTCGATGATGGTGGGCTCGAAAGAGAGGACTTTCCCCCATCCCTCCAAGGTGGACGCAGACGAATTCAGGACCTTTGTCATGTCCCCCGAGCTCTTGTTAGGGTATTCGAATTTCGATGCGTTGCCGAACTCGGTTTCGGTCTTGCCCCAATCCTGAAAGGACGTGCAAAGGTTCTCCATCGACTGGCGTTTCGCGGAGGCAGTGAGAGAAAGTTGCTTGGTCGCCGTGACCAGCTTCTTCAGGTGACCCTCGAGGTACTCGAGCTGGGTAATGAAGTCCATCAGCACTCGCTGGCCGTTATGGGGAATGGTCGCCGAACGGAGGGCGTCTCTCCATTTGATGGCACCAGCGGAGGTGTCAGTGAAAAGATCGGCGATTGCCGTGGCAGCCTTTGCAGCATCGAACTCTTGCTCATTCTGGACAGACAAGAAGGCCAAGACAGAAGGGTCCCCACGAACGTAGGGGATCTGCACGAGGTACTCGAGGAATAGGCCGAGCATCCTCATTCGGTTCTTTATGTGAGAGGTTGTTGTCTGAGTCCCAGATTGATACGTCTTGGGGGGGAGCGAGGGGAGTAGCATCCCAATGTAGCGCTTTTGCAGGGTCTCACGTAGCCATACAAAGTCGGTGTACCGGCGTCGAACGAGGTAGGTGTAGGGTTCAGTACGCACCAGATAGGTGACATGCTTTGACATGTAAGTCCCAGTCTGTTCGGGCTCAGATACGGTTGTTTGTAAGACAGCAATGTCCACAGCAACCACTGCCCGCGCATCGTCCCAAGCCTCTTTCCTGTGGATGATAAGGATGGTTAGATCATGTCAACAAGATGCGGGATTCCATGGGCGGCACAATAGGTTTTGGAGGGATACAGAACTCACCAGTCGCCATACTTTTTAGCCGACACGTTAGGACTTGTGGGAGAAGCCGGAGGAGCCGACGGAGGGATGGTAACTTCTGCAAGTGGGGGTTCAGCCATGACTAACACAGTGAAGGGATTGGAACAGGAGGTAATAAGTTGAAAGAGGAGAATTGATGAAGTTTTCTTACGTTCTTGGTGTTCTTGTTGGCGCTTCAGGTTTTTGCAATGTTGATGCATTCACTCTCCACGATTTAAATTTGTTCAGTTCACCTGAACCATTAAAAACTGAGGACGGTGATCAGTTATCGGAGTCGGACCCAGACGCTTTGCACCAACATGCAATAAGTTTGGCAATGGACGAGAAAGCTAAAGAGAGCCTAGAGTACTTTGAGAAGGCTGTGGAGCTTGCGCCCAATTCGGCACACTTTATCAACGACCTTGGGGTAACATACTTGAGGCTTAACAAACTTGACGAGGCGGAGAAAATGTTCCTAAAGGGGTTGGAGGTTGACCCTGACCACGTAGATCTGCAGAAGAATCTGGAGGCCTGTGAAGAGCACATTGAGTTCAGGGATAATCAGAGGGGGGGCGATCGCTTTGAAAACAACGACGATGTACTTTACAAGGTGAGAGGAATGAGGAGCCTGTGGTTTGCACGCAACTATATTTCGTCTGTTCTTATTGACGTGAGAGTTTATTGGTAGAGACGAACCGTGAGGCTTAGTCCGGCCCATCCTGGTAACTAACGACTCCCTTGTGATCCCCTTGTGATCGCTTCGCTCAAATTCGCTTCCTGCAGCCTGGGATGTACCGGGACCCTTACAAGCCTGTCACCAAGACGACAAAGAGCAAGGGTAAGCGGGAGAGGCCAAAGAGTAAGAAACCCGACCCGCCTGCCGCGTTCCACGATGAAGGGGGTCCCGTCCCGGCTTACGATGATGTGGCCCTGGAACCAGATCCCGAAAACGCAGAAAAGGCTAGGGCTGATGCAATCGAACTTGCCATGGCTGACAAACTTGCGAATGCTTTGCCCTTGTTCGAAAGGGCGGTGAAACTTGCCCCGGACAACGCCTTCTACCTTAGCGACCTCGGGGTGACCTATCTTAGGCTTAATTACCTTGACAAGGCCAAGGAGACGTTGGACAAGGCGAACGAGATGGCCCCAGGACAGGCTTCCATCCTGGAGAACCTCAAGGCGGTGCTGCAGCATCTAGACCACAGGGCGGGTGTCCTCGAAGATAAGGAAGCTGACGAATTTGCCGCGAACATTATGGAGGTGCCCATCGACGGAGCTCCTGCTATTCATGCTAAGCCCTTTGAGAAGGCTGGATTGTACGACGACGACGAAGAAGCAGAGGAAGAAGGGGAAATAAACGAAAACAAAAACTTTGCTGACCTTCCCTCAGATTGGTTTGGACCTTGGTACTTCAACGCGACCCTGCAGGATTCGATTGCGAAACACATTCAGAGCAATAGGCCTGTCGTGATTAAGAATGTGTTCAGGGATGACTACGCCGAGAAGCTTTGGAGGGAGCTTCATGAGTCGAACGGATGGGAGGAGTACAACGGCTTTGAGGAGTACTACCAGTTCAACCTACACGCCATGTACCATGGAACGAAGCCGTTCAGAGGGCTGAAGGTTGCAAACCAGGCCTACGATTTCCTCGACTCTGCCAAGGTTAAAGATTGGGCGCAAGAAGTGACAAATAGCGTGGTTGATGGCCCGACAAATGCTGGGGTTACGTGGTACCAAGCCAACGACTACACCATGCCCTACACCGACTTCGTCGGCGGGCGGAACAAGCGAAGGCTGGCCTTTGTCATCCACATGACGAAGGACTGGAACACAGACCTCGGAGGTGACCTTGTCTTCACGAACCCGACATATCACATTCCCCCCGGGTTCAACACCATGACAATATTCCCCGTGTCGCAGGACGCTTGGCACTTCGTTTCCCCGGTGGCGAGGCACTGCCCGAAGGACATGAAAAGGATGACGCTCTCTGGGTGGTGGACAAGTACTAACTTGGAGGAGGTGAAGAATAGATTCGCCGAAGATGAGAACAGGAAAAGGCAAATGTCGTTCGCTATGAATGTGAATGGAAGGGATGCCAAGCTTCTTCCGTTCAAGCCATTGCAGGGTTAGGATAGGGATTCCTACCCAAAAGGGTAAATAAAAAACGTCATCTTCTGAAAGCAATTTTTTACATTATATTGTACATCATTGGATTTTCAGATTGGATTCTACATGTATCGTTTGTCGAAGCCCAGCTGCAGGGTTGTTCGCTGGAGGTGCTTCTTAAGCTTCTGGGCGTTTTCCCAGTCCTGCCCTGGATTCCGCCCGGCGAAGCCCTCGCTCCTCTTCGCCTTCTCAACCTTCGCCCAACCTGCCTGCTTGTCCGTGATCCAGGCAGTGTTGTGCCCTCCGAAACCAGTGCCTAGGTCGATGTTGCTCTTCTGAAGCATCTGCTTGAGCTGCTTTGCCTTCTTGTGGTCGGCAAATGGGTTACGACGAAGGTAGTCATACTTCGGGTCGGAGGCCGCCTCCAGTCTGTGCTGAGTATCAGTTCTCCAGTCCTTGGTGGCGATCGCTCCGGCGTGCGCAAGATTGAGAGTCGTCCGCTGGAGGTACTTCTTAAGCTTCTGGGCGTTCAACCAGTCCTGCCCTGGATTCCGCCCGGCGAAGCCCTCGCTCCTCTTCGCCTTCTCAACCTTCGCCCAACCTGCCTGCTTGTCCGTGATCCAGGCAGTGTTGTGCCCTCCAAAGCCAGTGCCCAGGTCAATATTTGACTTTTGAAGCTTTTGCTTCAGCTGCTTCGCCTTCTTCGAGTCAGCGAAGGGATCTCTCCTCTCGTACCCTTTCGTGCCGGAACGATCGATGTAACATCTCATCATGTCGCTCACGTATTCTATTTTGTTCTCCCCGAAGCCGTCGAAGTTTATTGATGTCGTGTTGTTGGCCATTTTACGGTCATACATCCTCTTCGCAATTGTGCCTCTGCTCTCCAACTCGTTCCTTCTAGACGCTACATACTCTAATTGCTCCCTACTGTCCACGACCCAACGAAGGCCAGGCGAACCACTGACACCACCACTGGCCATTCTACCCTCGTTCTGAGACTTGGACTTGGGCCTGGGTAGAGTACTGGAAGAGTACTGGAGGGGATCCGACGACGGTGTCGACTTCCTTTCTCTCCCATGCATGTCGAGCCTCTTAGATGCGCGGTTCTTGCCCTTTATCTTTGGCAAGTTTTGCTTCACCTCCCTCGGCTTACTGGGCCTAACATCCGCCTCTTTCATCTTCCTTGGAGGTCTCGTCTTAATTTTCTTCTGCTGGGTCTTGGCCATGGCCGCACGGGACATTTTTCCAAGCTGACTTGCGCTGATTGAAGTCTTACTTCCGCCCATATTCCTTTTTTGTGTCCAACAGCCCAGTTTGGGTGCAATCGACGATAAAGCTGGAAAAAGTTCATTTTATATTTTTTATGGATCAAAAGGATGATATTTGTAATTCTCCTTTTGGCCGCTATATTGGGTTGTCATTGTGACCTAACGGTCGATTCCATCGTGGTCCTAGAGGTTCTTGAAAGCGTCGAGTACGCTGGACTGTATCATTGCAAGACAACGAAGAGGAAGCGAGGGGGAAACAAAATTGTTATATCAGGATGTACTTGTGAAAGAGGTTATGGAATCGAGCCTGTTGCTGGTTTTGAGTCCGGAAGGAAGGTAGTTCGTTGGTCGGTGCGGAACGGAGGTTTAGAGCTCTATAGAACGACTCCCTTAATGGGCGAAATGACTCCCCCGACCCATGGGGATTCCGAGTTTACCTTCAGGCTGATGTTGTGGGAGGACGGCGCGGAAGAATTTTGTAATGAAGTGGTGGGGAGTGGCGTGGAATTGGAGAGGTCAGAGAGAATAGAGTTGTTGGGAGATGTGGTGCTGAATGCCAAGGATAAAGTTTTCCCCCACCAAAGCATGGAGGTGCTTTTGGGGGGGCTTACGGAGGGGATTAGGGGGCGAGATTGTAGGTGGGCATCCCTTCGGGTTAGCTTATTGTTTGGGGAGTGGTCCTTTGAGGAGGCAAAGAGGACCATGGACAATGTGGAAGGTTGTGAGGGGGAAGCTGGATGGGAGGAGGGAAGGGCGATCCTGAACACCTTG
>JGI24540J26637_10001483_pt1 | contig 10305 bp, 12 predicted proteins | sample NorSeaMetagenome_FD_26637 | JGI IMG/M metagenome (IMG submission 26637) | reverse complement strand
AACATAACATCATTTTTAAAAATAAGGCCAATGCGAGTGCAATGGCCTTGTTTTAATATTTGTAAATATACTGATTATTGCTTTTTAACTTTTATTCTTTTTTTTATTCTGTTCTTTTAANAAGGCATTAATGGCATTAATTTCTTCTTTAGAGAATAATGCTGATAATTTATCATTGGTTTCTTTAAAAGATTTCTTATAAATCACTTTCTTTTCTTCATTTGACAAATCGTTGCCTTTTATTTGTTTTGAAGTTTCATCATATTTGGTTAACAAAATAGCGTACAGTGCTGTTTTAGTATTATCATTTAAAGCCATGGTATCGGCTATAAGTTGTGCATTTGTGGTTGCCTTTTTTTCTTGATATGACTGTTTTTGTGCATTCGCTGTAGATAAAAAACCACAGAATAATATAAGTGCAATTAGTTTTTTCATTTCTTTTAGTATTAAAAATTTAATTTATTTTTATGAATTTTTTTATTGAAACAGTTCCATTCTCATTCATAGTTTTTAGAATATATGCTCCGGAATTTAATTTAGATACATTTAAAATATTTGTGTTTTCTCTACCCANTACTTTTTGGCCTAACACATTAAATACCTCAAGTTTCTNAAGTATTGAAGGTGACTTTATTGATAAAATATCTTTTACAGGATTTGGAAATAAATGAATACTATTTTCATCACTAAGGTTGCTATCAGCAAGTCCTGCAGTTTCAGCANAGTAAAATTCAATATAATTTATTGTAAAAGTTCCGTTAGTTGAACCGGCATTAGNATNGTCATTTCGTATATATAATTCTANTTGTGAAAGATTACCAGTCCAAGCATCATGCAATAAAGTGAAATCAATTTCACCAACACCGCTAGCTTCATCTCCAGAAACTGCCATGTCATCAAAGTCTATATATGCCATTCCCCCGTCGGCTTTTGGATGTACAAAACGCATTCTTGTATTATCGGTNCCATTTGTGTATCCTATTTTTAGAGNATTTATATTCCAAGCAGTAGGAGCAAATGAACANNCATCGTATTTTANTTTTGTTGAAACGCCAGTTATTTCCCATGTCAAAACATCATTATNAACTGTAACCGTTGCATGCTGAGCACCATTCCATTCATTTAACTCTGCAGTCGTATCAAAATTAGTGTCCGAAGCGTCAGAGGTTGCTGTAAACAATGCTTTTACAATAGCATTCGCAGCCCCTGCAGTATGTGTATAAGGATTGTCTGTTATTCCTGAGGCCTCACCATCAATTTCCCATTCTGTAAATGTAAATTTATCACAAGAAGCTGTAGCTGTAAATTCAATTGCTTCACCGGTTGGATAACATGGCAAAGGAGTTGTTATTGCATTGGTTCCTCCTCCATCATTTTCAGCAGTAATTGCAAAACCTACACATGCTTCTTTTACGAAAGTAACATCATCAAAATAAAACGTACCAGCAGCACTTGCCTGAAGTCTTATATTCATTGCTGCAGTTGCATCTAAACCTTCAAAAGTATGGGTGTACGTTTCCCATGCATTATCCGCCAGGATTGTATAAGCATCTCCCCCTGATTGAGCTCCTTGAAAAATTATCCCTTTCACTACGGCATCTTTAGCTCCTTTAACTTTAAAGGACAAAATATAATTTCCCGCTCCTTCAGATGGAGCTGCGTTTGGATCAGTTTGCGCTTTTTTATTTGCTGCTGTAGTAACAAGCTTCAGAGATTTATCAGCAGCATCCCATTCAATAGCCGATGATCCACCAGCTGCTTTCCATCCAGTAACATCAGCATCAAAGGTTCCGTTTGTAATTTGACTAAACCCTATAAAAGGCAATGTCATTAAAAAGAGTGTAAGTAATATTTTTTTCATAATCGTTTAAATATTTAATTAATAATGCAAGATCAGTTTTTCTCTATCCTAACCAAGGGAGAAATGTTTTTTTAGTAGGGTGAAATGGTTTAAATTCTGTTTAGTTACCTAAAGTGTTTATAAGCCTTTAAGATTTTTTTTTAAAGTAAACGCAATGTCGTTATATTTAATACGTCCCAACATACCGAATGAACCTGTTTAGACTCTATTTAATAGAATTTTAATCATTTTTTTAAGATTCCCTTAACCGATTCTTGGGTTCTACAAACCATTCGCCATGACTATATAAAACCAAACAATTGTATACTGCAACCAGGGTCTTTATTATATTTTAAAAAAACACCTCTATTATTTTAAATGTTTTAATTACGGGACGGCTGTCGCAAAAGAAAAAATTTATAATTCTAAAAATGGAATAATTATCGAGACAAAAATTAACGAATTTGACTATAAGTTCATTTCTCTTTCTATAATTTTTGGATTTTTTTCTCTCATATCTGTATTGTAAATTTTGTTGATGCATTAAAATTTGGCATAATCCAAAGACGATATCAAGCAAATTGAACTTTATTCACTTCTTTCTGAACTAAATTCAACATAAGAATTTCTAGTACTATTTATAAATTTGTGTGAATAGCTAAAAAAGTTTTATAAATAATTCAAGAAGACACCTAGTATTTATCGTTAAATAATTACACAAGAGCTTCCGATAGTTTTGACCAAGTGAAAACGATACGTCTAGAGAATCTTGAATTTACTATAACTAGAAGTAATAAAAGATTAAGAACGATAGAAGATAAATAGAGGTTTTATGAAAAAAATTACTACTTTTTTTATGCTACTCTGTATGACCGTGTCATCATCAATAAAGGGTCAAAATGTACATGAGCACAAGTCATATTCAAAGAATAATGAGCATAAAGGTACTAGTCGATTAACCATAGGTTTAGGTCATACTCACGTATCAGAAGGAAAAATAGAAGGAAAGACTGAGTGGTTAGCACTTCCATCGTGGTCCCTTAATTTTGATTATTGGATTGCAAACAAATGGGCTATCGGTCTTCAAAATGATGTTATTTTGGAATCCTTTTTTATTGAAAATGATGATAATGAACTTTTAGAGCGATCCTATCCTGTTGCTTCAGTTCCAGTAATATTATATAAACCAGGAAAACGACTTATTCTTATAGGCGGGGTTGGTGCAGAATTCACGCATGAAAAAACCCTAACCTTAACCCGGTTGGGATTAGAATATGGGTTTCATTTACCCAATAAATGGGAAGTTAGCGCTGCCTTAGTTTGGGACAATAAATGGAATTACTATAATTCTTGGGGCTTAGCAATTACAATAAGTAAATTATTTAACAAACATTAATCTGATAATCGTTAAAAAAACAAAAAATACTTATGAAATATATAGCAATCATTTTAATATGTGTAGCGAGTTTAAATCCCTTGAAAGGGTATAGCAATGTTGATTTAGGGGTACATAAAGTTTATTCAGAACAAGGTTTGTGGCATGATTTAATAACTCCCAATATAGAAGAATCTAAAGAATTTTATAACAAAATATTTGGGTGGACCTTCAAAGAAAAAAATATTAAAGGATTTAAATACGCACTTATTTACAACAACAAAATGTTAATTGGTGGTATGCTTGAAATACCTAATACTAAATCCTCTACTTGGATAACATCACTTGCTTTGTCATCTCAAGAACTCAACAAACGAATTAAATTAGCAGTTGCCAACGGAGCTAAATTGGCATTAAATCCAATAAAGGTACCTGGTATTGGAAAACAAGTAATCTTTGAAGGGCCTCAGGGAATTATTTTTTCTCTCGTGTCAGTAAATGCATACAATAGTGCTATCGTTAATGAAAAGAAAGCTTACAATGATTGGCTAGGTATAGAACTATGGTCAGACGATTTAGAAAAGTCAAAAGCTTTTTACGAAAGTACATTCAATATATCTTCAGAGGCNNTAACTATTGATAATAAGCCGTATTGGTACTTTAAAGATGGTGAAAAGATTTTGGCTGGAATGACCAAAAATCCTGTTACTAATCAAAAAGGTCAATGGATTCCTTATGTTAATGTAGAATTACCTTCAGCAATTATTGCAGCTACAAAAAGGGCTAGGGGCTCCGTTATACTTTCACCTAATAAAAGAATAAGAGGTGGAGCTCTAGGTATTATTCAAGACCCCTATGGAGCAATAATTGCCGTTCAAAAAAATTAATAAAAATTGTTATGAAAAATCTATTTAAGAAAATAATAATATGTCTATCAATAGCATTGCTATTGAATGTATTTCAAAGTTGTTCAAGTGCTAAATACCGGACTAGTGCCGGAGTAAATATGACATGGGGACCACATGGTCCAAAAGTGAGACCAAATATAAATTTTGATATTTATAACGGAGGTCATTTCAGAAAGTAAGTAATTAATTAATTAATTAAACAATAATAAAACATGAGACATCTATCGAGTATTGTATTTCTTTTAGCTGTTATTTTAACGGGTTGCAAGGAGGTACCAAAAAACACAACAACAGAGACTGAGAGTAATAGAGCAGTAGCAGAACCTTACAAACTACAACAAACTTTATATTACGGTGGAGACATTATTACCATGGCTGGTGATACAACCGAGTATGTAGAGGCTCTTGCAACTCGTGAAGGGAAAATCATCTTTACAGGTAGTAAGGCAACTGCAATGAAGCGTTTTGAAGGAAAAGCCGAAGAAGTAGATTTAAAAGGAAAGACTATGTTGCCTGGATTTATAGATGCACATGCGCACTTTTCAAACTTCTCTTCACAAGCTATTGGAGCTCAAATATTACCTCCACCAGATGCTGGAGCTAATAATATGGAAGCTATTGTACGTATATTAAAAGAATGGAATACTCCAGAAAATCGTGCATTAACAGGATGGATCTTTGGTGCCGGATTTGATGATAGTGTACTTGAAGAAAAACGGTTTCCAACAAAGCATGATCTTGATCAAGTCACAACAGAGTTCCCAATAATGATTATCCATATTTCTGGTCATTTTGCCGTGGTAAACTCTAAAGGATTAGAACTTTTAAATATTACTTCANAAACAAAAAATCCCGAAGGAGGTCTTATTCGCAGAGAAAATGGAAACGAGCCTAATGGAGTTTTAGAAGAACTGGCTGCAATACCATATTATGCAAAAGCATTAGCACCAAAAACTAAAGAGGCTGCAGATATGTTTTTTGAATCTGGGCAAAATATGGCGTTGTCATTTGGCTATACAACAGCCCAAGAAGGAAGAGCAATGCTTGAAAATCATGATATGCTAGCCAAAGCTGCGGAAGCTGGTAAGCTTAAACTTGACGTGGTAAGTTATGTTGATTATTTATTTGTAGATACGCTTATGAATACAAAATGGAATTCTAAAAAATATGATAAAAAATATCGTATTGGAGGAATGAAATTAACGTTGGACGGATCACCTCAAGGAAGAACTGCATGGAGAACCCAACCTTATTTACTACCACCAGATGGTGCTAAAAAAGGGTATTTAGGCTATCCAGCAATACCTCAAGATAGTGTTCTTGAATCATTATACAGAAAAGCGTTTGCAAATAATTGGCAAGTTCAAACTCATGCCAATGGTGATGCAGCTATGGATCAAATGATACGAACAATGCGCAAGGTGTCTAGTGAGTTTGAAAAGAAAGACAGAAGAAATGTTTTAATTCATGGACAATACGTTAGAGAAGATCAACTCGATGCATATAAAGAATTAGATGTTATTGCATCTTTATTTCCATTACATACTTTTTACTGGGGAGATTGGCATAAACAAATTATTGGAGATGAATTAGGAAATAAAATAAGCCCTACAAGAACTGCTTTAAACAAAGGGTTAAGAGTAACGATACATACAGATGCCCCCGTTGCTTTACCTAATTTAATGCGAATGGTTGGTATTACAGTTGAACGTAAATCTAGATCTGGTAAATTAATTGGTGCAGGTGAAAAGTTAACTCCATATGAAGCTTTAAAGGGAATTACAGAATGGTCGGCTTATCAACATTTTGAAGAAAATAAGAAAGGAACAATAGAAAATGGAAAATTAGCAGATTTAGTTATTCTAGATAAAAATCCATTAAAGGTTGCAGAAAAAGACATTAAAGATATCGTTGTTTTAGAAACAATTAAAGAAGGCATATCTGTTTATAAAAAATAAAACATGATTACAAAAGTAATTGCATTATTTTTTATCGCTATCACCTTAATAGTATGTAAACAATGTCAAGAAAAGACTGAAATTGTTCCAACTGAGAATAAAGAGACAATTATAGAAAAGAAACAAATGAATCTCGTTGGTGGCTGGAAATCGATAGAAGTTACAGATACTGTCAAAGAATTAGCTGATTATGTAATCATCGCATATGATATAAAGTCACCAATTAACAGAATTTTAAATACTGAATCACAAGTTGTAAGCGGAAAAAATTACAAATTTATTATGTCCTTGGAAAATGGTGATAATTATATGGCACAAGTGTATGTAACTATTAAAGGAGCAAAAGAAATTACCAACTTTAAAAAAATAGATTAATTCAATTATTAATACCAGGTATTATGAAGCACACACTGCTAGTGATAACATTACTTATAGGTTCATTCCAGTTTATTGGACAATCAAAAGAATGGAAAGTAATGGCTAAAAAAGATGTGACTTACAAACACGAAGATGACAAAATTATGCTACGCGGCGAAGATAAAAAGCTTTCTAAGTTTAAAATAAAATGTACCCAAGGAACACTAAAGTTTAAGCTAGCGATTGTATTTTACAAAGACGGAACAGCAGAAGAAAAACGACCTAAGGGTACTGGGGTTATAAAAAAAGGTATGAGTTCTTTTGCTTTTAGCATCGCTAAAGATAAAACGCCAACTAAAATAAATCTTTCTTACGAAGCTATAGGTAATGTGGTGTTGACAAAAAGAGCTAAAATAGAACTTCTAGGATATTTAAAAATCTAAATAAATTATATGAAAACAAATTATTTAAAAGTTATTGTCTTATTAATTGTCTTGTTTGCTGGGCAATTCCAAATGACCGCACAGAAAGATGAACAAGGAACGGTGGATGCCTCAAAACCTACAAACCTATATACACAGGTAAATGGAGCTTTTGAATACCAAGCACATAAAAATGGATCCGACTTATACGGAACGAGGGTTAATCTGCAATATGCCTTCAATCCGGATAATTTACTTCTAGTAGAAGTTCCTTTTTTATACAATGAAGGTAGTAATAAGTTTGGGCTTTCTGATACGAGAGTGCGCTACTTCCATGCGCTTAAAAGAAACATTACGAAACGCTTGATAGCTATTGCCCCTTATGCAGACGTTACAATCCCTACAGGGTCTTTCAAAAATGGCTTAGGATCTGATGTATGGTCCTTATCCGCTGGAGTAGTCGCGGGTTACGTAGTATCTCCTAAAATAGCCATGTTTCCTGGAGTAGGCTTCGTGTATGTTACAGAACCTAATGATTATGCTGGTAAGTCACAGAGTGGTGTTAATTTTCAAACCAATATGAGTATTAGTTTTTCACAACAAGCATTCCTATTTGTTAACCCTACAGTTACTATTTTATCCCAGACAACATGGTCTAGTGAATTCAATTTTAATTATATGATTACACCAAATAAATTAAAAGTCAATGCTAGTTATATTCCAAATTTTACGAATAATATTAATACCTTTAGAATAGGCGCAACATTATTTTTATGATAAAAAAAACATTTAAAGAGCGGTTAAAATATATTTTTATAAAATTTCTTCTTGTCAGTGCCTTTGTGTTTTTTGCAGTGCTTTGGGTCTGTTCTTGGTCATATTCTGAAGGAACTAGGTCCGGTAATCTCATTAAGGTTTCCAAAAAAGGGGTTATATTTAAAAGTTTTGAAGGCCAACTAAATTTAGGTGGTATTAGCATGGCTAGTGGGCTGGAAGGAAATATATGGTCTTTTACTATGCTAGAAGAATCCTTGATGAGTACCATAAAGTCTTATGAAGGAAAAAAAGTAAAGGTGTTTTATAAAGAGCGTTACAAAACAATGCCTTGGCTGGGCGATACTAATTATATTGTTAATAAAATTGAGAAGGTTAATCCCTAAAGTTTTACAATTAAATTAAATTTTAATGATGTCAAAAATATATTATATTTTATTAATTATTACTCTTATGTCTTGTGGTTCAACTACCGTTAAAAAAAAACTATTTATAAATAGTCATAAAACAAATTGCGTGGGAGTCGGTCCTATGCAGTGCCTACAAGTAAAATATATCGAAAGTGACGATTGGTCTTCTTTTTATGATACTATTGAAGGATTTGACTTTGAACCAGGTTATCTGTATCAAATAGATGTATCTGTGGAGACTATTGATACCTCCACCCTACCTGCCGATAAATCAAATTTAAAGTATACATTAAGTAAAATAGTTTCAAAAAAAAGAGATCCACGACACCTCCTAAATGATACATGGGTGGTTACTAATATTGGTAATATAGAAATTGACAAGACTTCTTTGCAATTTCCACAACTTGAATTTTCTTTAAAAAACATGCAGGTCATAGGCAATGATGGGTGTAATAATATCAGAGGAGCTATTCGTCGGATCACAAAAACAGAACTTAAATTTGGATCAATAATGGGCACGAAAAAATTATGCTTACAAATGGATATCCCAAACGCATTTAATAATGCCATTATAGAGATACATAGTTATAAGTTGGATGGTTTAAAATTGTTTTGTTTCGACAAAAATGGTAAAGAAGTTATGAAATGCCTAAAGGTTGACTAAACGCGGTTTAATTAATAACCCGTGGCCATATTTTAGTAAGTTTTACTATAATGGGCAACTTATCAAATGTTAAAAATAAAGTGNAATCGCTATGAAAAACATTACATCGTATGTCCTATTAATATTAGTCATGCTTTTNTTATCGTCATGCTCTCTCGTTAAAATTGAAAGCGNACAAAAGCCTTTAGGTATTCGAGAATTAAATATACGATTATTAACGCAGAATTTTGCGCGAACNGCAATGGATCGCATAGAATTTGCTGCNGATAATATCTCTAATTTAAATCAAAACACCAAAAAAGTACAATTAAATACGATAAAATGGAAAATTCAAACATCAGAAGAGATAGGTGAAGTTAGTTTTCAAAGCGAACCACAAGTAGCATTAATGGATACATGGGCCTATTTCTTAGAAGTAAAAAAGTATTTAGAAATGCCAGAACTGGAAAATATTTTTGGAAGGCATAGCTCTATTGCTTTAGAAGCAGTAAATAAAAATATAAATGATATTGACAAAATTGCTTTAAATGTATTGCCTAAAAAAGAATACAGCCAAATAAAATATTTTGTAAAGCAGTATGCTGAAAATTCACCTTTGTATTTGCAGAAAAAATTCAAACACCAATCAATTAGGGAATCTTACTTAAAATATAAAAATATAGCCGATAGTACTGCTGTCCAAACAGTTGGTACCTTGTCGGAGGTTATTGCAGATGCTAGTAATCGTTTTGGTTATTATTCTGATGCATCAGGTAAACGCTTTAATTGGAAGACCGAAATGATATTAAAGGAAAAAGGACTAGACTCCCTTGTATTTGAGGCAAAGTTAAATGAATTCAAAAAACAATTTGATCGACTCTTAGAAGTAGCCGAAAATTCTCCAGAGACAATGAATGAGGCTATTATAGAATTTAGAAATAATATTAGTCCATTATTTAGAAATCTTAATTACGAAATTGGGTCTGCGATACAAAGCTTGTCTAAAAATATTGAATCGATGGATATTATGCTAAAACGTGAAAGAATTGTATTAGACTCGATTATACAAAGAGAACGGATAGCTCTTACAACAAAAGCAGATACTTTAGTTAATATCGGTATTGAAAAGGCATTTGAAGGTTTAAGTGCAACCTTACGTGCACTTATAATCTATTTTATTTTACTTTTTTTAGTCGTTTTAGGGCTGCCATTTTATTTGGGGTATTTAACTGGTAAACGAAAATATAAATCAGAATNAACTTAAGCTTTTTTCTTTGTATGATTTCTATATTGAAAGTAATTTTAGAAACAGTTTAATACTTTTTGTTTTATGCTGTGTTCCAAAGTATTCTAAAAATCTTTAAATAATACCATTTTATAATAGAAAATAAAATTCAAAAAAAGGAATTATATTCCTTTTTTAAGTTTCTACTTTTGTTACAATTATTGGGTTATATGCTTAAGAAGAATACTACTTTTGTGTAAAATAAAATCACATGTTAAAGAAAGGAACCAAACTTTTTAGTATTCTAAAAATGAGATGCCCTAAATGCAATAAAGGTCGTTTTTATGAAAGTCACCCTTACAATTTAAAAAAAATTGGAGAGGTTAAAAAAGA
>JGI24540J26637_10001481_pt1 | contig 10313 bp, 15 predicted proteins | sample NorSeaMetagenome_FD_26637 | JGI IMG/M metagenome (IMG submission 26637) | reverse complement strand
TNTTTTTTTTTTTTTTTTTTGTTGCATTATGTTTTTTTTCTTTTTTTTTGATGTAATATATTTTATCTAATTTATTTAAAATTACTATTAATGAATTGGTATTGTTAAAAAAATCATTATTGTAATCTATATTTTTTAAATTTTTTAAAATATCTAGTTTATAATTATTACCATCTCCATATCCATATTCATGTGTTAAATTTCCCAGTTCGTCTATGTTTTTTTTTATCTCAAAGTTTAATAAATATTTTATATTATATTCATTTTTACAATAAACATCTTTTATTTTTATTAAAATATCACTTATTAATTTTATGCTTAATAATTTGTTTTGTATATTTTGTTTTTTTATTGTTATATTTTCAATATTGTTATTACTTATTTTTATTATTATTATGTTTATTCTGTCAATATTATTTTTTATTGTATTTTCAATTTCTGCAATTTCATTTATTAAATTATCTATATTTTCCATTATTATATTAAAAAATTTTATATAATAATCTAGATAACTTATTAAGATATTAAGAAATTAGATTTCTATTTGATTCATCGTCTTCTGAATCACTGTTTATTTGCGCTTTTCTATAATATTCTTCCATTAGTTCTTCAATCCTTAAATCTTCATTTCTCATTTTTTCAATTTCTTCTTCATAGTTACAATATAGTGATAAATCTCCTCGTAATTCATTTTCGGTATCTCTATAATTATTCCAGTTTTGAATTAATTTTATCCGATGTTTTGAACATCTATTATCTTCTTCTAATTTATTTTTATATTCAATCATTTCTTTTGTTTTTTTTGATTTTTTAGATTCTATAATTATTATATTTGATTTGTCATTTTTTTTGATAATACTCCAGCCTTCTTTTACTTGATCTACTTTATTTAAAATTTCTTCATTTTCTTCTTTTTCGGTTATCTCAGCAAAACTTTTTTTTTCCTCTCCATATTTATTTAAATCTTCTGGATTTGTTTTTGTTTTTGTATTTACTAGTTTTGGAAATTCCTCTTCTAATGTTTTTATTTTTGTTATCTTTTCTAAATTTTTAATATTCCGGGCATGAGGGGGTACATAGTTACTCATAAGTTATTGATATTTCTTTAAATATAATTGTTTATTATTTATTTTTGTACTTTTTTATCAATTTTTATCAATTTTTTATTAATTATTTTTATATTATATTATATATACGTATGTCAACATTGGCAAGAAAAGCCGCTACTAAATATTCTAAAAAATCTAGTAATGCTAGTGGGAATTTTTCTATTAATGGTTCTGCTAATCAATCATATATAGGTAAAACTAATACTAATCTTTCTTATATCGGATGTAAACAATCGGATACATCAATTAAATCTAGTGTTAAAAATTATTCTGGTCTTAGAGGAACGAGAATAGTTAATTCTAATATCAATAATGGTATTAAATGTGATCCTGTTAATTCATATTTATGTTATACGACTTTAAATCCTGATTTAATTCTTAATAAACATAATCTTTATAATAAAGACCAATCTAGATATCTAGATATTAAAAAAAATACATGTAGTGTAGATAGAACTACATATTTAATTGATATTGCTAAAATACAAAATACATGTAATTCTCAAACCAGTAAACAAAAATGCAATATTACTAAAGATATGAATAAAATACTCGGATACACAATGGGTTATGATTTATATATTAATGATAAAGTTAAAAAAAACTGTAATTATAATCCCAAAGATGCTAGAAACATTGCTTGTTAATTTTATTTACTTTGCGTTTTATATTTGTATCATCTTCCTGTTTTTTTGTTAAATGTCTATTTCCAGAACTTATATGATTTATTGTTAGTTCTTTCGGGTTACAACTTATAAATGTATTATTTACTGAACTAAATACTATTCTTTTTATGTCCAATTCTATTATTGTTAGTAAACATTTATTACATGGTGCTGAATCTTGTAACTTATCTTTTTTGTCACAACGAACTATATATAGGGTTGTTTTTTTGTAAAGTTTTTTTATTTCATCTAAATCTTTATTTTTCTTAGAGGGCATACACGCCTTTTATACTGTCGTTGTATTTTCCATATCTATTCGTTCCATTGGAATAAAACATATTCCGCAAACAAGCAATTTCTGCATGACAAGTACAACTATTATTAATAAATGTATCCTTTGAATAAGATCTATAATGATTATGTCCGCGTCCGATTATCTTACCATTTGCAACCGCGATTGAACCATGTCTCATTAATACTGGCGATTTATCTGCTTCATTTGCCGCGTGCATAATATTCCGCATATCAGTATTGCTTAACATAATTATTGTTATTGTTGTTATTAATATTATTAATAATAATAATATTTCAATTTTTTTTTAATTGATTTATTATTATTATTAATAATATTAATAATATTAATACATATTTTATGGGTAATTTTATATCCTATTATAATAATTATACTATGGCACAACAAGAACTAGATAATTATCATCAGTTTTCTGATTCTGAAAATCAAACAGACGAAGTTAATATTGTAGAACATGTTAATACTATACAACAACAAGAACAACTACTACTACCACAACAACAACGTGTTTTTAAATATTATAACTTATCAATTTATGTTGATTCTCAATCTCTAGAATTAAAAAATTTATACATTGACGCTGCAAATAAGCATAATTTAATTGTAGATAATTATTTGAATGCTCTTTATACAAGTGAAACTTCAATGGCAGAATATTGTTTTGACGCTGGATTTGATTTATTTTGCCCCGAAGATACTGAAAGTTTTGGTTCTCAAAAGGTTATTCTTGATCATAAAGTTAAATGTTGCATGAGGGTTGTCGGTGATAATAATCAATTTGTATCATATTATTTATATTCTCGTTCTAGTTTACCATTACACACCCCATTGCGTCTTGCAAATAATGTTGGTATTATTGATTCTGGTTACAGAGGAAATATTAAGGGTGTTTTTGATAATATTCAGGGTTATGATTTTATGGATTTTACAATTGAATTTGCTAGTAGATTATTACAAATTTGCCCGCCTAATTTAGAATATCCCATGAAAATTACTATTGTTAATGATATTTTAAATTTGGGTCTAACTAATAGAGGTGAAAATGGATTTGGTTCTACTGGAAATTAATATCTATATATATATTAGATTGCTCTTAATATGCAAAAAAACGATGAAAATATTAATATAATAATTAGAGAAAACACTGATACTAATGTTGTTGATTTGTGTGATATTAATAAAGATGGTAAAATATCTTGTGCTACATTTTCATTAGATACATCTAATTCTGAAATTTGTTATAATGATTTAAATTTTTTTTTATCACAACCAAGTGATTCTAGTGTTTCTGACGATTATGATTATACTGATTTATCTAAAAATACTATTAATAGGAGAAATGTAAAATTTAAAAATACTCATTATAGAGATAATACGCATTATAGAGATAATACTCATACTATCTTTTATCGTAAATTGACATATAATGATGTTAAAATTCAAATTAATAAATATTATAAATTAAATACATCTCAAAAATATTCATCCTCTTTGGATATTTTAGCTAGTTATTTGAAAGCTCAAAAAATTATTTATATGGAGGCTTCTAATTCTACTTTAATTAAATTATATATGTTGATGTTCCCTGCCATATTTATTACTACTTTTTGTAGTGTTGCTCAGTCACCGTCTGAATCTTATGTATACGGAAAATATTTTTTGTCTGGTTTAAATGGCGTATTGACCTTTATTTTATCAATTATTAGTTTTACTAAATTGGATGCATCGGCACAAGCATATAAAATTACTGCTCATCAATATGATAAACTGCAATCGTCTACTGAGTTTTTATCTGGTAAATATCTATTATTTTATCAAAATCTTGATTTTTGTTCTAGAAATTCTAAAACTTTTAGCAAGTCTAATATTATAGATACTAATGATGATATTGGTACGGATAAAAGTCCCGATGTTTATCTTGATACTCGAGAAGAAACAAAAAAACATTTTATTTATTTAAAATATAAAGTTAAAACCATACAAGAAAAAATATCTGAAATTAAAGAAACCAATCCTTTTTTAATACCAAGAAATATTAGATATAAATATCCATTGATTTATAATACAAATATTTTTACTTTGATTAAAAAAATTAGAGATTATAAATCTAAAATTATTACAACTCTTAAAAATATTAAAAATGAGCTTAGATTAATTAATGCTATTTTTAAAACTGGTAAAATTATTACCCATAGTGACCAATATCAAAAATACACGCGTAGAATTTTTGATCTTAATCTGGTTAAGAAAAAATTTATAAATAGTATTATATATCTTAAAACTGCATATATTATGATTGATAGGATGTTTTCTCAAGAAATTTTAAATGCCGAGCTTCGTAGCAAATTTTGTTTTAATTTTTTTATATATGATTGTTTTCCTATATGTTTTATTCATTTATTTAAATTCTGTAATATACCATTGTCTTGTTGTTTACCTCTTAATTATAAAGAAGACCCCACACATGATACTTTATTAGAAGAAATATTAAGTTTTGATACTAAATCTTGCCATGGAATTACAGATGATGAATTACATCATTTTAATAAACGCTATCGAGAAGATACTATTAAATATAATTATACTCGTGGTTTATATAATACCTATATGCATTATAGAAACAAAGAATCCAATCTAAATAACAAAGAATCCAACCGAAACAAGGTTGATTCTTTCCCACCCCGCAATTCTTATATGGGAAGAACAGCTTCTTCCGTTTCTAATGTTTGATTTATTTCATATGTGTTATGTAAAAAAAAAATTGAATATATATATCAATTTTCACAAATAAGACACCCAAACCCAATACTTTATATATCCATGCCTTTCTGTAAAATGTGTTTCGATCTTGGCCGTCCCGATTTTAATAACCACAATGTACGTGATACTTCTCGCAATACTACATGTCCTTATCTTATTAACACTAAGTGTCGTAACTGTTCTTGCTATGGTCATACCTCTAATTATTGTAATATGCCTCAAAAGTTTAATTATTCCAATTATTCTTCTCCTGCACCTAATTTTAGACCATACGTTCAGCATATTGATATTGTTAAACCTATTGTTAAACCTAAAAATGTTTTTGAGATTCTAAACGAATATTGTTCAGATGAAGAGAATGATGACGCCGATTTTAAACTACCTGATATTAAAGATATTCGCTGGGGCATAGGATTTATTTCTGGATCTTGGGCCGACCAGGCTGATGACTAGTGATAATTAAATGACAATTTACTCTTATTAACTCTTATTAACTCTTATTTTATTTTTTTATCTAAATAAATAAGGTATACATCTGTTTAAACATCCACTTGATACTTGTAATATTCTATTTATATTTAACCGACCCTTTGTTGCATCAACTATTAAATCAATCATATTACTTATAGTGCCATCATTAAGCAATTGTAATAATACGCGTTCGTCTTCCCCATTAGTTAAATCAACTATTACAGCTTTAATTAATTTTATAGCCATTTCTTTTTGTTCGATACCTTTTAGTTGTGTTTCTTCAACTAATTCCATTACATATTTTATTATTAAATGCAACGTACTTGTTCTAATGTCTATAGCTGATGCTTTCACTTTTAGTTTTATTAATGTTCTTTCGTATACTGATTCGTTTTCATTATTTTTATTTACTGAATTAGTTAAATCCATATTCTCGTTTACTGTTTCCATTTTGTTATAAATGTTTTATATTTTTATCTCTAAATATGTATTTTTAAAAAATTATAACTTTCTATTATATCAAAAAAAGTAGTGCTATATAAATGATTGCTGTTTTTTAGTGGTATTGTTATTCTTATTGCATATTTATTATGTATTTGTATTGTAAATATTTCAGTTTTATTTATAAGATTAAAATAAATTAAAGTTTGGTTTACTGAATCCGGACAAGATTTTGAACCTATTATTGATGCATATTTATTTTTTTTAAAAAGTTTATTTATTTCATATAAATAATTGTAAAATTCACAGTCAATAGTACTTAATATCTTTCGCTCTTTCTCTTTTGTTTTATAACAATTATTTAATAAGTTTTTGTTTTTATACATTATATATTTTAATTCAAATATATAATATTGTTTTGTGTTATCTTTTTATTACTTTTATTACTTTTATTACTTTTATTACTTTTATTACTTTTATTACTTTTATTACTTTTATTACTTTTTATTACTTTTATTACTTTTATTACTTTTATTACTTTTATTACTTTTTATTACTTTTATTACTTTTTATTACTTTTATTACTTTTATTACTTTTATTACTTTTATTACGGAAATATACTACCTGCATCAAAATATACTACCTGTATCAAAGTATGCCTTACCTTCGTTTTCTATTTCTTCCAACATATCCTTTGTATTACAATTTGTATCATACTCCATTATACTACTAGTTCCTACGTTCCCCATAAGAACAAATGTATATAATGAAGCCCAATCGGCGAATGGTAATTTTTGACTTAAATAATCACTTGTCATTGTTCTATTATTTTCGTCTTTTGTAAATTCTTCTTTTGTAGTTTTAATTATACTACGTAAGTTATCACACTGTCCATCGTCATTTAATTTGTTGAAAAATTGCTCTAATGTTATTTTATCATTTGTTGTTTTACTTGATCCATCTTCACTTATTTGAGTATCTACTATATTACCTGTACTTGATATCGCAGTATTTACTGTTTCGGCGCTGTTTTCCTCTGCTTCTTCTGCTGTATCATCTATACCTTCTATTATTTTGTATGAAAAACATATACCTATAACGAATAGCAAAATTAATATCATTATTCGATCTTTCATTTTTTCTATAATATCTTTGAATATTAAATATATTTAATAATTTTGTTAAATATATTTTATATATTGTTTGGCAAAAAAAACTATCTTACTGTTTTATAAAAGTAAGATTTTTCTTTCCACGCTGGAAAAGCCCATGGCGGGACTCGAACCCGCAACCCCCAGATTAGAAGTCTGGTGCGCTATCCATTGCGCCACACGGGCTATTTTAAAAAATAATTAATAAAGTGTATATTATTATTATATGTCACTATATTATATTATTTCTATAATAAATCTTTATATTCTTTTAATATATATATTTAATATATATATTTAATATATGAATATTAAATCATCCGTGTGCTCTATATGTATGGAATCGGATTTTGTCGATTCTGATACTCATCTTATGCGCAAGTTTACCACTAAATGTAATCATTTTTATCATTATGATTGTATATATCGTTGGGCGCTCATTAATAATTCATGCCCTACTTGTAGAACTAATAATTTAATAGATAATATACCTGTTATGCACCCACATATTCCCGATAATGAACAGCACGAAGGAAATGGATATGAATATGATTATGATTATATTTTATATTATATTAGAAATTCTCGTTTGTATATAGGTGAAGTTCAAAATACTGATGATCATTTTTACAACGATTTGAATATATATATAGAAAATTTATCTCAACTCTTTTCCAATAACCTAGATATTTCCCAAAATATTTTTTATAATCGTCCTAATAATAATAATCATTCTATACCAATTAATTTACAAATGTCTATAAATAATACTAATAACAGACGAAATAATCACCCGTTAAGCCGAATGAATTTTAGGCATTATTCATAAAAAATTGATTCATATTTTATTATTTTATTTATCATATAACCTTTACATTATGACTCCCAATTATTCTAATACTGATACTTATACCGATATTGAATGTGCTATTTGTTTTAGTGATCAATATCAATTTGGTAATATTAAAAAAAAATCATTGTATATTACATCCTGTGGACATACTTTTCATAATAATTGTTTGCGAACATGGTGCGTAACTAATAATAGTTGTCCCAATTGTAGAACTCCCCATATTATAGATAACATCGATAATGTATTACAGAAACATCTTGAATCACGTGTTAATTACACCTATAACTCGGTATTATATTCCGGGCCCTTTGGCATGCATTTTAATATTACCAATATTGATAATGTTATTAATCAATATAATCAATATAATACCGACACTAGTAATAATACCGACACTAGTAATAATACTTTCACCCCGCTCTCATCTCGGGAATATCATCAATTTATTAATAATATTCGTCCTAGATTTGATAATATTAATACTCGGCTTCCCGTTGCATCGATTCGTCCTTATAATTTTACTAGCTTATACCAGTATGATAATATTCAATCTACGAACTTTTACTCGCGCCAGTAGCTAACCCGCCGCCACTTTGGCGTCGTAACCCTTTATGAATATGGTGTTTAAATAATATATATATTTTTTTATATATATATTATTTTTATTTAAAATGAAAAAATTTAAAAATAAAAAATTGCTAGCGGTGGGGTTCGAACCCACGAGGCCGAAACCAGTAGATCTTAAGTCTACCCCCTTAGACCACTCGGGCACACTAGCGGATAATAAGTTTTCAACAAATCAACAAATCAATAAATCAATAAATCAATAAATCAACAAATCAACAAATTTCTCCTCCACTCGGGTTCGAACCGAGGACCTCGCGGTTAACAGCCGCACGCTCTGACCAACTGAGCTATAGAGGAATAATTAAAAAGAGCTCCCACCTGGATTCGAACCAGAGTTGATGGAATCAAAATCCACCGTGATAACCACTACACTATAGGAGCACATGTTCCATGTGGGACTCGAACCCACGACCTTCGGCTCATAAGACCGACGCTCTAACCAACTGAGCTAATGGAACTTGTTTAATAATATCTACTGTTATTAAAATAATAACATAATCAATTTTTTTTTAAATAAAATATTTTTTTTTACTCGATACTATAATTAGTATATTCTCTTTAAATTCTTTTTAAAAATATAAAAATTTAGAAACTTTATTATATTTTTATCTTGGGTTATTATATAAATGAATTTAATGAATATCTTCGGCGATCAAGAACAAGAGCAGCAACAGGAACAAGAGCAGCAACAGGAACAGCAACAGCAAGAGGAACAGCAACAGCAAGAGGAACAGCAACAGCAAGAGGAACAGCAACAGCAACAGGAGCAGCAACAGGAGCAGCAACAGCAACAGGGCGGGCGTAAACGTCGTAAATCTAAAGGCAAAAAAGGCAAAAAAGGCAAAAAGGGCAAAACCGTTAAAAGAAAAACACGTACAAAACAAAGACGGGGTAAAAAAACGAGAATTGTAACCAGAAGAAGATAAATATATATATATATATTACTTTTTTTTAAATTAATATATATTATTTAGAGATGTATAAGATTATTTAGAGAGAGTTTATATTATTTATACTAATATGTTAGTAAGTTTTTATTTACTTGAGAAATTGTATTATATTTATATATTTTCACCATTTTAAGATATTGATTTTATATTATTTTTATGGGGTGATAATACCGATATATATTTTGTTACCCGCCAATCCGCTCCCTCTTAAATTGTTTTATTTTATTATTTAAAACCATACCATATTCGGTATATTATTCATGGTATATTTCGCCTCATTTTATAACAAGTGAGAAATGAGTGAGATATTGAGATATGAGTTATAAATTTATACTTATTGTTTTCACTAGATATTGATACACGCATAACATTGGTAATTGAACTAGTGTCGCGCGTTTTAAATTTGTTATTATCACCGAGCCAAATGTAATTAAATATTGTTACCATTCCCATTATTGGTTATATTATTAAATAGCTATTAAAATAAACTTTTAATATACAATTACATGCTATATCTATTGTGAGAAAAAAATTTGCAATTTCTAACGATATCCCCATCGAACCGTGATATAATATACCATTTACCGCTACCATATAACCCGAATAATAATTACCCATTGTGAATAACTATGGAATTGCTACCAGCATTAATTCATGCCATATTATATTATTTGATATTTACTGATATCTCACGTGTTTAAATTTATTCTTATTATTTTTTTACGCAAAAACATCTTTATATATATATGTAAACACCAATAAACCAACTATTAATTAACTTGATAACATCAATTGTTTATTATCATCTTTATATTATTTTATGAAGTCATATTAATTGGTTAGAGAGATTCATATTATTTTAAGAATTTATATTAATTGGTTAGAGAGATTTATATTATTTTATGGGTTGTCTTACACCTTTATTTTTATAATTTGATTAATTGGTTAGAGAGATTTATATTATTTTATGAA
>JGI24540J26637_10001480_pt1 | contig 10319 bp, 9 predicted proteins | sample NorSeaMetagenome_FD_26637 | JGI IMG/M metagenome (IMG submission 26637) | reverse complement strand
ATGAAGTGCGCGTCCGGTTGCCAGAATCCCCACACCCCGTCGCCGCTCATCGTCGTCGTGTCGGTGTCCAAGCTGTGATCAATCGCGCCGTGCTCCACGGTGAGGACCCTCACTGTTCCGTTCTCCGCTCGCATCTCGGGCCGGCCTTTACTACTCGAGTTGAATCCACCCGGCGCCGTCTCGGAACCGTCGGCGAATTGCGCGGGGTGCACGCCGTTGATGTCAGCGCTCGGGTCCGCGTCGGTGCACACCCCGTCGTGGTATGTGACGTACCATCCAGAAGTCTCCAGACGCCATCCGGATCCTCCGCGTGTTCCTCCATCCGTCGATGACACCGTCGAGAGCGGAACCGTCAGCTCCAAAGCGCACTTTGAGTTTGTGGGGATGGACGGGGCGTACGTGACGTCGACGTCGGGGTGGCCGCGCGTGGGCATGTCCGCGTGGATACGAGCGCAGACGTCGATGAGCGTCACGGCCGTGGATACGGGCGTTTTCGGACCGTTACTTTCGCCCGCGGCGTCGTCTTCATCGTCGTTTTTTACTCCCCCGACGGGCACATCCGATTGGACTCGTTTCACTTCGGAGAAGGATCCCGCGAGCGATTCCATCGTCCGCCGCCAGCTCCGGTCCAACGCGGCGGCGTCGCCACACGTGAGCTCGATCGTCGCGCCCATGAGCTCGACGTCCCTGGCGTAGCTCCCAGCAGTCGCGGATCGATCGAGGGACCCGGTATTTCCGTCACCACCCTTCGAGTCGTCATCACGCTCAGCCCACGAACCGGGGCTGGGCGGCGGCGGCGACACGGGCCCTTTACTCCAGCCGAAGCGCTCCGCGCTGAGCACCGGGCGCAACGCGCGCGTGTGCCGCGCGCGCGGGTCGGCGACCGTGTCCACCGGCGAGAGCGCCACGCGAAGTCCCTCCACCGCGGACGATATACTCGGTGAAAGTTTTGACCCGGGCGAACGAATCTCTTCGCTCCCTTCTATTCCGACGCGTCTGGACTCGCCGAAAAGAGCCAAGTCATCCTCGCTGAGCTCCCACCGCCGCGCGTGCCACTCGCCAACCACCCCGCGGTCGCCGTCGTGCGCCCTGAGACGCACGCCGTCGACGAAATGCAACCGCGCGTCGCACGTCCACTCGCACGGTTTCGACGCACGTTCTTTTTTTCCATCGAGTCCAACTTTCCTGCGAAGGCTTCTTTTGGAAGCCGCCCGTCGATCGAACCGCGGACGCGACCGCGCGGACCAAAGCCGGGTGGTTACACCCGTCCGCGCGTCGCACCTCCGCCCGCACCGTCGCCTTGGGGACGACCGTTTTCGGACCGTTACTTTTGACGAGCGGGAACCGCGCCGTGAACACCGACTCGCCGCACCGGCTCCTCGCCTCCGGCTCCTTCTCTGATTCAGTGACATCCCCGAAAGTGTCATCAATCCCGTTCTCGTGCTCCGTGGTGTGGACATCCAGCGAACGCCAACGCGCCTCCACCGTGGACCGCGCCGTGAGCTTCGCGATCGTCTCCTTGTCGGGAAACAGCGACCGGTTTTTCCGCCGATGCCGAGCCACGCGCTCCTCTTTGGTCTGCCGTACGCATCGAACGCTCAGATCCGCTGCGACGCCGACCAAGGGACGATCGATCGAACCGTCACCGATTGAATCGGCACGCGCGCTTCGCCGAACGCGCACGCGCCCGAGGCGGCACGATACCGTCGCCGGTAAGAACTCGAGCCGCGACGCCACGGTGGTGGAATTCGAGGAAAAAGTCGCAGCTCCGGCCCCTTCTTCGTCGTCGTCCCTTGCGAGGCTCGAGGTGAAAGTTTGACTGACGCCGCCGCCGCCGCCGGCGTTGGTTTCCACGTCGAGATCGCCGACGTCCAGCTCCACCCCGACGCACACCGCGCGCCTCTCCCTGGCGCTGTACCTCGCGCTGATATCCACGCGTCCGTCCAGCAGGTACCCCCGCACAGCCGTGCGTGAACAGCTATGGGTAACAGTGTCACTGACGTCCTCGGCGCCGACGGCGATTCGTTCGGTGAGCGCCGTCAGCGTGAGTCCCCTCCCCTTAAACGCGGTCGTCGCGGCGAGCACCGCCCGCCGCGCCGTGTGAACCCCGCGCAGGCTCGCGTTGTTCAGGTTCCGTGCGTCGATGGATACGTCCGTCACTGTCACCTTGATGAACGTCGCGGCGTTCTTGAGCAGCTGCCAGGTGCTCCACGCGAGGTGCCCCGCGCCCTTCTTTTTAGTATTGTCGCCGTCGTCCTCGCCCCCGCCGCCCTGTTTGCCCGTATCTCCTTCGCCCTTATTGGGTTTAGTCGCCCCTGAAGACACGGGTCGGAGCGTCACGCGGAGACCCGCGACGAGCACCGGGACGTTCAGGTTCATCATGCCGCCGCCGGATGACCTTGAGCGGCTCGGCTCACGAACGGGCTCATCTTCGTCGAATGGATCTCCGCCGCCGTCGACACCAGCCCCGCCACCGGTCCCAGCCTCGGATGTCCTCGACGCGTGGGGCCCCGTGGGGGACCCGAGGGACGCGCGGAGTGGACTCGTGACCGAGGTCGACGTCGCATTGTTGGAGGACACGGTGGAGCTCTGCCTCGCGAGCGACCGCGACCGCGCTATGAACGCGCCCGCGGAGGTGGAGTGCTTGGGCGAGGAATCACCGTCGCGCACAGCTGTGTCGGCACCCTCGGCACCCCCGTTCGCGGTCTCGTCGTCGATATGGTCGCGTAGCCGCACCCCACGCGCCCTTTTGCCCACGAATTCGAAGAGCCACGCGAGCAGCGTGAGCAGGCGCCCGGTGTACAGGAGATCCCCGACGACGACGCGTTCGATGGGGCCGTCTAAGAACTCGACGCGGAGGTCGCTGATGTGGAAGAATCCGACGGCGCCGACGGTGATGTCCACGCCCTTCTCGTTCGATCGACGCACCTGGTGTGTGGTATCGGCATGTGGGATACGACTGTCAGGGTTTACGGGAAGAGGGTTGAAGCGGGTTTGGGTGCTCCGACGGTTGGAGAAAAGGAAGAGTTGGTTTGGTTTGAGACGATGGGAGTGACGCGACGCACCACGAAGGATATGAGCCGGGGCAGGAGCCACCTGCTGAGCAGCCACAGCTTCAGCACGGACAGCAGGAACAGGAAGAGGCTCCCGTACACGACGGAGAGGAAGCCCGCCATCTTCCGTCCGCTCCAGGGCGCACCTCCTCCAGCGCCCCTCTATCTGCCAGATCTCGGCGTCAGCTCTTTTAAAACACCAGGCTAACAAACAGTTGCGCATCACAGTGACTCGTATTTTCTGTACGAGCAAATAGTGTTGAATCTAACGGTTTTCTTCCCATATCTTCCACATGCAATCAGTTAGGACGATATACCAGTTTAGTGCGTGCCGACTTTCGGTTTCATTAATCGAAACACTCGCCGACGCGCAGTCCACTCCCACCGTGATGCTGCAGGATGTGCTGGACCTCGGCCCCGCGCGGCTCTTCGGCCTCGCCCGGCTTCTTCTGAGCATCCAGGTCATGGTCGGCATGGTCGGATGCCTAGCCTTCGTGTACGGCACCATGTGAGGATCCATCCCGAGAATTCCGATGAAACACCCGCGGCTCGATCGATCGACACTCGACTCGCTGACCGCGTCCCCGTTCCCCCCGTCCCTCTTTCGCAGACATCCGGGTCAGGTGGCGTGCGCGTTGTTCGGTATCGTCGCGGTGGACCTCCGCCACGGGCCGATGCTCCGCACCTACGTCTCCCTCCTCGTCTTCCTCCTCGCCCTCGACGTCGTCTGGCACGAGTTTTGGGCCGAGCGACTGCTGCGAAACTACACAGGCGTGCGAGAGGACTCCGAGATGTGGTGGGGCGTGATGGTGGCCAACACGAACAAGATCTGCGGGTTCGCGATGGAGATGGCGGGTGCCGTCACACGCGGGACGTCGCTCCTCGTGTGGGCCGCGCTGTGGTACGGGGATCACCTCTCAGGAAACGGCACAACAGTGGGCTACGCGTCCATCCCGGAGACTACTAGAACATGGTGATGACTTCTCATATAGTACGAAGGTACCTTCTTCTATAGTTTCTTCGAAGGTAAATCGTGTAGATAGACGTGTATATCATCAGAGTTGGTTGCCTATGAGTAGTTGTCTATGCGAACGGCGGCGGGCCGAACGGTCCTCGTCTCCCGACGTCTTCCAGCGCCTTGGCCACCTTTCCCCGCATCCCGCCCAGCGCCAGCTTGAACCCGGCGCTGGGCGGCGTCTTGTTGGAACACAGCTGTGCGGGGCTGGGTTTAATCTCACCACCCTCGGCACCCCCCTCGGCACCCCCTTCCTTTGGGTGCACGTACGCACCCACGGGGCATCCACTATGGATGTACGCGTCGATCGCACATAAGATGGCGTCCGCTCTGTGCTTGAAGTGATCGCGGATGAGNGACTCGCAGTGCCNNGGCGGGTTCTTAAGTAAACCGAGCATGGTCTTNAAGGACGCCAGGAACGCCTGCTCCGCGTACTGCGCGTTGTTCCGCTCGCCCTCGTCGCTGCCAACCTGTTTCTCGTATCCAGCCTCGTTGTAATACGCCTTCTCCACCAGCACCAGGCCTTGTATGGAGACGAGCACTTGCAGCATGTTGGAGTTCTCGGGGGACCAAACCTCGGAGCCTTTCCCTTGCCACGTGTGCAGCAAGCTCAGGCACACCTTCCCGGACTCGTACAAGTTGGGGTTGACACGCTGGCCGAACGAGTGGTAGTGCGCCTTGGGGGGCTCGGCTGGGTACGCCGGGGTGAAGTGGAAGTCGAACACGAAGAGGTTATCGTGGTACGGTGTGCCGCTCGGACCCACGAGCACGGCTCTGCACAGATCCATGCGATCCTCGTACACTCGGCACCACACGGTGTCCGGGATGGAGTCCTTCAACACGGCCCATTCCTTGGAAACGCGTTTGGTCCACTTGCGGTCGGATGAGACGGTGGTCTGTTCGCCGCGGTAAAAGTGGTCAGAGCCCGAGTCGCCCGCGATCGATTCGAATCGGGCGTGTCCGTCTTCGTTCATCCGGACGCCTTCTTCGTTCTTCTGGACGCCTTCTTCGTTCTTCTGGACGCCTTCTTGAGCGGTTTGATCCGGTGGAACAGTTCGAGCCGGGGCGGCGCCCACGGCGGCGCCCAACGCAGCCGCGAGCTGGTTCGCGCCAATCGCGCCGCCCGAACCCGCGCCGCCTCCCGAACCCACGTTTTTGAAAGCTGCGGCGATGGCCTCGGCGGCGCGGGCCGCGTCCTCCTTGGACAGCTGCGCGATGGGTCTACTTGAACCTGAGGCGTTCGTCGCGCCCGCCGGTGTCTGTGTCTCCATCGGTGTCTGCGGCACCGCGTTGTCTGCGGCGGCGGCGTTGCGCTGGTGCTCAGTCAGCCACGACCGTTCCGCCTCCTCGGCGCGTAAGCTCACCCACGCCAGCGCCGCCGGGTCCATCGTCGCGGGTAACCTCGCGCCCATCCCGGTGGCAATTCCCGTCTGCGACCCGGGCATGGGCATGGCCCGAGCGGCGGCGGCGGTTGGCATGCCCGGGTCGGAAGATGGACCGTCACCGTCGCCGGCTTCGTCTTCGTCTTCGCCGTCCGTCTCCCACTGCGAGCCTTGCGAGCCGTACCCGTCGTCGAACTCGTCGCCGTCCAACAGCGAACCCAGTTCCTCGGGACCCAAACCGTCCCCGGCGTCTAAATCGTCGCCGTTGACGATGTATAAATCGGAAGGTATCGCCTCCGCGATGGTCCCGTCGCCCCACGCTACCCGTACGCGTCTGTAAACAAAACACACGTGTCAGTCGAATTGCCGATGCGAGAAAACAAAAATAAACTTACCCGTCAGTCACGCCGACCACCTCGCCGACCCATGTCAACGTCTTGGAATCCACCGAGGGTACCACGCGGACGCGGCCCGTCGCGGAGTTGCGCTCGACGGAGAAACCCGTGTGCGGCGAGTCCTGTATGCGGTCCCAGTCGCCCTCGTCCTCATCCTCGTCGTCGGATGGATAATCCACCGCTTCTGGATAGTCACCGGAAGGCTCGTCGGAATCGTTCACCGACTCGTACTCGCTCTCTGATGCAGAGTCCGCGTCCAAGTCCGAGTAGTAGAAATTTTCATCCGGTGCGAGAGGATCCCGCGACGCGGCGGCTTCGCCGGGGATGATTGTTTGCGTCCCAACGCGCAACACCTCGTGCAACGCCGCGATGTTGGCCTCGTGAACCTCGGTCACCTCCGGGAGTTTCATGACGACGTCGCCGAGCCTGAAGGGAAAGGCGTCGTGCTCGCGAAGTTCGTACACGCTGACGTCCTCCTCTTTGCCGATTAATCCTTCGTCCAGGGTGTACTCACCGCCGACGAGCTCGGGGTCCAGCCATCGTACCCGCGCGATGCGTTCCGACGCGTCGACGCTGACCACGACCCCGGCAGGGGGTCCAGTGGATCCTTCGGGAACACCGGTCGGGTTCGCGTGGTAGAGCGCCGCCTGCGCCTGCCGCAGCCTGTGCTGAAAAGATACCCTCGCCGCCTCCGCGCCGACCCGGTTGTCGCTCGCCATGTCAATCGCGGTGGAGCCCAACGCGCGCGCGATGTCGTTCGCGTCCCCTTCCGGTGCCTCCTCGTCCGCCCGCGCGCGAAGCCGTTCGATGGTGCCAACGATCAAATCGCGGCCGAACGCGGTGGCCCGTGCCATCTCTCCGTCATCCTCGACGCCCAAATCCTCCGCGCTGAAAGGCCCTTCGTCCATGAGCCGACCGTACCGAGCCATCGCGTTCTCCAAATACTCCGCATCGGCGAGTGCTTGGTCAGCGTGGTTAGTGGTAGGTGCCGAGTCGTGATTGGGGTTAACGTCGTCGTCCTCGGATCTTCGCGAGACGAACTGACCGGGTAAAAAGTCGTGCTCGCCGCCGTGGGTGATGGGCACCAAGTCACGGGAAGGCACGCGGTGCGTCACGCTCCCGTCCTGCCAGTGGACGTCCACGAACGTGCGCGTGGCGATGATGATCGCGCACGGGTGGATCGGGGGCGGCGGCGAAGGCGAAGCCGGGACAGAGAGGCCTTCCTCATCCTCCTCGGCGGCTTCATCGTTAACGTTTGCAGCGTCGGTCTGTCCGCCCGTGACGCCATTCGGGGCTCTCGCGTTACTCGCGTCCGCCCTGCCCCGTCTCGCGTTACGCCTTCGCGCGCCCCACGTGCCGCGTGCACTCCCACTGCCCGCGCCATTCGACCCCGCGTTGACTCCCCCGTCCTGATCGTACTTACCCGCCGCAAACGCCGCCTGTAAACAAAACACGACTTCAGTCAAATTGCCCGTAACCATACGATGATGATGAAAAGAAACTCACCGCCGTGCCCCGGTTCACCGCCCCCGCCGGTCCGTGTTCCACGCCGTTCAACGTCATCTCATGTAACGTCTCGTCGCATCGCCTGTGCCGTGCCTGAATGTCATCCACGGACTCCTCGCACTCGTACACGGACCCTTCGTCGTTGGGTAGGTAGGACTCGAGGTCGTCAACGTACGGGTCCGCGGCTCGTCTATCGGCCAACGAGTCCACGACGCATCGATCGCCCTGTAAGTGGTGAAAGAAACACGACGTCAGTTCAATTGTTCATTAGTGTTACAGAAAGTAAGCTCACCAGCTGCCAGCACGTGTGCGCGAAGAAGGTGAGCGCCCACAGTCCGTCCACACCGATTGTCTCCGGCGGCGGCGACGTCACCCGAGTTCCGTCGGCGTCGTAGACGTCCCTCTGGTGGATCCAATCCACCACTAATTGCCCTGGGGATACCTCCGAGACCACGCCTGTGTGCGTCCGGTTACTGTTATGGAGTAGACGCGTCCGGCCCAACTGTTTAAGAGTTAAACAAAACACGATGTCATCATAATTGCCCATATGAAGATTAAAATAAACTCACCTGAGACCGCTTACCCCGGATCCACTTCGCGCCTCTCAACACCGAGGTCGACGCGTGGACCACGAGCCCTGGGAAGTAGGCGCACTGTTCCTCGTCGGGGAAGAGCGAGGAGTCCTCGGCGGGGATGAGTCGCTCGACGTCGGGGTCGTGAACCACGCACTCAGATCCGTCTTCGAAGCGCACGTGTACGTCGTCGTGAACCTGTTGACAAAACACGACGTCACGCTAATTGACCATACGTAAATAAAATAAACTCACCTCTTCGATGCGCCCGACCCATCCCCCGAGGCCCGGGTGGACGACGTAATGGCCCGGCCTGTAGTGTCGTACTTGCGTGAGTCGTCGTGTGGATACCCCATGTGCGCGCGTGCCGTCCGCGAACTGCAGGTCCACGTCGACGTTGACGGCGATGACGCTGCCCTGCGTGCCGAGCGCGTTCGCCGCGCGCGCCACGACGTCGCCGTGAATGAACGCTCGATCGATCACTCGAAGCCTGGCGTTGGGTTCGGGCACGACGCGTGTTCCATCCGCTCGGAGCCAGCACACCTCGGCGTGGTCATCCGGCACCGGTTCGTCCTCGTCGTCCTCCCACTCGTCCTCGTCCTCGGCGTCGTCGCCCGCGACGCGCGAGACAAGCCCGACGCAGACGCCGTATGCATCGGAGGTGCCGTCGGCGACGTCCTGTGGGTCGGCATAGGTGACGACGTCCTCGCTGTAGACGACGTCGTGGCTGTCGGAGCGCAGGCCGTGACTGGCGGTCATATCTGCACTGACGCCGCGTGCCCCGAGTTACTCGAGGTCGCTCCGCACCGGCGCGTGCTCAACTTGCGGCGCCGGAATCTCTGGGCAATTTCGATGCTCTTCTTCCATCTGATTTGACGTCCTGACGGCGATTACCGTATGGAAAACATGTGTGATAATTACTAATTGTAACATCAATTAGACCTGACTGAAACGCTGTGGCTTGACCAAGATTTTTGGCAGTTCCGAGAAAAATAATTGATCGTTTGAAAGCTCCGAGAAACAGCTCCGGGACTGGGCGCCACAAGTAGGGGCGGCGTCGGGCCCCACCACCGCACGTATCGATATCGAAAGATGGCGCAGGTGTACTCACCGACGCCGCATCGCGTGTCGCTGTGCGCGCTCGCGCGGTACCTCGTCCACTCGCACGCGCGCGACACCGCCGCCGCCGAGCGCATGGGCGTCTCGCCCGAGGAGGTCATGTGGTGGCTCGATCGCCCTTCCCGGAGGCGCGTCGACGTGACCACGGGCGAGCCCCTCGGGCCCGTCCTCCTCGGCCCCGCGGACGCCAGGCGACTCGCCGCCGTGCTCATGTACGAGGCGTCGCGCTCCGACGGCTTCCGCGAGCCGGACCTCCGCACCTTTACCGCATCCCTATCGACCCATCCCGTCGCCGTTCGACCGTACCACGACGAAGATGAACTCGACGATGAACTCGACGACCCGATGGCGGCGCACGTGGACCACCCGGATGAACTCACTGAAGTCATCCACGAGACGTTTGCGGACCTGCTGAACGACGCCGTGAATTCCATCCGCGGCGTCGACTCCATCGCACGCCTCTTCCACGAGGTGGCGCCCAGATCTAAACACGAATCGGAGATGCGCGGGCTCAACGACGACGACCCCGAACGAGAGTACCAACCCGATCCATTCCCGGAAGGACCAGGCGCCGCGGAGGAAGGCAGCGCCCTCGGCGTCTTCTTAAGGCGGTGCGTCGCGGACTTTGAACGGCTGACGTTCGAAGGGAGCGTGTCAGTGTTTGGCCGGTTCGCGTCGTACGTCGCCGAGGGCGCCGGAGTCTACGATGATTTAGATCAAGCAAAGATGAGGGACGAGGCGGATGCGGCGTCTAACCGGCTGCGCGTGGATCAGAGGCAGGCGGACGCGGAGGTCATAGGGAGGGTGGACGATTCGGACGATGACGACGACGACGTGTTGCTCCGTCGCCTCGGCGCGCTGCACGGGTCGCACCTCGGCCCGCTGGTCCTCGACAATCGACAATTCGCACCGGACTCGACCCTCTCCGCGAATTCGCTGACGCAAATCACGGACGGTTTAAGTGACGCGTCGGTGCGGTTACCGTCGATGCTGCACGCGTGGGTGGCGCGTAGGGTCCGCGGGGTTGACCAACGCGGCGGGTACGAATCGTGCGTGGAAGTCGAACGGTCCCTGGATGAAATGGCCCGAGTCGCGCCGAGGTTACCGGGCGCCGAGCTCGCGAGGCACCTCGCACACGTCTCCAATCGGGACTTTGCCTCCGCGATGGAACACACGCGACGGCACTTCGACTACCTCCCGGACGAGTCGGGGCCGGGCGGCGGCGACGGTTCGTATTCCAACGGCACGAGCGTGTCTCTCGACGTCGGCGCCGGCGC
>JGI24540J26637_10001478_pt1 | contig 10320 bp, 9 predicted proteins | sample NorSeaMetagenome_FD_26637 | JGI IMG/M metagenome (IMG submission 26637) | reverse complement strand
GAGCCGATGATGAGGGGCAGGGCGACCGAGTTGACCGCCTGGGACATCACCGCTGACGGCTCGCGGAGCTTGTACAGAAAGGTTCGTCCGAACAAGGCGTTGTACCGCGCAATCCATGTCACCGCCCAATGTCGGCGCGCGTTGTCTTTACCGACGTCATCATCGTTGTTCCTGACCGTGTCCATCTTTGCGATTGTGTCTCCGTCGGCGAGGTACGCGCTCCGGCGATCGGACTTGGCCCACCACTCCGTCAGTTCCCGCACCATCGCGCTCCTGTCACGAATGGCCAGCCCCCCGCCCTCGGCGACGTCGATCTTCGCGCCTTCACCGTCGACCGCGTCCACCTCTGGCTCGTCGACGCGGGTGTTGATGAGGTCCAGGAGGAAGTCGGGGGGCGATTCGAACATGGGACAGTGGTAGCCCACGTCGTCGAGCCAGCCCATGACGCCGTTGGTGCTCAGTGACCCGTCCGGGTTCGCCGTGTACGTCGGACCGGCGTACACCTCGCGCCCGTCCGCGAGTAGCACGCACTGATCGAACAGCGGCATGATCGATGACCTGGGCTGGTGGATGGACGTGACGACCGCCGCTCTGTGCGCCGAACCCTGCTCGCCGTTTGCAATCTCGCGGAGCTTGTTAACCACCAGCAGCGCGGTGGTGGCGTCCAGTCCCGAAGTCGGCTCGTCGAGTAGCAGGAGCTTGGGTCTGTGGACGCACTCCATGGCGATGACGAGCCTACGCTTCTCGCCGCCGCTGATGCCCCCTTGTCCGACGACGCCGATTGGAGAGTTTGCCGCGCGGGACAANTCGAAATCGTCGATGGCGCGCTCGACGATGTCCTCGATGGCCTTAGCCCTCGACGTTGGCTTGCCCGCGATCCCGCTCACCTTCCTGCCCGCCAGTCGCAGTCTGGTGGCGAACATGAGCGTTTCCTTCGTCGTGAGTGAGTTGAGTAGGACGTCCTCCTGGGTGACGTAGCCTAGATCCCCGAGAAGTGTTCGAGTGTTGGGGTACTTGATACCGTTGATAACGAACGACCCTGTCACGCCGCTCTCCCTCCTACCGCCGAGGACGTGTATCAGGGAAGTCTTGCCGCTACCCGAGGGACCCATGACCGCCACGACCTGACCGGCGCGGACGTGGCCGGACAGACCGTGCAGGATACGCTTGTGTGTGTCTTCGGCGGGCGGGGTGGCGTTGTTAGCATCGGAATCTGCAACCCCGGTCTTCTGCTTAGCGGGCGCAGCCTTGACCTTCACCGGTACTGCGTAGGTCACGTCGCGCCACGCGAGGTTCACCTCATCGTGCGACATCGACGACAGCGTATTGGCATCCATGGCGAGACCCGCGCGTGCCCGGTTGTGTGCCTCGGCACTCTATGATATCCAGCCCGGTAAAGTTCGGCCCGGTAAACAAAGGGACGTGAAATTTTCAGACGACTGCATTGGCTCACGTCAGCACGTCGCAGAACCAGGCCGCGCTCCTATTAGGTGAGTCAAGAACTCCCGTGCGCCGCCGTGTGTCATCCTTGAGCCGAGGGGACCCGCGGGGGTCCTCTCGTGTCCGGCAGCCCAGTCGCTGTTGACGTACGTCCCTGGTACAAGGTGGGCACAAGGTGGGCAACCCCTAAAAAACGCACGAAGCGGGGGCGATAATGGCGGAGGAGGAGGAAGGACCCCGCGAGACGGAGCCGGTCCTTGTACCCGAGCCGAAGCCCACGAGAAGTGTTGCCGCGACCGTCACGGATGTACCGTGGCTCGCCGATGTGGAGCAGATGCGTAAACGGGTCCTGGCGGAGGCTGAGTCACTCCGCGGCGAAGCCCGGGGTCATTACGAAAACTTGAGCGAGAAGCTGGAGGAGGCCGTCTGGGAAGCATCGTCGCTCGCGGGGTTACAGTCCCAGAGCGCGGAGACGCTCAGTCTTCTGACGAAAGACAACATCGAACGCAAGTTCAAGGGGAGCGCCGAGGAGGTTGCGCGCTGGCAGGCCCAGGTGGTCAGGTCAGTGGAGGACAGAGTTCTCGCCGAGTTTGAGTCATTCGTGGACGAGCTGGAGCCGAGTCTGCACCAGTCGGGGCGGATGATGACAGAGTCCGCGCTCGGGTTCGTGAGGTTCACCAGGGCGCCGGCGAAGGACGCGATACAGGAGGCGCGAAAGACGGGCGACGCGGAAAAGAGCTCGAGGTTGGAACGCTTCGAGACGACGATATTGAAGCCCATGTTGAAACCCGTGCAGCGGGGGATGAAGGAGCCGCTGATGGAGCGTGCCCCGTACGTCGCGGGTGGCGTCGTGGCGTATGGACTGGCGTGTGGTTTCATNGGTGCGTGGCTGTGTAAGAGAGGAGGCGGGGGCAGGGGAGGCTCTTCAGGCGGCGAGAGCAACGTATGATGAATAGACTATATAGGAGGTGAGAGTATTACAAGATTCTCGGTTAAGCCGCTCCGGCTCCCGCAGCGGCTCTACCCGCGGCCGCCTTGGCAGCTGCGGCGGCAGCCTTAGCCGCCGCCGCCGCCGCCTTGGCAGCCTCTGCGGGCGATGACCCTTCGGTNTCAGCCTTCTTGCCGCCGGTTCTGTCTTTGGAGATTGCGGACGCGGCGAACCCCTCCTCGATGAANCTCGCGTCCCCAGCCCTGGCGGGTACCTTCACCAGCCTCCGTAGCTCGGCTCCCGTCAGCGTCTCCTTATCTAGCAGCTGCTTGGCGAGCATGTGCAGCTCCTTCTCGTGCTTCTTCAACAGCGACGTCGCCCGTTTGTTCGCCTCCTCCAGCAGCCGCTTCACCTCGTCCTCGATGACCTGCCTGGTCTCGTGGGAGAGGCCGTAATCGGAATATTCCGTGCTGGCCAGACCGAGGCGCTCGCTGAAGCCGTACTTGGTGATCATCTCCCTCGCGAGCCGCGTGGCCTGCCTGAGGTCCGAGCTCGCGCCGGTGGTCACCTCGGACTCGCCGAAGATGAGCTCCTCGGCGACGCGCCCGCCCATGGTCACGTCGAGCATCGCCAGCAGCTGCTTCTTGGTGAGGTTCAGCTCATCCTTCTCCGGGAGCTGCATGACCATACCGAGGGACTGGCCTCGGGGCACGATCGTCGCCTTGTGTATCGGTCTGGCACCGTCGGTGAACAGCGCGACGAGCGCGTGGCCACCCTCGTGGTACGCGGTGAGCCTCCTGTTCTCCTCCGCCACGACGGCGCTCTTCCGCTCGGCGCCCATCATGATCCGATCCTTGGCGTACTCGAGCTGCTTCATGCCGACGTCCAGGGCGCCGTCCAGGGCGGCGCGTAGCGCGGCGACGTTGATCAGGTTCGCGAGGTCCGCGCCGGAGAAACCCGGCGTGCCCCGCGCGATGACCTCCCAGTCCACCGACGATGAGATGACGACCCCTTCCGCGTGCGTCTGTAAGATCTGTTTCCTGCCGTCCACGTCGGGGTTGGGCACGGCGACGGTCCTGTCGAACCTTCCTGGGCGGACGAGTGCCTTGTCCAGTGACTCCGGGGTGTTGGTGGCGGCTAGGACGATGACGCCCTCGTTCTTTTTGAACCCGTCGAGTTCGGTGAGGAGCTGGTTGAGGGTCATGCGGGTGTTCTGCTGATCCTTCGGGTTCCTCGCGCTGCCCACGGCGTCGATCTCGTCGATGAAGACGATGCACGGCGCCGCAGCCTTGGCAGCCTTGAACAGGTCCCGTACCCTCCTGGCACCCACGCCCACGAACATCTCCTCAAACTCTGAACCGCTGGTGTAAAAAAACGGAACCCCNGCCTCCCCNGCGACGGCCCTCGCCAGCATGGTCTTGCCCGTGCCCGGTGGACCCACCAACAGGAGACCTTTGGGCAGCTTACCTCCCAGCCGCGTGAACTTGGCGGGCGAGCGGAGGTACTCCACGATCTCCACGAGCTCCCCTTTGGCCTCGTCCACGCCCTTGACGTCTTTGAACTTGGTCTTGGTCTCCGGAGTCGGCTTGGGAGCGCTGTCGCCGCCCATGATCCCGCGTGAGATGCCCCCGCGCTCGTCCGCGAGGGCGCCGATGCCGCTCAACACGATGAACGCGGTGCCCAACGTTCGAAGCGTGCGCCAGAACTGCGCCTTGAACGTGGGTTCCAGCTGCTGGGTGTACACGGGCGACTGCGCTGTGCCGAGGACCTCCCCGTTCTGGAGCGCCGCGGCACCCATGGCGCGAGCCGCGTCTTGGACACCGCCGCCCGCGGCAGCCTCGCCCGACGCACCGCGCTGGATCGTGCGCAGCAGGGCGGATTCGTTGAGTTTTTCGCATCGTACCAGAGCCTGAGACGGGGGAGCGCGGGTGTGGTGAGCGGTCGGTACGGGAATTGGGCGATTTTCTGAAAGAAGCCAGGCTGGAGATCTGGACGTCCGCGCCGGGTTGGCACGTGGCGTGTCACGCGCGCACCTTGAGATACTCGGCGAGGTTACCCTCGGAGGCTGCCACCTTGCCCTGCTCGTAGAGTCTGACCACCGCTTCCGGATCGTTGCGGTTCAGGTCCCGGAGGTACCTGGCTTGCTCGGACGTGCTCGAGGGCACGCTCCCGCCGGACCCGCCGGTGAACGTCCTTCGCGCGGCCGGGCGGGTCACGCTCGGCACGGCCCAACGGGCGGGCGCCATCGAGGTCGCCGCCGGAGCGGGCGCCTGGAGCGCGCGCGCGGTGGCCGCGGCGCGTCTGACCGCGTGTCGAAGCATGGCGACGCCGGCGCGGGTCAGAGTGGGTAACAGATGCTTACGTGGCCCTCCTGACTGACCCGCTCGAGAAAAAACCCCATCGACGTCGCGCCCCAGGNGCAGACCACCTGGGCACTGATGAGCACAGCTGCGAATTTGGCGGACGTCGCCGCGCGCGTCGTCGCGGCGTCGACGCGTTCCACCGCGCGCGCCTCCACCAGCCCCGCGCGCCTCGTCGCGGTGTCCAAGACCAAGCCCGTGGAGCAGCTACGGGAGTGCTACGACGCGGGCCACCGATGCTTCGGCGAGAACTACGTGCAGGAGATCGTGGAGAAGTCGCCGCAGATGCCACCCGACACCGTGTGGCACTTCATCGGGCACCTGCAGAGCAACAAAGTCAAGGCGCTCGTCACCGGCGTGCCATCCCTCGCGGTCATCGAGACCGTGGACTCGGTCAAGCTGGCGAACAGGCTGAACAACGCGGTGGGCGAATTCATGGATGAACGCGCCAAGGTGGGGGCTGGTAAGCTGGGCGTGATGGTCCAGGTGAACACGTCCGGCGAGGAGTCCAAGTTCGGGGTCGAGCCCAAGGATTGCCTACCCCTGGCGCGACACATCCGCGACGAGTGCTCCAACCTAGCGTTCCGCGGACTGATGACCATCGGGATGCCGGACTACACGTCCAGGCCGGAAAACTTCCAGTCCCTCGCCGCGTGCAGGGACGAGGTGTGCGCGGCGCTCGGGCTGGAGACGAAGGACGTGGAGCTGTCCATGGGCATGTCCGGCGATTACGAATCGGCGATCGAGATGGGCAGCGACAACGTCCGCGTGGGATCAACCATCTTCGGAGCGAGGGCGAACATGTACTCGGAGCACCTCAAGAAGTGATCGATACGAAGCGATCGAAGCGATCGCTCACGAGTCTCATTGGACCCACACTTACATTCTTTTAATTCCACGGCGAGTTTAACTATACTGCAACGTTTGTCCCGACAGCGCACGGACCGCTCGAAGGTGCGCCGCTGATGGCGGGGCGGACCAGCACTGGTTGAAGCACCCCGGAGAAGCACCCACACGAGGGCTCGGCATCCGACAACGACCGCCGAGGTGGTGCCGCTCCAGCGTTCGAACACGGGGAACGGGGGAGGGGGGGCCGCACGCATCGCTCCACCTCGCCCGATGAAAGTCTCCGAACGCGTTTTCATCGGTGCTTTTCCCCGCCCCTCCGCCCCGCGGAGTGACACGCGCGCTGGTTGTTACATCGCGATGATATCTCAAAAAACGTGACTGGACTCACGGCTGTACTTGTAAGTTATATTTCGAGCCCTCGCGTTCACTTCGTGCGCCACGCCGAGCTCACCGCACGGACGGAACATGGCGAGCAACGCCGATGCCGCGGCGCCCAGTGGCGATGCCGCGCGGACGGTGACGCGCAAGTTCCCGCGCGACGCCGTGGTGGTCATCAACGTCCTCCGTTCCATGGCGAGTACCCACGATTTCCCATCGGGATCCCACGAACCGAGCTTTCCTATCGCGCCTGTTCCCTCGCACGTCCCGGCCGCCACACGTCGCTGACCGCCGCTTCCCCATCCCCGTCGTCGCGATAACAGGGTGTTGAAGAGTGGGAACCTAGGGTGGTGAACATGCTGATGGAGTTCATACACAGTGAGTGCCCATGCTGACCCGCGACGCGTGTGATCAACATTAGGGTTGGCACCACGATCGACTGTCATCCCGCGGTCCCTAGTCTTTCTCACACCCCTGACAAACACACCCCACTCTTCTTTCCCAAATTAGGATACACGTGCGAGGTGATCGAGGAAGCGCAGGTGTACATGGACCATCGCTCCGGCGAGGAGGTCAACCTGGACGACGTCAAGCTGGCCATCCACGGCATCCTCCAGTCGCAGTTTGTCAAACCGCCAAACGCGGACGCCATGCACCTGTTCGCCCAGTCCCTCAACCGCACGCCCTTACCGCCGCTGAACAACCGGCCGGGGATCCACGTGCCGCAGGATGATAACCTCCTAGGCGCGCACTACGAGTATTTCCCGCGGGATACCCCCCTGGTGGACCCCGACGAGGCGGATGTGGACGACGATCGAGAGACGGCGATTGGGACGGGGGGCGGGGCGGCTCGGGCGGAGGCGGCGCCCGCGGAGCCGACGGAGATGGGAGACGGGGGCGTGGAGGGGTTCAAGGTGAAGAAGGCGAAGAAGTGACGCACACGAGGTATCTTCATAACTTAGTGACGCACAAGTGTATCATCATAGTAGCAAATGTCATCAGTCGAGCGCGTCGGAACTGAAATCGCTCTTCGGTCCAAGAGGACAAAAACTTTCACGCGCAGGGCGACTTCACTTCGCGCGAGTCTACGCCATGTCCGAAGTTCGCGCGTCCCACCTGCTCGTCAAGCACCAGGGCTCACGTCGCCCCGCGTCCTGGCGCGACCCCGACGGCGCGGTCATCACCAAGCGCTCCAAGGCTGCGGCGCTCGATGAGCTCGAGGCGTACCGCGAGCAGATCGAGTCCGGTGCCGTGACCTTCGCCGATCTCGCCGCGAAGGTGTCGGACTGCTCCAGCGCGAAGCACGGCGGCGACCTCGGGTTCTTCGGTCCCGGAAAGATGCAGAAGGCGTTCGAGGTGAGGCGGAACACCCCTCAGAGATGCTCCCAACCGTTCGTCGACTCCCTCAAACAACCGTTTGATTTGGTTTTCCCAGACCAAAAGTGCCGTTCTCGTCTCCTGCCCCAGCGTACCTGACCATCGCTCCCCCCACCACTTTTCGCCTCAGGACGGAGCGTTCGCGCTTCAGGTGGGTGAGATGTCCGGCGTCGTCGACTCCGATAGCGGCGTGCACATCATCATCCGCACCGCGTGAGCGAGGCCAAAAGTTAGATTTCCGATGTCAACGGTGACGCCACGTCCTCGAATAACAAATAAGATTCGCACATCTCCCGCCGTCGTTCCCACTCTGTCCCGCACGACGCACACATCTTGTCGATTGCAACACCGCGTCATCAGCGTCCTTTACGCGGACCCGATAGACAGATAACATGTCCGCGGCTTTGCGCGCCGTGCCGACGCTTCAGTCGTCGTTCACGAAGCGAACCTTATCGCATGGTAATAAGAAAAGGCACCACCGCCTTCGTGCCGTCGTCGCGGGCGACTTCCCGACGCCCGACCTCAACCAACCGGGCAACGCCAACTACCAGGAGGCCAAGTCTTTGTCCGCGAAGCTCGCCGGTAACGTCGCGTCGGTCGGTGCGAGCCACGAGGCCAAGCGGGTGGTGGTCGTCGGTGGCGGTCTGGCGGGGCTCTCATGCGCGAAGTATCTCGCAGACGCGGGTCACGTTCCCGTCGTGCTCGAGCGCGGGGACGTGCTCGGCGGCAAGGTATCGGCGTGGCAGGACAAGGACGGGGATTGGATCGAGACCGGCCTTCACATCTTCTTCGGAGCGTACCCCAACATGATGAACCTGTTCAAGGAACTCAACATCGAGGATCGGCTGCAGTGGAAGGAGCACGCCATGACGTTCGCGATGCAGGACTACCCGGGGGAGTTTACCAAGTTTTACTTCCCGGCCGGCCTACCCGCGCCGTTCAACATGGCGTACGCCATCCTGACCAACGATAAGATGCTCACGTGGACCGAGAAGCTGCGCACCGGGATCCCCCTCGTGCCGATGCTGCTCGGAGGTCAGGAATACATCAACGCGCAGGACGAACTGTCGGTGCAGCAGTGGATGAAGAAGAACTTCATGCCGGAGCGGGTGCGCGAGGAGCTGTTCATCGCCATGGGCAAGGCGCTGGATTTCATCGACAGCGATAAGCTCTCCATGACTGTCATCCTGACCGCCATGAACCGGTTCATCAACGAGACGCACGGGAGCAAGACAGCCTTCCTCGACGGTAACCAGCCCGACAGGCTCTGCGCGCCGATGGCAAAGCACGCCACGGACAGGGGCGGCGAGGTGCGAACGCAGGCGGGGCTTAAACGGATTCTGGTGGATGAGACCACGGGTAACGTGACCGGTATGGAGCTCATCGGCGGGGAGGTTGTGACTGGCGACCACTACGTCAGCGCCATGCCGGTGGACGCGCTCAAGCTTCTTCTTCCGGATGTTTGGAAGCCGAAGCCGTTCTTTAAGCAGTTGGAAGAGCTCGAGGGTATCCCCGTCGTCAACGTTCACATCTGGTTCGACCGTAAGCTCCAGCCGTACGATGGGCTGGTGTTCTCCCGGTCGCCTCTGCTCTCGGTGTACGCGGACATGTCGGAGTGTTGCAAGGAATACGCCAGCGGTGACAAGTCAATGCTCGAGCTCGTGTTTGCGCCGTGCTCGAAGGAGGCGGGCTCGGACATCAACTGGATCGGCAAATCGGACGAGGAGATCGTTCAGGCGACGTTGATCGAGCTGGAGAGACTGTTCCCCACGGAAATCGCCGCGGACGGGAGCAAGGCGAAGGTACTCAAGCACGCGGTGGTGAAGACCCCGAGGTCCGTGTACGCGGCTGTGCCCGGGCGGAACAAATTCAGGCCCAGCCAGAACACGCCCGTCGAGAACTTCACGCTCGCGGGTGACTTCACGTATCAGAAGTTCCTCGGCTCGATGGAGGGTGCCGTGCTCAGCGGGAAGCTCGCGGCGGAGGTGGTGGCTGATAAGATGGCCGGGAGGGAGGCGAAGCCCGTGAAGGAAATCGTCGCGCAGTACCGATGATTGTTTTGTAACAGCGGCGTGATCAGCGTCAATATTAAATTACTAAAGCTCGTCCACGTTCATGTCCGGGTCTGGGTTATCCGTCACCTGGACGTACTCCATCCCTTCCGGCCTTAAATGCGGTGGCACGAACCTGTGAGCCCACGCGGGCAGGTCATCGCACACGTCTTTTCCCTTTCGTTTGTACGCGAAATTGACGTAGTTGGCGGGAGCCGCGAAACAAATCGCAAACACCGCGAACCCGGCGATGACAAAGTACGCCCCGGCCGTTCCCGCGCCGTCGACCGCATCGTCATCGTCGTCATCGTCGTCGTCTACATCGGCGCCGGCGTTCCTAGCGGCGCTCTCCGCGTCCGCCGACTTGCCCGAACACGCCTCCGACGTATCCGCCCCCTCGCACACGTCCTCCATCGCCTCCACCGGGTGCGCGTCCGACTCCGGTAGCAAATCCTTGATGGCCTCGTCCACGTCCACGAGGCACGCGGCTTTAACTGCGTCCCACGTGCAAAAGTTCGTGGCGTCGCACGCGCCGGCATCTTTCGCCGCGTCGCACGCCTGCGCGATCCGGAACGCGGGTTCGGCCAAAGCGCACGCACCGTCCTCACCCGCCGACAGCCCCAACAGCGGCGCCACCTTCTCGGCCACGTACATGTAGCTCGGGTAGCAGCTCATCGGCTCGTCGGAGGTGTCTCCATCGCCAGGCACGAGTCCCTCCCACCCACCTTGGCCGTCCCCACCGTCGCCGCCGTACTGTGTCGGTACGATGTTCGTTGACAGCCGCTTGGGTCCGTAGACGCACGAAACAGTCGTGTCACCCGCGGCGGTGCACTGCGCCTTACCCTCCTCCCCGTTCCCGCACTGCTCCAACAAAGTGAGGTACTCCACCACGGACGGCGACTTGAGCGATTCCTTCAACGTCTTGACGATGCTCACG
>JGI24540J26637_10001477_pt1 | contig 10325 bp, 14 predicted proteins | sample NorSeaMetagenome_FD_26637 | JGI IMG/M metagenome (IMG submission 26637) | reverse complement strand
CCCCCCCCCCAATCTCCCTCAAGCCCAACCTCACCCTTTCTTAACTCCCCTCCCCCTCCCGAACCTACCTCTGCAGATTTTCCAGCATGAGGAATCACCACACTACCAGCGTCAGGCTGGGCAACTTTGAGATCATTGACGCGTGCCTTCGAAACAACGGTGTCAACTTCAACCCCAAACAGTTCATCCCTCTCATTGTCACCGAGGCCAGAGGTGTTGCCAGTGACCTCCTTCTCAAGGTAAGACCGTCCTCGTCTGAAGAATTTGCACACGCTTTTCCTCGCTCACCCTCGCTCCTACTTCACTCTTTCCTCTCAGATCAAAAAAACAAAGGAACTTCAGGAAAATCCGCCCCCCAAACCCCCACCCCCCTCAACCTTCACTGTCCGCCCAAAGAAATTCGATCGCCCTCCCATGACGGACTGGGGGCTCGATGATTTCATGCTGCAAACGATGGACAAGATCGGGACCCATAATTTCAACAAGCTTGACGAGGAAATAAACCTCCGCCGCTTCCACGACACGCAGAGACTTGAGGAACGCAAGCAGCTCCGCAGAGAGGAAGTCGACGATATGGAAAAGAAGGAGACAGTAAGGGTCCGCATCGCTACGGAGCTGCAGAGGGCGAGGGACAGAGCGGCATTCATGGAGAAATGGATTGAGGAGGGGAGAGAGTCTTGGCAGGTGAACGAGGACAAGAGGGTCGAAAGGGAGAAGCACCTGCTAGAGTATGAGCTCGCCGTCGTAGCAAAGAGGGAGGCAAAGAGGGAGAACAACAGACTCGTCCACCAGCACGACGGAAAATCTAACATTTCTTCCTTTGAGAGAAACATGAAGCGCCTCGGAGTCGGTAACGACGACACAGACCCCACAACTTTCCGTCCCTCGCACGAGTCCGGCTTGAACTACCTGCAGCGACTCGATGATACGGTGAAGGAGGCGAGCCTCGACCCCAGCGGGAACTACGAGGCCATGGAGAACTTGCACAGGGCCGCAAAGGTCAACAAGAAGGCTACAAAGGAGCGCGAGACCAGGCGAAGAAAGATGCAAGTCGACCAGAATGTTGCACAGCGGGAGCTCTCCAAGCGGGAAGCTCACGGTATGATGATGGAGGGCCTCGCCCGCTCAGCCAGGGAGACGAGGGAGGCCAACTATGGGGCCTGGGAGATGAAGAAGAAGAAGGAGATTGAGGGCATGGAGAGGTACGAGCGGGTCGATATCATGTCGACGGTGAGGGTGTCGAAACAGGAATCTTTGCTCAAGGAATATTTTGCCAAGACTGCGGTGGAGCTGGAAAGCGAAGAGAGCTTGGCAAAAAAGCAGGCGCGCCTAGATGAGATTGCGCAAATCAAGGTTGACGCGAAGGCGAAGAAGCGAGTTCATGCCACCGCTGTGTGCAACGATGCCGTCGACAAGCTTTTGGACCTTGTGGAAATAATTGCCGGAGAGCGGGAGCAGCTCCAGGGCCCCATCGCGCCCCAACTATACAGAGATTTGAAGAAGCTTTACGTTTCCAGCCAGCCCTTCTTCGATCCGCCTCCTATTGAGGACGACGACGAATGGAACCTTCTCGAGGAGTGCAAGGGTTACGCGGAGGGAAGCAGTTGGATCGAGGGAGAAGAGGGAGCAGAATGGGGCTACCCGGAGCTCGTCTTGCTCCTGCCGAACCCCACCGAATCCCCTCTCGCCGACTACGAGACTGAGGACTACGCTGTGACAGTCAAGGCAGCCCTTTGTGGGCTTGCGAGGGATGAGGGCGCCATCAAGGACTACGTTGCTTGGACTCTTTACGAGTATGCGAGTTTCCTTCGAAGAGACGACGACAACTGGGCCGTCGCCTGCGAAAAGCATACGCAGATCCTCAAAATGGACACTGCCGACAACACGGACCTTCAGGAGATCGAGGATGCAATCGATCTTCTCGAGGAAGACCTGGGGGATGTGGCAGAGGAGAGAGTCGAGGCCGCAAGAGATGTGTGCGACGGAAGTAGTGGGAGGGCGAAAGAGTGGATTGCAGCTCTTACGACTGAGAGGGAGGATGGAATGCGCGGACTGTGCAGCACGGTTGTCAATGATGCGGCTGGGAAGATTGGCGAGCTCCGGAGGAGAAGGATTGAGGTTCCTGGGGCTGCTGCCCAGGCGGAGAAGGAGGAGGTTGGTAAGGAGAGTATTGTTGATGATGGTACTAAAGCTGATGATGCTGACGGCGAGGAGAAGAAGGAAGAAAGGTGCGCGAAGGCAGTGAGCAAAGGCAGCGAGCGTAAAGGCAGCGAGCGAAGCGAATCGCAAAAGCTGTCGGGACAAGACGTGCTATTTTCGTCGCCCTAGGCAACTCGATTTGCTCGCCGCTGCTCGCTACCTAATGTTGTTTTATACGATAAGCTAACCCCCCGTACTCATCGCAGCATGGCTGCCACAAGCCATGCGACAGAAGAAACTGAAGTCGAGGAGGTCAAGGAGAAGAGAAGAGAAACCGAGGAGAATGTCGCCATGAGCAAGGAGGAGCAGAAGGAGAAGGAGAGGATGCGGGAAATTAGCAGGTGCTTGGACCTCAAGGAGGCTGCAGATGCCAGCTTGCCCAAGTTCCTTGCCACCCTGGAGCAGACTCTCGCTGCCTCCCCCTTCCTCCAAGCATGCTCCCTTTCGACTCCTTCTATTGTGTCAGCGGCGGAGGAGCTCATTTCCGACCTTGTTGCCAAGGACGACATAGACGGATACTACGAGGTTGTCTTGGTAGTGTCCACGATGGTCACTCTCTTGGCTCGCATTTCCTTCAGGGTCAACAAGATGTCGTCAACGGCTGATGGTGTCACGGAGAAGCTTCTCTCCTCCCTTGACTCAATGTGTACGAGGAGGGCAAAGTTCGAGACCGGCAGCATTGTCGAGTTTGCGGCCCGCATCGGGGACGCTGCCTCAACTGGATGGAAGGCTGACCTGAAGTTTGCCATGGACCTTACCAAGGACAATAGAGTTAGCAAGGATGCCGACTACCCCGGAGTCGTCTTTGATACGAGGGGCGAGAGGATTACTATCGACTTTGTCCAGCACCTGGCATCGAGGTTCAAGAAGGTCACCAAGGGCAACTCTACCATTAGTAATGATAGTTTCCTGAAGGTGTTCCAGAGAGTGGTGGGCGAGTCCCAGGGCACTTCTACATGGGATTGGACGGACTCCAAGAGGCTTCTCATGATTGGGAAGTGCTTTGACCCAAGTGAGACTGGAAGGATCCCGTGGAAGAAGTTCATTCACGCGTTGGTATGCCACTTCCTTCCCAGTCTCCCCTCCCTCGAGGACTTGAGGGACATGATCGAGAGCGTCAGGGAAGGGAATGGACTGCAAGTCTTTAAAAAGGACGGCTTCTGGACGGTTCCAAGGGGCACCTTCTACAGCATGAGCTTCTGGTTCGAGGAGGGGGAGAGGGTGGTGGAGGAGGATCTCGGGAGAAAGATCAAGGACGTTTACGCTACTGCCTTCGAGGACGGCGAGGCTGTCGAGTTCACGGAGCTCTTGCTCGCTTGGAGCGCCACTGAGGAGGACAATGGCAAGGGGGTGAACTTGCTGAGGGGAATGACGAGTATCAGCGGGGCCGCGGAGGTCGAGGTGAGGCTGGAGTGAAGGGCCGCTGGAGCAAAGCGACAGCAAAGCGACAGCAAAGCGACAGCAAAGCGATAGAAGCGACAGCAAAGCGACAGCAAAGCGACAGCAAAGCGATAGAAGCGACAGCAAAGCGACAGCAAAGCGACAGCAAAGCGACAGCAAAGCGACAGCAAAGCGACAGCAAAGCGACAGCAAAGCGACAGCAAAATCATCGTGATGGCTGGAACGAAGCGAAAGCAAAAGCATTATACCGCCTGCCTACATAACTAGGCTGGTACGAAGCGACAATATGGTCAACATACCAGACTGCCTCTCTTCAACAAAAACCTTCAACTCGTCGCTATGTTCCTCGCACATACCGCCTTCCTACATAATTAACAACCTTTCACTCGTCACTTCGCTCATCGCAGCTCGGGGCTGGGAAGGTCGGGAGCATGGGACCCACGGTGAGCTTAAGCGAACTTGAGGGAATCATCGCTTTCAACTACAGCAACCCAAAGGGGGACTTGAATTACGCTTCGATATTGTTCCAGGCCGCGGGCGGGGAAGGAGAGGACGGAAGGGTCAGCTTCAGTAATTTGAAAAGGGCCATGAAGGGGGAATGGAAAGGGCTCGAACTAGTGCGGCTGTTCTCCAACTAAAAAATAGCAGTGCGATTGGCCAGCGAAGTTCTTCACCCTTTGATCATTATCATCCTACTCGTCCTGCTTTCTCTTCTCCCCCCTTGTTCAAAATTTTATTGAAGCAGAAGATGTTCTCGGGGTCGTGCTTGGCCTTCAACGCGATCAGCCTATCAAGGTTAGTTTCCTCGAATACCTTGCATCCGTGACCGCCCTTCTCATTCTCACCCTCGAAAACGTGGACGCTTTCCTTCAATCCGTAAGGTGCAAGCTCCTTGCGAACCACGTTGGTCCACTCCCTGATTTTCTGTCTTTTCAAATCATTTTGGTCTTGTTTCCTTGAAGGTTTCCACTTTCCCTCAATTATGATCCAGTACTTGTAGTCTCTACTTTCGAGGGAGCACGCGTCATCGGCAACCTCGGAAGCTGCACCGCCAAGAGCAAACATGATGATACTGCATAAACCGGAGGGGGCGTCCTTCTTCGTTAACCGAGCGAGAATCTCCGCGGCCTCTGGGGTCATTTGCGATGAGCGAAGAGAGCGCGGGAAGGGGCGAGGAGCGAAGCGACGAGCGGAAGGTTGTTAGTTATAGTGGTGGGCATTATGCTGCTGTCGCTTCGCTCCATCCTTCCTTCCGTCCTTCGATCCTCGTCCAATCTTACCTCCTTTAAGCAGAAAGGCGGCCTCGTAGTAGTGACCCGGTTGCTGGTGGGGAACGAGATGGGTCTGAAGGCCGAAGTGGTAGTCCTTAACGGTGAGATTCTTCCCCATGATGCGGAAGGAGCCTCCAAAGGTGCTCTTGCCCAAGTCGGTGAGGCCGGGAACGTACTCGAACGACAGAAGATTCTTGAGGAAAATGTTGTTGCAAGAGATGGATTTTGATGGAAGATTTTCCTCCGGGACGACATTAGTGTCGACAGAGGCTCCAAAAATCACGTTGACGGGGCTAGGCAGGGGAGAATGAAGAAGGCACTGCAGTCCTTGGGAGCATCGGTGGCCCACTTATCAAAGTTGAGGAGCATCTCCTTTGTCTGAGATAGAGGGGAGAGGCAGAACGTGGGGTGCTCGACCACCGCCACGTTGGTGATAGGATGGCAGCGCATGGTGAGGGACACGACGATACCAAAGTGACCGCCTCCACCACGGATGCCCCAGAAGAGGTCGGGGCTGACGTCCTCGCTGCATTCTACCAACTCTCCGTTGGCAGTGCAAACGGTGGCCCTGACGAAGTTGTCAACAACCCAGCCGTGCTTGCGAGGAAAGTAACCGGCGCGCCCCAAGGATGGAAAGTCCGATCACTCCGGTGTCGGGATCAGTGCCAGTGACGGCTCCAAGTCCTTGCTTGGAAAGCTCTGCGTCCATCTCTCCAAGCTGTGATGAGCGAAGCGAGCACGGAAAGGGGCGAGGAGTGAAACGATTAGCAGGAGGCTGTTAGTTATAGTGGTGGGCGGTATAAGGTGAGGAGCGAAGCGACGAGCAGAAGGTTCTTCTCTTGAAGAGAGGCGGTACATTGTTCTTGTCGTCGCTTCACCCTAGCCTTCATGTTGCATTTGCTGTCGCTTCGCTCCAGCCTTCCTTCCGTCCTTCGCTCCTCGTCCAATCTCACCTTGACCCCGCCCTCTACGGTTACAGTTCGTGCACTAGAATCAACCGAGCAGTTTTTGAACTTGCTCAGATCAATCACTATAGCGTCGTCCATGAAGTAACAAGCGGTATGACGGCTGCAAGCCACGGCTAGTGGAGGGCAAGTGGTCGCCAAAAGAGATTTGTAGGCAATCATGATTGAGGAAACCTGGGAGGAGCGAGGAGCGAAGCAACGAGTGGAAGAGGGACAGCGAAGTGAGCGTCAGCAGGGTTGTTAGTTATAAGGTTGGGAGGTTGGGAGGTAGATTGCTGTCTGTCGCTTTGCTCTAGCCCTAGTCTGATCTCACCTCTTCGACCGATTTTGGTTGGCAAATAATTGCAGGGCGACGACTTGACAGATCACGGTTCCAGATGTCAAGTATTTCGACCTGATAAATGTGATCTGTGGAAGTGAGAAGGGAGGATGGTGATAGTGTTTTACAAGGGTGTATTATTGAGTCAAGAAAATTACAGAGATCGGCGATCAACCATGCACCCTTCTATTTTGGGTCATTCTCTTACTCACCATCTGGAGATAAACAAGTAATGTGTTTAATACTCAATTGGAATGATTCTAGTGTTGTCATTTGGGACAGTAATGTTCGTGGGAAAAGGAATCTGAGAAATGGAATCTGAGAAATAGCCAATTTGAGAGAAAATGTGGGTCTACTTTCTCAGCGTTCTTTTCAATTTCTTGGCCAAATCTACGAACCTATTCTTGTCGCTTATTGGACTGTAGTGCACGAGCTTGACATCAATGGGCTCATCCTTGCACTCTATGACCGCTTCCTCAATGGCTTCGAGGATCCATGTCATTCCGTTCCCAAATGATCCTCCTCCAACAAGCGTTAAGTAGACAGTAATCCTCTCCCCCGATTCCCTCGCGAGCTTGGCCCCGGTCAACATTGTTGCCTTGTACATACCCCTCAAAATCAGTCTCGCGAAGGGAGCCCAGTGCGATATGGAAGTGTTTTTGCAGTATGCAACTGGTACTGCAGAGGCATAAACTGCCAGCGGGGTTGCGAGGGGCGAAAAGTGAAGCAACGAGAGGAAGTTTGTTAGTTATAGGACTCGCTCCGCTCGTCCTAAGGAAGATCAAGATAAGCAGTCGTCGCTTCGCTCCTCCTGCCCTCACCTTGACAAACGAGACCTCCATTCGAAGCGACTTCCGTATCCCACTGTACTCCAGCCCGGATGCTTTCCACTATTCTATCCCCAAACTCCTCTCCGCCTTCCTTCAACGCTTCGTTGAAAGCTGCCATTTTCCCCTTCCCCGGCATGAGGTAGCCATTCGACATTGTCCAGTACACATTTTTTTCGTTGTCAACAATGCCCTCGACGTCAGCAACTAGATTGATCTGCCTCCCACCGCTGCTGCTGCACTGCCCCTGAAACTCCTGCCCTGAGGCAAGATCTACTGTGGGTACAAAGTAGTTTCTATAGACTGCGGATGAGGAGCGAGGGGAGGATGGCAAGGAGCGAGGCGGGCAGAAGGTTGTTAGTTTTGAAGGGTGCGAGCGAGCGAAGTAATATCTGCACCTGTTCCAGCAGGACAAGATAGTGCACAGGCTGGACCCTGAGTCCGGTCGCGGAAATAGCCTGTAATTCCCTGGTCTGGTGTTACCAAAGGTCCCACCATCTCTAAAACATTGAACTGCGAGGCTGCTTGTATCACACACTTGGGACGGCCCGGGGATTGAACTGAGGAGGAAGAGTGAAAAAATGAAATATTCCCGGTAACGTTGGCATAGGTTGCCCTTTCAAGACCAGAAGGAAGCGGAGGGAGGGAAGAACGGAGCTCCGAGACCGAAGGAGAAGTGAATTTACCAACATGCCAACTTCGCCCATTCTTGTTTGTTAGTGTTGCTGACCCCTCGGAGTCGTGATATACTGTAAAGGCGGATTTAATCGTCGTCGGAGATGATTCGTTTACGCAGAATACATCCTTGAACCATTTATCTGAGTGGAAGGGCATGGTAACAATTGCCAAGATTGGAGAAATTGTCAACCAAGGAGGAGAGGGAGAAGATGGAGGAAAATGAAACAAGCAAAGTAAATAACAGGCCTCTTCCGCCTCTTGCATCGTCGTGATGAGCAAAAAAATTTGTTGTAAGGTTACATGTAGCGTGAGAGATGATATAAGTTATCGCCCCCCTTTCCCTCCCCCCTTCCCTTTCTTTTTCTCCCGTCTTATTTCTGCGGCGAGGAGGGAAGTTGTTGGTTTGGTGCTTTCATGAAAAGGACGGTCGTGCTCTTCTCTCTGCTCGCTCACCTTCCTCCCTCTCAACTTCCTTCCTCGGGACTCGCTCACGAAGGGATCGTCATCCTCACCCCACACAATCCGCCCAAGGAGCCTGTCGGTCGCTGAAGGGGGCGCATCGACTGGCGAAGGCTCTAGTTCCGACTCTTTCGAGGGAGGAGACGAAAAACCTTCCGCAGGGGTCTCTTCCGTCTTTGAGAGGGCAGCAGCTGGGGGCTTCCTCCAGAAGCGCAGGCGAAAGCCAGGCGGAGGAGCCTCTCTCCCCTCCCTCACCGCCTCCCTCCTCGACTCCCTATCCTCGCGCTTCTTGGCACGCCTGATATTCTGCGTTGCGATCCACCCCACGAGACCCAGTCTAGACCTCTCTCTCTCCTCCATAACCTCTTTGTACTCCCTCTCAGACTTGACGAACCGCAACCTCCAGTACTGGGACATGTCGACCCTGGGGAGCAGGCTGGTCTTCTGATTCATCCTGTCGAACTTCTGCAAGCTGTGAGGAGAGAAGTGATGAGCTAGGGGAGGAGTGAGGGGAGGAGCGAAGCGACAAGATAACAAAGTAAGAGGTCGAAGCCTTATCTTGCGACTCGCTTCGCTCGTCGCATCGAAGATCTATCTTGCAACTCGCTTTGCTCATGGTACGCTCGCTGCCTTTGCCTCACCTTCCCAAGTCTCGTAATTTATCCCTCCCGTCTCACATATGAACTTGATCTAACTATAAAATTCGAAAGAGTCCTGGATCGTGAAGGTGAAGGGAGCACCAGCTTTCCTTATCGTCTTTCTGGGCTCACCGGCAAGCGATCCAAAGAACTGCACTGAAGCGAAACCTAGCAATGCACCCAATCGCCCATGTAACCAGTTACTGGTAGGCTTCACGCAACAAACCAACCCAAGAAGGTGACAGAAATGAGAGCCCCGTATCGCGTACTCTTGTTGTTGGGTTGCCGAGCGCGGAACTTGTTAATCCTGAACTACTTGTACTTTGGAAGCTCCTTAATGGTGGGGTTTTCCTCCTGATCTGAGAGGTTCTTGGAATGCAGGCGCTGCATGTACTCGATGTCATTCAGTCTACGCATTTCGTCATTCTGAGCCACCTCGATGGCCTTCTGGCTCTCGAGAATTTCAGAGACATCCTCTGAATCTTTCGAAGCTTGCAGAAGTTTGGACTCTTTCGGAGCGTGTTGAAAGCCGCACTGTACCACGAAAGACTCCAACGAGGGAAAAATAGCGACAAGAACCAGAAAATATGCCGCACGATGCACCCACATTAAAGGCTTTGATTGGGGTGTTAGGGGTTTCGGAGGAAAGGAAGGTTTTGCTGTACTATTAGCAAAAAATTACCATTTGTGTCAATTGCTCATCTTTTCGAAAAAGCTTAATGGACTATTGGTGTAGTGGTAACATGTAAGTCAAAAATTGTGTGCCAACCGTAGTCTAAACTTTCTTTCTAACATTGATCTGTTTCTCAGTAACCCTTCCCAAGGAAGAAAGTAGGGTTAACCGGGGGTTCGATTCTCCCATAGTTCATTTTTTTTGCCGAAACGGTTGTAAACACTTTTGTGGGAAAATGAGCATTTTTCAAAGTCAAATATCTCTCCAAGGTGTTTTCTACACCGTTCAAAGTCGTCAGATATTTTTGTCCTTTTCTCCGCCTGAAAGTCGACTCAAGTCCATGGAAACAACTGAAACGCTTAAACCTTACAGGGGGTCGTCAATTTTTTTTTGCTGAAACATGCGATATACAACACCTCCTTCAACATACCGACCACTAATCACACTTTATACCTAAGCAACTCAACGACCTCTGAAACCCCCTCCTCCACCCCCTCAAGCGATACTATCGTACCCGATACCTCCCCTTCCTCAACCACCGACCGCTTCGTTGCCAGAGTAGTATGGGGGAACGACCCAGAATCGTTCGTAAGTGATGTTGCAAGGAAGGAAAGTGAGAAGGAGGAGGCCGTGAGGAAGAAGAACAAGGATAAGAAGGGAAAGCCCAAAGGGACGAAGTGAACGAAAAGAAATTCCCAGTTTCTGCAAAACACAATTTGCGTACTCCTTACACTACCTACAGCTACAACACAATGCCCCCCCACACACACACACTCCTATCACACACCCCCGATTTTGACGTCCTTGGCTTTGACCCCCCCTCCACCCCCGTACATTAGCTCCAAGAAAGCCTCGTAGTCGATCCCCTCCTCCCCCTCCTCCGCCCCTTCGAGCT
>JGI24540J26637_10001474_pt1 | contig 10332 bp, 11 predicted proteins | sample NorSeaMetagenome_FD_26637 | JGI IMG/M metagenome (IMG submission 26637) | reverse complement strand
TTTCGACTTCCTCTACCGCCCTCTTAATCTCCTCATCTTCAACCCTCCTGATCCCTCCCTGCACCCCCAAAGTCCTCGCGATCTCCTCTTCCACCTCCCTCGCAACGTCTTCCTCCCGACGATGAGGCTCGCTTGAGCTCTGGGCGGGGGTTATGTCTGGCTGCCGAGGTGTAAGGTCCTACAGCGATTGGGTTAGAGCTAGCAAAAAGCACGGCGTTCGGGTTGCATATGACAGTCAAGTGCTTTTATTCCTCAGAATAGTTTATTGGCGGCCGGTTGAGACAATGGCGTTTAATCATTGATTCCTATCGCCGTAGTACAGGACGCATATCATATACAATTTACGCATGGGGTATATTTCCATCATAGGAACAACAACGCCTCCCTCTTTCCCACTCACCTCTTGACTCCTAAGGCTTGTAACATCGCTCTCACTCCTCGCGTCGTTCCCTGAGGCTTTACCAAGGTCGTATCTCAGCCCTCCAGTCCTGGCCCCCAATCCCCCTCCCCCGACCATCTTGAGACTGCTTGCCTCTGTCGCGAGCGTTCCCTCCCCGCTCTTCACGCTCGCGCTCCCTCCCTCATCCCTGTCACCCTTTCGAGCCTTTTCCTTAACCTTCCAGTCCCAAACGACTCCTCCCCCACCCTTTCCCGACCAAACAGGCGTCTCCACCTTCCTCAGATCGTAGACCCTGCACCATCCATCCCCTCCCTCGCCCCCAGTCCCCGTAGCACACCAGTAAACCCCATCGTTACTAAACCCGCATCCCCCCGCTCCACTTGGAAGCTCAATATGTTTGATTCTCTTCCCTGTTCCGACGTCCTCGAACCATCCCCCCCCCTTTCCAACTGCGCCCATGAGGAGTTTGTTAACACCCGAAAACCTCGCCCCCGCAACTCCCCCCGGTGTTGTTATCTTTACCTTTGCGCGACCGACCTCTGTGTCCCAGACCCAGGCGCCATCGGAGTAACCAGCGACCATAGAATTACCGACAAGATAACTCCAGTCCGTGCAAGTCACGTCGCTGACCCCGACGAGGTTGCCCTGAAGTCTGAGGAGGAGTGTTAGAATGCTGAAGAGGGACGACGTTTTTGAAGGGGATAGGAAGCAGGTTGTTGTTGTTCCTCAGAATAGCTTCTTGGCAGCCGGTTATGAAACTGACGTTTAATCATTGCTGCTTCATATCGTCATAGTGGAGGATGCATATCATAGACAGAATGAATAGGGTATATTTCCGTCATAGGAACAACAACAATCCCCCACTCCCCTAGCTTGCATCGCTCGCCCCCCCTCTCTCACCTGCTCGTTTTCAAGTTGTATAACATTACCTTCTCTGCGATCCCTCCGCAGACCACGCTGCTCGTGGGGTCGAACTTGACCCCAACCGCCCTCCCAACAACAGGGAAGTTCCTGACCCAGATCTTCTTCTTAAGGTCGTAGACCTTAATGATTCCCTCTCCTCCGACCGCGAGGTACCTACTGCGGCCGCCGAAGTCGGCCGATGTGAGCACGGCTGTGGTTTGCACTGCGTCGAGGAGTTGACCAGATGCGTGGTGGAGGTGTACAGTGTTGGAGGAGGTTGTCGCGAGGACATTGTTGTTGTGGTTAAATGTGGACGAGATGACGGGAAAGGAGGAAGAGGGTGTGGAGGAGGGAGGTATCGTCCATGCCGAGGACAGGTTGACGGTCGGTTTGATCCCAGCTGTGATGAGGGTGTACCTGTTTACCGTGGAGGAGGGACCTCCCCACACGACAAAGCTCATATTGCTTTCCGATGAGGCGGCGCCTGAACGCTTAGAGGGAGTTGAACTCGCATCGGCGGAAGAGGCAGAGGTGGAGGCGTGGGAGGCGGCATCTACTCGAGAGCGCTGCTGTTTGAACTTGGCCATTAAGGATGGCGGCGCGTTGTGGATGAAGTTGGATGACATACTGGCTAGGGCGAGCGAAGCGAAAGATGTGAGAGAGGGTGTAGGGGGAGGAGTGCAGCATCTCAAAGAGAAGGGAAGGAGGTGTTGTTGTTCCTCAGAATAATTTTTTGGCAGCAGTTTAAGAAACTGGCGTTTGACCAGTGCTTTCTATTACCGTAGTGCAGGACGAACATCATACAAAAATCCATAGGGTATATTTCCAACATAGGAACAACAACACTTCCTCCCTCCGAACCCCTTCCTCCCCTCCCCTCTCAATCTCACCTCTCGAATCGTCCTCCTCCCTATCTTATCAATGAAACTCTCACACTCCCTTACAATTCCCTTCAAATCGAACTATAGTCCGTCTAAAATACAATATGTAGGTTAAAATAGCTTCGAGAGATCGGCAGCAGCTCGGCCTCTTTGAGATCTTTTGATATCAAGCCGATTAAAATATCAAGTGCGCAAAATTAATGTACAGAATTCAACAAAAGTTTGAAAAATTAGTCAATAACTTAGCAACAGGTTGTTAATCAAGTGAAATTGAAATAGAGGGAAACCTCTTCCCAAATTAACTTCATTTCCTCATCTACTACTTGCTCCATCAACTCAAAATACCTCCCACGCTAATTTAACAACCTAAAATATTTACACCTACACTAATCCCCCCACAACCTACCTACTAAATCACCCCCCAAACCCCGCCCCCATTTCCTCCACGATGTATGAGCTTTTTGGACCCAATTCTTCCTCCCGTCGTCCTGATCTTCCCTCTCCACCCCTCTGCACTACTAATAATTCCCCCGAAACTGTGTTAACTCCTTCCCTCCTTCTTAAGATAATCTCATTATCAGGATGGTCCCCGGAGACTCTTCAATCCCTCTCCCTGGCCTCCTCCAACCTGACGAACCTCGGTTACTACCCCACCCCAACCTCCCGTATAACGTCCGGCTTCGTTTCCATGCCGTCTTTGGTTGCTCTTAATCTTTCCAACAATGCCCTCACTTCACTTTCTGGTTTGAACCCATCCCTCCTACCGAACTTGCAGAACCTCTCCCTTTCCTTCAATCGCATCCCCAAAGTTCCAACCTCTGTTCTCTCCAACCTTACCTCCCTGGAAGTGCTCGACAGTAAGGGTAACCCTATGTGTGAGTTATCTAATTACCGCTTCACTGTTTTGTCGGCCTCGTCCTCCGTGCGAGTCCTTGACGGACGCACCGTTACCGGGAAGGAGAGGAGGGGGGTAGGAGGAGGTAAGGAGAACAAGGTGGAAAGGTGGGGGGAGGGGATCAAGGGTAGGATCAAGATGGTTGAGGAGGAATATAGCTCAGAGGAGGAGGAGGAGGAGATGGAGGTGGTGGACGAGGAGGAGGTACAGGGCGGTGGGGGGAGCGATAGCGGGGAGGAGAGCGAAGTTGAGCTTGGGGCGGACGCCATCGAGGTAATGGAGGAGAGGGGAGGGGAGACGGACGAAGATGATAGGGAGGTTATGCACTCACTTGTACTTGGGAACAAGAGCGTGAAGAACATTACGGAGGTTGTCGGAGGCAGGGTAGAGGAAGCCGTCGATAAGCAGTTCGAGGGACTCAAGGGGGAGATTGAGGAAAGCTTGAGGGGAGCGGTAGAGGGGATGGGTGAGGAGGTAAAGAGGGGGTTGAGGAGGGACATTGAAGGGTGGGGGGAAAGGTGAGATGAAAGGCATCGAGCGTAGTGAACTGAGCGTAGTGAGCTGCTTAGTCCTGTTCTATACGATAAATGCTCGCCGCGTAGTTCTGTTCTATACTATTAACGCTCGCCGCCTGGTCCTGCTCTATACGATAAACTAACTCCCCTTCTCTTACCTTACTCTTCGCTCTGCTCTTTAATCGCGCAGGGTGGAGGAGGGGATAGGGGGTAGGTTGGAGGTACGTTTCAAGGGTCTAGAGGAAGAGATCAAGGGTATCGTCGAGGGTGTTAAGAGGAAGTTGGAGGACGTCAGGATCACTAGGGATGGCGGGTGCCAAACAGAGGGGGAGTTCAGAGATGAAGAGGAGGCGAGGAGGGAAGTTGAGAGGATGGAGAGGGAGGCGATTCTGGGGGACAACGAGGGGCTGAGGAAGGCGATTAACACGGTTGTGGCGGACAACGAGGTTGTGAAGAAGTACAATGAAGGTGAGGGTAGTTCTGTGTCAAACCGTAATTCAAACCAAACCCTAAATCCTCGCTTCTCGCAGACCTCAGACGAAGGGTCGTGGAGCTAGAGGGACAACTTGGAAGGGAGAGGAAGAACAGGGAGAAAGAAATCGAGGTCTGGAAGGGAAACTTTAGAAGGATGCTGAGAGAGGCTGGAAGGATCATGGAACTTGACGGTGGCGATAAGGGAGGGGCGAAAAGAAAAATACTCAAAGGGCTTGCTGACGGCTTTAAATAACGATGGACATGAAATCGAGACGCGTTTTTTTCCTGATTTTAACTGCCAAAATCTTAACCTCCAGATGCCCTCAGCCAGAACAACTTTTTACGGCATGCTCGCACTTTCCGCTTTCACATCGACCTCCAAGGCATTCACTCCAATCTTTGCTCGCGCTGCGAGGCCTGCTAACAAAGCCTCAAGATCCGCATCATCGGGTCGGGTGTGCTCGGCCCTCAGCATGGCTGACATGACGCCTGAGGAGGTAAGATTTTAGGTGTTTTTCGATGAATATGTAAATATCTTCCTCTCTTTAAATAATACCACCAAAAGTGTCACAAGTCAAGCAGTATTGTCGTCGCCACCTTGGAGTACACCCGAGTCACCCTCACCCCCTTCCCTTACCCTCCTTCCCTCCCCTATCCCCAGTACATCAAGGTTGCTACTTCCGAGAATGACGTCGTCATATTCTCTAAATCGTACTGTCCTTTCTGTACATCAACTAAGAACCTCTTCTCCCAGGTGAGGAGGTGCAAGGCAGGAGGAGGAGGCTGGAGCGAAGCGACAGCATAAGCATTGTAGTGCCTTCTTACACAACTAACAACCTTCCACTCGTCGCCTCAGCTTGGCTCCGAGCTTGGCATGACAGCCGATCCCTTTGTCGTTGAGTTGGACGAGATGGGCCCTAGTGGTGGTGAAATCCAAGGCGAGCTCGCTAAAATGACCGGGCAGAGGACCGTTCCTAACGTGTTTGTCAAGGGGAAGCACTTGGGTGGGAATGACGACACCCAGAGAGCTGCTGCTGACGGAACTCTCGCAGGCATGCTCAAGTAGGAGGCAAAGGAGGAGAACGACGTACATTACAGGAAGCATCGTTTCAAACGAAAGCAGGCTCGGTTTTATTCTCTTTAATTCGACTCGTCACTTCGCTCCCCTCCTCTTCTTCCCCTCCCTTATTAAAACCCGTGCTGCTTCAGCATGCTTGTCAACATGTGCACCCCAGGCACAGCTCCTGCTTGCTCCTCGTATACGATGACGTGACATTGCCTGACCATGCCGTCCTTGACCCTAACCGGCGCTTTCTCCCTGATGAAAATCTGGACAAAGTTCTCCATGCCGTCCCCTGGGCTGAAGTGCAGGAGGCAGAGCATCATGAGCTCCCACGCCTTGTCCCTGCTATAGGCGTTGGGGTTCTCACAAAGCTGCTTCATAAGCTGCGCGTAAATTTCCCCCCTCACCCACTCCTCCCCCTGCATTCCAACCTCAAGAACCTTGATTGCGGCGGCATCGGGGTACGTGATTCTCTGGTCCCCGCAGTACCCGAGGACGCACTTGAAGACATTGGTGCTCTCCTTCACTACGGTCGCGTCTTCGATCCTGGTCAAACTCGTAAGAATAACGTTCTTGGAATGCACCAGCATACCAGCAGCGTGGTCCTCCCTGTGAAGACTGAAAACCTTGGCGTTCGCATACTCGACGGGATCCCTGAGCCTAAGGCACTTGGCGAACTCAAAGTTGGCAGCAAATTGCTGCAGGACGAGCTCCTTGAGTTCAATCTCCTTCTCGACGGCCCTCTGAGCATTGCCATTCTCGTTGGCCTTTTTGTACTGCATCTTCAAGAGCTCGCTCTCGCTCACACCCATGAGACTCTCGATCTCGTTCAGACTTGGACTCGCGTACTCAAGCCTCTTGCATTCAGCGTAAATCTCTCCCATCTCATCTCTCTCAACGGTCTTCATGACCTCCTCAAGCCTCGCCGCAAGCCTGTACTCCCTCCATCCTTCAAACTGCTCCACGGCCATAGCGTACAACTCGTCGAACTTGGGAGTTGGGTGCTTGTTTGCAATCTCCCTACCGCTCTTCACCGCCTTGAACAGCATCTCAAAATTGTTGTCGTCTCCAAGGTCCGAGTACAGCCACGTTTCGAGCTCAGGCTCGAGTCTGGCCGACTCCCTGATGACAACCACGAGCTCCTTGCACCTCGCCCACTCTGCGATTGGCGCGCTAATACTGAATGCAGCGAACTGTCCCAGCACTTCGTTCACGTACTGCAACGCACTCTCTAACGTAGCAAGGTCCCTCGTCCTCTCGGCCCCCTGGAGCCTCGGCCTGGCGGCCTGAACGAGGGCGAGGTACCGCCTTGTGAGCCTCCCCCTGGCCTTCGCCTGTATCTTGCTACTAACTCTGTCGGTGCTCAGGGCTCTGCAAAGCTCCAATATCCTGTACTCGTTGGCCCGGAAGAGGATCATGGTGTTGCCCCACTTCATCTCTTCGAAGGCCTGCTTGGTCGCCGAGAGAATCTCGTAGCACTGATCCCTAACGTCTGTGGACTGCAGCGACTTCCAGCCCTCCTCGGTGGCGAGGATGCACTTGTACCTTTCAACGAACCTCTCAAACGTGTACCTGAAAGGATACCCGTTCTTCCTAATAGTCACCGCTTCGAATACTCCCGCGCACCTGAGCTGCTCGAGACAGCTGCCGCCCTCAAAGATCCTCGGCTTCTTGAGGCTGTTGGCCTTGATGCATCTGATGTAGTGGGACTGGGTGCTCCTGAGTTCGTTCATTAGAGACTTGAGTTGATTCTTGAACTCGGTCGCGAGCGTCCTGCGGGAACCCTGCGCGGAAGAGAACTGCTCCTTGATGAAGGTGTTACTGCTCCCGCTCATCATGTTGTAGAGGTCCGAGAAGAGGCTGTCCTTGTTCTTGTCAACAAATTTGTTAATGTTGTAGCACACCGACCCGGCGTAGTGGTTGACGCTGAATGCGCTGCAGTGGACGCCCCTGTGCATGTTACTGGGCACGAAGCAGGAGTTACTCCCGAACTTGCTATCAAGCAGGGTCCCGAACTTTGCGTCCTTCTGTTCGGGCTTCCCGGGTCCCTTCACGACGTCGTCAAGGATTGTGAATATGCCACCCCTCATCTCGATGAGGTCGACGACGGGCTGGTTGTCAATGAACTGGATGTGAGGGAAATCGACGCCCTCGTCCTTGTAGACTTGCTCCTCGTTCTTGAAGGTGTCCTCGTTAAATAGCTGCTGAAGCTTCTCGTTGCAGAAGTTGATGCAAAGCTGCTCGAAGGAGTTCTGCTTGAAGATCTCAAAGCCAAAGATGTCCAAAATGCCAATGAAGTTTGACTTCTGGCAAGACGGAGCAAGAGACTGATTTATGCGACCAACGAGCCAGTTAAAGAGTTTCTCGTACACGTACTTTGCGAGGGCGTCGCGGTTCTCCACGGCCTGCTCGACCCTAAGTGGCACGGGGATGGGATCCTGTCCAATAATTTCCAACGTCCTGTGGGTCAGGGCTTGGTGGAGCTGCGTGCTGTCAACACCGAACTGACTGGCGACCGCGTATGCACTTCCCATATCGTCGATTGTGCTTGCATCGGCCCCCTTCACACTGGCTTCCGAAAAGGTGACGTTACCAAGCTGTATGATGCCACTGATGATGCTGAAGATGCTGTGCTTCTCGTCCTGAGTGAACCCAAGCTGGTCCATGCTCTCGACGACGTCCTGGAACTCCCTGTAGTCGTCAATACCCTTGACGACGGTGCATCCAGAATTCGCGAGGTAGCCGTAGTTCTCGGGGGCTCCGAGCTGGTAGTGCTCTGCCCAGTCGGACTTGCAGAGCTGGTAGAAAATGTGATAGTTGCGTTCCCCGTTTTGCTGGTAGCCAACCCTCGACTTCTCCAATAGGTATGATTGAATCTNAGCACCCGCAATACGTTTGTTTCCGTCGAGGATGATCTCCGAGAACCTCCCGAAGCGGGAAGAGTTGTCGTTACGGAGGGTCTTGGCGTTTCCGAACGCCTCGAGAATTGGGTTCACGGACAAGACGCGCTGCTCGATGTTGGCATTTGAACCTGCGACCTCTGCGAGGAACATGAGGCACTGCTTGGTCGTCTCGGTCTTTCCGGCTCCACTCTCACCCGAGACCAAGATACTCTGGTTTTTTTCGACCTCGAGCAGGGTCTTGTAGGCCTGGTCCGCAATGTCAAAGGGGTGAGGAGCAAGAACCTTGTTGCCCCTCTTGTTGTACTTCTCTATGATGTCAGGGGTGTAGAGAGGGAGGCGCTTGAAGGGGTTAATGGCAATGAGGATAGACCCTACTCCGCAGTATATCTGGTCCTTCAGGTACCTCTCTCTGAGGTTATGGAGGACCATTCCTTCGCAAAGATCCTCGAGAAGGACCAGATCGTTGTGGAGCATGGAAAGGGAAGCAGGGTTGAGGGGTTCAAGCGGGACACCTCTCTGTTTGGAGTAAGTGAGACTACGATGAGCGAAGCGAATAGCGAAAAGGAATAGGATGAGGGATGATACTTGTTACGTCAGTTAGGGTGGGGGTGCGTCATGTACGAAAGTACGAGCGCGTGAGGTTTTCAGAGCCAACGCTGCCGTTCAAAACTCGTTGCTTCGCTCCTCGTCCAACACTCACCTCTCCCCACTTTTCGTCTGGTAATTATTCCCACCTACGTTCCTAGCAGCCACGTATCCGTCCTCTTCCGAAGGGACCCAGAGCCATCCACTGTTGGCGGCGCTAGTGTTGCCCCCCTTTGACAGGAGCTCGGCAGGCTTCTCCCACTGGAGGGCTCCAGTGGCTGTGTTGTAGTAGTAAGGCACGAGGTCGGCTGTCAGCTGCAAGACGATGAGGAGAAATTATGTTAGCACATGTATGAAACGCATGTATCATATATATATGTATCAAATGACCAGCCTCACCTTTTCCATCCATCCCTTCTCGAGCACTCTCCTCCTGGGCTTGTGGGCCGGGTCGGCTGCTGGAGGCGGCGCAAAGGCACTGCGAGAGGGGGTGGAACAAAAGCGAAGCGAGGCGCAAAGAACAGGGAGTTAGAAGATAATACCAGGGTAATCATTTTGCCTAAGCTGAATTGCCAATCATCCTCAGCTCAGCTCACCTGCTGCTCGGCCTCGGGGCCGCGTAGCTAGCAAAGTCGGGTGCCGCCTGTGGGAATCTAGGGGGAGTGGGTGGCGGAGTCTCGTCGTCCTGAGGAGGAGGAGGGGGCACAGACGAAGCTGCGATGAGCAAAGCGAATCGCAAAAGGGGTTGGGATGACGGGTAAAAATTACGGTGGTCGGGCAGGAGGCGAGTCTTGTACGGAATTAACTAACTCGTCGCTTCGCTCCTCGCCAAATCTCACCTGAAGATTTGGGCTTCTTGGGAGGAGCAGGTGGATTCACCTGCTTAAGAAGGGGTGGATTCGACTCGAGAGCCTCCCAGCCTCCCATCCCTTCGAACCAGTAGAAACAATCCCCGGCCAGCTCCCCGCTCTTCCACTTGAGCCTCATCTCCTTCAAAGTTGCTGGCCCTATTTGCTCATCGTTCACATTCATGTAAAAGAACTCAACATCGTTCCATTTGTTCCCTCCTCCCGAGGGAGATTCGTCCTTTGCCGTGGAACCCCCAACACCAGAGGGAGTCCTGCCCAATCTAGCGGACACCACTCTCCCATAACCACCATGTCCCGACTGTCCAGAGTTGTCGATCTTGAATCCTCCAGTTCCGGCCTTATTTCCGACCTTAGCGCCAAGCTCCGACAAAAAAGAAGGTTTCATATTTCGTTCACAAAGTTTTCACGTCCGTATATAGCTTGTAGTAAGTTTGGATCTTCTGGTTCCTTGCCAAGGGCTCCCAAACAGGAACGCCCCCCAAAAGCCGATTTTGCTTAAAACTAAGGTTCCTCACTTTTGTTGTTTTTAACCCAACCTAACTAACCCTCTTTCATTATTTCGGAAACATGTCCCGTCTTGACGGCCTAGCACGCTCCATTGCGGAGCGTAAGGCCCAGAAGAAGCTTCGGGCGGAGTCTGCCGAGGTGCGTTTTTCGATTCTCCCCCCTTTAACCATTTCACCCTACCTAACCTCCTTCGATAATCGAACCTCTCTGCTCACTTTCAGTCTGTAGGTCTTCCCGTTGGACTTTCCACCCGTGTCTTTGCTGATAATTTGGGTCCTTCCCCCCAGTCTATGTCCCCCCCCGCCAATGGGCGCCTTTCTCCTAGTCAGATGCTCCA
>JGI24540J26637_10001471_pt1 | contig 10346 bp, 16 predicted proteins | sample NorSeaMetagenome_FD_26637 | JGI IMG/M metagenome (IMG submission 26637) | reverse complement strand
AGTCCACAACCCCCTGTAAACACGAGCCTCGTTACCATGAGGCGCGTCCACGGCAGCAGGTCCGGCGTCAGGGTCAAGAGTGGCCTCGCAAAGGCCCAGGATGCCGCTGACTCCAGCTTTGACTTTGACGAGGAGGACGCCAAGGGAAGCGCGAGGAACAACGTCAACCTCTCCGACGGCGACACCAGCAGCTCCGACGATGACTACGACGATCACAGGCGCTCCACGAGGAGGCGCTGAATGTAGCAAGAGAGATTGTGAAGGGAGAGAGTGAAACGAACTATCACGAACAAAGTAGAATAGAAGAATAGAGTAGAATAGAAGAATAGAGTAGAGTAGAGTAGAGCAAAATAGACAATCGGAAAACGTAACAACAACAACACTCTTCATCTAGTTTCCGCACCTTAATTTCCGCACCATTCTGCCACAATTCCATTACGCAGATACTCATCCAAGCTGTTCCAGATGGCCTTGTCCACGTCACTGTGGTGTCTGAGGTAACGCTCTTCATCCGTCTCCTTTTTGGTCACCGTGGACGAAGACGAAGTTGCTTTGAACATTGAGGTGATCTTATTCTTACTCGTTGACGACAACAACTTCGTAACCTTCGACCCAGGATCCTTCCTCAACTCAAAAAGGCGCTTCTTCCCCCCCCCTCCTTCCGCCTTTGCTGCGAACCCTAATAGGCTGCCGTGCTTCTTCAGCAGCTCCTTGTACCTGAAGAATTTGAGCTTGCCCTCAGCCCATTCCTTTTTAGAGTCTCCGTAAACCATGTACTTGTAATACGTAGCCTGACCTTCGATACCGGTAACCCCCGAGTTCGGCAGTATGTACCGAAAGTTAATGTTAACTCTCGGTCTCCTCCCTTTCTTGGTCGGGACTCGGTGGTGCCAAGCGTCCTGAGTGTCTCCCCGCATCACCAGAAGATCCCCGTGTTTGCACTCAAACGAACGCTCTGGTTCATTCCTATCGACTCCATCGTCCTTGGCACCACCTTCGGTACTCTCACTCACGCAGGGCCAGCAGTTCCTCATCCTCCGCATCTCAAACGTTGCCGTGTCACCGAGCGAAAGGGATGATATTGTCGGATTAGGACCCAAAAAAGTCCTCCCGTCGGTGTGCCATGCAATGTTGTCGTTGCCGTCGAAATAAAGGCGAAGGAGGAAGGAGTTGAAAGGAACACCACACTGTTTCGAGACCCTATCGCAAAGCGGCTTAAGGAGAGGAGGAACGGGCTTGTAGGACTGGGAGGGATCATCGCAAACCTGACGAGGAGCGAAGCGACGAGCGGAGGAAGGTTGTTGGTTATGCAAATATGCAGTATGGCTTTTGCTTTGCTGTCACCGCTTCGCTCCAGCCACTCCATCCTTTCCGCTCTCTTCACTCACCACCCCGCCATAGAAGTTCGTGTAACAAGGTGTCTCGCAATCGTTGCCGTACCTAGCGCTCTTATACTTCACCCTGAACCACTCCGTCTCATTGAGGATCTGTTCATAAAAGTTAGAGGACGGGGACAGGAAATCCTTGTAGACATCAACGTGAAGATTCTTGCCATCATCATCAACTGAAGTCGTGGGCTTCATGAGGTCTATAAAGGACACATCAAGGCTTTTACTTGCAGTAGCGGGAAGCTCATTCTCCTTATCAAACGCCGCATTCGGTTCAACCATACTCATCGATCACGTATATAACCCAAGATTGCGCACAACAGATCTAAAACTTGTTTGGAGGCTTTCGTAAAGACTAGAAACACAATAAGGTTTTGTCAAAATCCAACCCCGCCAAATCACTCATTCCTCTCCCTGTCGACAACATTTCGCTTACGTATTAAAAAATCCATCCCAAGTCTACCATTTCACACAACATTAAAACTTCAAAAGTTCCATAACGCATTAAAGAAAGATAATAGCCGATACCAACTCCACCTCAGGCCCTCAAAAGTATAAAAACAATGTTCAACTCAAAAAGATTAACGATGGTGCTACTTGCGACGGGTTTGTTAATTGGTTCATACACGCCAGGATGTGTTTCGTTGCATTTACCAATTATGGCAACATCGTCATCCATTTCTACACGAGCAGGGGAAGGCGCCTTATCAACAGGTAAGGGATGACGGCGTGCGAAACAATACCATGGGATTTCCAGCTAACCGCATTTATTTTTTTGCTTCGCTCCTCCAACCTGTCACGATCATGACCTCTCGCTTCGCTCCTATCTTCGCTCCTATCTTTCCATTTCAGCTAAATCTCTTGCAAAAATCATGACAAATATCGGTGGGGCGAGGGGAAAGTCGGAGGACACCAGTAAGGAGAACTCAATTAAGATGTCGGTTGAGCGCATTGAACGCGATATGAAGTTTCTGGACGAAATGGTGTCGGAGAGGAGGTAAGATGGTAGTAAACATTCACTTACTCGCCTGCTCCCCGCTCCCTGCTCCCTGCTCCCTGTCACCAACATATCACGTATCGTACTTCACCCCCCTCCCCTCTTCAGCCAACTGTCTGGCTTCGAGTTGGCCGTGCTGAGCTCTACGGTCCTGATTGCCTTCATATCGCCTCTCATTTTCCCTCTGCCTGTGACGGAGGTGCTTGCTCCCACAATGTCGGCCATATCCGCCTCCGTGAGCGTTTCCGCTGAGTACGTTGGCAGGGTGGCCGTAGCTGACGGGAAAGAAGTCGCAGCTGTCAGTTTGCAGGCCGCTGCGGAGGCAGAGAGCCTCTTGAGTCAGGTGAGGCGGAGCGAAGAGCGAAACGATGGCTGGGCGAAGGGCTGAAGCAAAGCGACACACGAACGTCACTATTGCTATATCTAACGGACCCTATTCTCGCTTCGCTCGCAACTCCATTGCTTGTCGCAGAGTGAGCGAACCAAGGCCGTCCTCCCTCTCTGCGTTGGCGTCGGCGCCACCGCTGCTACTTTCTCCCTCCTCACCCCTGTCCTCATCTCGGAGCTTGGCTTGAAGTCTCTCCAGCAAATAACCGAGCTCTACCTCATTGCTCCTTTGATTGCCACGCTTGCTGCCGCTGTTGCCGGCCTGTCCTTAGAAGAGTCTAAAGGCCTCGCTTCCCGTGCGATTAACCTTGGAAATCGCCGATTCGCGAAATCGAGCGACGTCGGAAAAAGCTGGCTTTCAGCATCAGAGCAAATTACGGCCTCCTCCAGCAGGCTTTCGAGGAAGTGGCTCACTTTCCTCTCCTCCACAATCCCGGCTCCCATCATAGGCGCCCTAATCCCCGGCGGGCTCTCGACCAAGGCCATTATCATTGCATCCCTTGCCGCGGCTCAGAGCGCGTTTTCCCTTGCTCAGGCCGAGTACTTCCTCGCCAGGGCCCAAGATGCCGTCGCCATCAAGTGTCGATCCGCCGCCGTGAGTGATACCTACGCCAACCAGGGCGCTAGATCCGGCGCAATCCTGCCCTTCACATCAGCTCTCGGCGGCCTCTGCGCTGCTGCTACTGCAGCTTTGGTCGAGTTCCTCCCTGTCGCTACGGGAGTGTTACCCATAGGCCAGTCCTTTACCGTCGTTATCTTCCCGACACTGGGAGCCATCTTCGCCGCCGCAGCTAGTGTGAGCAAGGCGCGTTGCGAGGTTGACGCCATGGCAGCTGGAGAGGCTGCAACAACCCTCGCCCTCGCCTATGACGACGTAGGCAATCCTACAGGAACGGTTGTGCTTGAGCCATTTAGAGGGGTGAAAGACTTGGTCGTGCTCACGAACAAGAGCACGAAAAGAAGACTCGGTAGGGTGTGGAAGGCCGTGAACAGGAGAATATTCAAACGCGTTGACAGCAATGTCAACCTGGATTAGAAACGAAATAGGAATAACTAAATGCATTTTTTAAGCCGACGCCGAGCCTATCATTAGTGTAAAAGCATCTCTTGTGCCCTCGCGTAATCATTATTCTCATACATTTCGCTACGCTCAAGCTCGCCATCAAGCTCGTACCTTCGTTCCTTCTCCAGTGTCTTTCGTCTCATTTCCTCCGTCGATCTTGCCCTCTCCTCCTCGGCCCTCCTCATTTCACCAAACGACATTACATTAGCGTCTCTCGCCTTGTCCCTCTCGACCATCTCCCATTCGTTTCTCATCCTAATCTCTTCTTGCCTTCGTTGCTCCGTCTGCATCACGTCCTGCCGCCTCAAATCCGACACTTGCATCATCCTGTCGTTGTCGAATCGCTGGTTTTGCATTCGCTGCATTTCTTCTTGCTGGCTCTGCTGTTCCATCGCTTTCCTGATGTACCTTTGCCTCAGCTTTCCCGAAATCTCTCGCGTCAAGCTATCTCTCTCGTGCTTAGAGGCATTCAGTGGGAGCGTGTCCATCGCTTTCTCGGATGCGACCTGATGGAGTGCATCATTGAAGGCGACCTCATCAAATTCATCACCCTGAGGAATGTTTTCGTCGTCGTTCTTCTTGTGCGCGGCTGCAGCGGCGTTTCGAACGACAGGTCGCGTCCAGGTTACTTCCCGAGAGACTCTGTGGAAGTAGTAAGGTTGCCCGGTTTCAAAATCGACAGCCTCAAACCAGCCCTCGGCCAAAGGCGCCTCCCTCCCCCCCCTCAAACCCGCAATGTTCATGAACGGCATTTGCGTATTCCCCTTCCTCTTATTTAGGCCTTCTATCTCCTTCTTCCTATCCTCCTCGGCATCCACGGTGACTCCATCGCCCCTCTCAACGATATCATTTGCCTCGGAACTGTGGGCAAGCCAGAGAGAGATAGGCCCAAGAATAAACAGCAAGATTGTCAAGCGAGAAATTATCCACCACATCCAGACGAATGTCGCATTCTTCACCGTACCGAGCACCCCCTTTCCCTCTGTGAGGTCACGAATCATGACGGTGCGCCTGTGTTTCTTGTAGAAGTCGTCGGGGGGAGCATGATAACCCACCCTGCTCTCCAACTTGACATCCAGCTTAGCGGTGATATCATCCATTGTGCTGACGTCGTACGTATCAGCCCACTCTTCATTCACGTAGTAGCTGTACTTCTTAAAGGTTGATCCAAGGTGGTCCTGGTACCGTTTCGTGGCCTTTGCAGCTTTCCCAGCTTTCTCCCCTCGAACCGTTGTGAAAACACCGCGATATGTCGGGTTCTTGGGTATGTCGAACCTACCAAATAAGTCACTCAGACTTTTTTCAGCGTTCTCCAGGAAGTCCTCGTACCGCACGTGGATGTAATGCTTCACGCCGGGAAGGTACTGGGCATCCAGGCCAGCCTGCGACGAGCAAGGGGGTTCCGAGCGAAGCGAGGGGAAGATCAGTCAGCAATAGCACTAGATGTCGCTTCGCTCCATTTAACTTTCGCTCCTCATCCAATCTCACCTTGAGCTTCGCTTTCCTCATCTCCATACTGTTCATCCACGAGTCGCCCGATTGCTTCTCGGACCACTTCTCGGAAGAAAATGACGTCATGTGATCCCTCCTCGGTTTTTGCTTGAACCTGCGCTCAGCCATACTCGCGACCCAGCTGTAAGGATTCTTTGATATGAAGATAAAAAGTGTTTCCTCCACGGGGCACTGCATTTCTTTGATCGCCCCTTTGGTCACACGGCGATGTCTCGGAAAGGTTGGAGGTCTGGTCTGCGATGATGGGTGGCGAGGAGCGCATGGATGAGCAGAAGGTTATTAGTAATAGGCGAGGAATGAAGCATTGAGCTGAAGGGTTCTGACAGCTCACCTCGTCAAAGTTTGCAATACCGTGGGTATCAGGCCTTCGGGAGCTCGCGTGAATGACGTGATGGCTCATCGTGCCTAACTCATTGTGGCTGTTCAAAAGGTAACAGTCCTGCACATCATGCGCATGAGAATTGGACCTAATCAATTCCGATAAATAACTTGCTCCACTGCGATGCTCTCCGAAGACAAAGAAATACTTGGGACGTACAAATTTATCATCCGCTGCAACGACAGCGGCCGATGCTAGGACAAATAACAACAGAACTAGCATGAAGCGGGTTGGAAAAGGAAGGACCCACAAATTTTTGGATCTTTAGGCGCGAGGGATGGTAGATATTTGGATAATGGAAGCGGATGGAGTACTAATTCGGTTTTGGGGGCAGTGAAGGGGGCAGTAGAGGGGTGCTTGGCCGAAGAAGTATGGTGAGGGTTCTAAAGTTTCTGCTCAATGAGCGAGAAAAGGAGAGACAATTTAATACTACGTAGTCACGGGTATTCAGTCGGCACCAATAAAAACCCTGTTTTCAAATTTTCGTAATACAATCAGGACAACAGATTTTGCCCTGAATCTGAAATCGCCAAAAATCAAGGAATTTCTTTGAAGATTTCCAGATTCTATATACGTGAGTGATGATGAATATGCGAAATGAGTATACTCAAGACCAGCACACAAATAAAATTTATTCCATTGTCTATACCCAGAATGTCTTTTTTCATCCAAGTAAATTCTCTCGATCGACCTCTCACATCTCCCTAAATAACTCACCAATTACACTCAACTCAGAACATGCTCGCCACTCAACCATTAATGCGTCTTGGATTCACCAAAAGACCACGTTCATTAACTCCCAATCGATTTCTGCAATTATCCATTCACAAACCAGCTAGCTCCGCCCAACCTCCCCAACCTTCCCGTCTACCTACCACGCAATTATCCCGTGTCTATATGTTCAGACACCTCCGCATACGCCACATAACAGAACTCTTTAGTCGCTTCCTCCGCATTCGTCGCCGAACAGGACTCATCGTCAACCGCCACATCCACAACCAACTCTTCAGCCGCTTCCACTTCAAGATCCGTCGCCGAGCAGGAGGTTAATAATTTACACGTTTCTAGTGCATACATCAAATCTTTTATTCATTCGCCATTTTTTTCACACAGAAAGCGAGAAGGGAGTTTACGTCTCCCTTCATTTTATCGGTCACGTCCAAAGGAGATTCCGAGATGAGTTCCTTGGCCTTTTTCATTATTTTTGCAGCTCCCTTATAGTCGTCAAGGTAACTGATAGAAACAGCCAGGTTTAGACGGGCGTTAATTGCCTCAACGGAAGGTATACAACCGAATTTGGAGTATTCGTCGAATAGTCTGATTGACTCACGCCATGCCTCCCTGGCACCGGCCTCGTCGCCAGAGGCTTGAAGGACGACACCCAAATCATTACGATACCGAGCGTCGTGGGGAGAGAGGGAGGCGGCGGAGCGACAGTCGGAGAGGGCCGAGGAGACGGAGCCCATTAAGATATGGCAGGTAGAACGGAGGTGAAGAGCGGCGGCGCCTGAGGGTTGGAGGTAGATACTACGGGAAAGAAGATCTATCGCAAAAGATGGGTCGGAGGAGCGAGCCCGCGACGCCTTAGCTTGGAGGTCAAGAGCTTGTAAGCTGGGGCTCTTGACCTGATCAATGAAAATGACTAGGATTGCACGCACACCAGACTTGAGAGAAACACCGGCGTGTCGTCTCGAGGAAAAATGTACGATTCCATCACCCAATGCTGCGGGCTTGACAACCGGGCCCATTTCGGACGAAAGGAGATCAGGGAAGAATGTGCCTCCTCCCAAGAATTCGTCCGGATTTGTCAATGCAATATTCACACTCACAGTGCTCTTATCGGCGTGCAGCGGTTGACCGGGAGATTCGACGGAGGAAGCGTCATACTTTATCACGATTGTATCCTTAACTTGGAGAGGGTAGGAGGAGGAGGGGGCAAGGCAGGATAAGATTTTGGGGAATACATGTGACTCAATGTGCTGGGAGAGCTCCGAAGCGATCGTCGCCTCCAAGTCCTCGATGTGAGCTGTGGGGGGGGTGGTTAGCTTATAACATAAAAGCATTACGACAGCTTTATCGATTCGCTTCGCTCATTGCATTATGCAACTCGCTTCCTTCGCGATCTCACCTTCTTTCTGGCCGAACTGTAGAGTGTAAGTCAACTCGTCGCTGGTCATGGAACCCTTATTATGGAATTCATCAGCGGCACTCAAGGTGCTGTCAATCAAGTGACGGGGAAGTAGGTCAGGAAATCGCAAATAAACGGCGTCAGAAAGTTGTGTGATAGGGATAGACAAGGGTTGAACGGGACGCGTGAAGACGAGGAGGAAGAGAGGAAGGATTAAAGATCGCATCTCGGGGGGTATGTGTTGTTTCTAATAGTTACAAGCTTATCAGCTTATCACACACACAGATACTTAGAAGGTGCTAGTATAGAAGAGGGGCTCTTATACCCACAGTCCCGTTAGTATCACACAGGAAGAGAAATTATGCCAAAATCAAGAAGTTTTCCCAAATCAGGGGAAAAATAAAAATGAGTGCGCTTTCTGCACTCCAACCAGCACCTGAGCTCGCAATTGTTGTGGTAGAAGACCATCACCATCTCTTACCTCACCTTCATTACCTATTGAGACAGATGCATCGTCGTTCCCTGAAAAATCATCGAGGAGATGATGCTACTATGAGTTCTGTTGACGTTCCACGTTCGACTGACAACCCGTCATTCATTTTAGTGCATTTTGATTCCCATCCTGACTTATCATTCCCATATCAACTCCCCACATCGACAATAGAACAACCTCCCAAGCTCCTTGATTCCCTTGATGATAGTTTAGGAGGGATCGCGGAATGGATCTTGCCTTTGTGCTTCAAGGGCCATGTCTCTGAGATGCGATGGTATAAGCAGGCAGGGGTGTGTACCCAGATTGTAGATGGTTGTCACCAATTACTGGTTGGTGAGGTTGAGGGAAAGGTGAGATTGGATGAAGAAAGAAGGACGGGAGGAGCGAAGCGACAGCAGCATATCACCTGCAACTATAACTAACAACCTTCCACTCTTCACTTCGCTCCTCGCCCCGCTCTTCGCTTCGCTCATCGCAGTTACGTGTTGATAGTGGAGGCCTCAAGTACTTCGAGTCTGACATGATTGAGGTTGGGGAGGGCGAGGTGCTCGAGAATGAATCGGCGGTCGTTTTGAACGTGGCGTCGATCCCTTGTGACGCGGATGAAGGCTGTGAGGGGACTTGGGTGCTTGACGTGTGCCTTGATTATTTTGCTGTCAAGAATCCCTTCTACGACGACATATCCCACAATTTACGGGAATGTATGCGACGTCTAGGCGATTGTGCCCCAAATTCTGTGAGGAATGTTATCGAAAAAATGTTGGATGATGATGGTCTTGGGAACAGACTTGACGAAAGTCTGGAAGACCTCAGGGATAGGTGAGGAAGATCGAGGAGCGAAGCGATGAATCGAGACAGCGAGTGTATCGAGCTGCACAATGATGCTCCAGATAAGAATCTGACTCCCTACTCGTCACTTCGCTCCTCGCAGTGTCAGGAAAGAATTAGAAGGGACGGATGATAGAAAAGCTAGAATCAAGGCAATCGCGGACGCGTGGGATATGCTATCATTGCCCCATCAGGAGGTTGTAACGAGGACACAGGTAGACGAGGAGGTGAGGCTAAGCGACGAGCGAAGGCAGCTCGTTACGCTCACTGCCTAATGCTGCTAACTCCAGTTATCGCAGATATCAAAGTGGAAAGAATTCGTCGGAGCGCTTCTCAAGGCATCAAAGACCCCCCCTGCGATGGTCACTGTCGCTCGTTCTGTTGACGACGGTTTCACCCCACGCTCGGAGGTTGAATATATCCAGGAAAAGGTTATAACATTTATCATGGAGAAGCTACCACACGCCGAGCTGTTCGAAGATTACGAGGGCGGCAAGGGTATCAAAAGAAAGAGAGAATAGAGATAGCTTATGTTGTTGTTATCGTTTTTATGGTTATTGATTTCATGTGAAATTAGTTAGAGAGCCTTTCTTCAGCTCATTGGCGATTAAGTTCCTCCACCCTTGCTCAAGCAATGGCCGACCCCGTCAAGCATTTTAAGCCTCTCCCCCAATGGGATTCTCTGGTACTCTCCCATCTTTCTACTGTTGAGGCTCACCTCGGATTCAGGGAGCGCCTCCTTCTTTTGCTCAACCTCTGAAGACTTCACCACCTTCCTTGTACGCTGCAGCCTATTCTGGGCGTGCTGTGCCTTAACGAGGGCTATTCTGTTTTTAACTAGCTCGAGTTGGGGTGAAAGGGACTCTATGGCAGTGACCTGAAGGTCAAGGAAAGATGTCAGGTTCGTAGTGATTAGTTCGATATCCTTTGTTACGGCCGAGAGGGCGTCGGCCATGTACTCTTTAGTTTGAGCCTGGGAAGAGGGAAGGATACGAATCAATGAATTGTTAGGATTATAAGGTCCGTGTCAACGGTGCAAAATATGGCCCCAACCCAACTACTTGACTTGAGGGAGTAACTGTTGTAGAAAATTCACAAGTAAAGAAAATCGAGCCCTGAAAAACGACATTCCGTGCCCCCCCCACAACAATACCCTCGCCCCACTCCACTC
>JGI24540J26637_10001470_pt1 | contig 10346 bp, 13 predicted proteins | sample NorSeaMetagenome_FD_26637 | JGI IMG/M metagenome (IMG submission 26637) | reverse complement strand
GGGGGGAGGAACGGGAGATAGCGCCCGTGGAGCGGGGGGCTTTCGGGTGGGAGGCATGGATGACCCTTCTCCGAGACTAAGCTCCATTACTACCTCGTCCTTGGGGTCTTCTGACGCTGATACTGTGCTGCCCTTTCGTTGAAGTGTTGAAGAGACCGAGGGTTTCAACGTTTTGGACATTTTACGCTGAGAGGGGGAGATTTCACCCTCCATTAGTGAAGTGTTGGAGAGACGGTTACTGAAGAGTGGAGTGGATGGAAGGGGTCGAGGGGGTCGAGGTGGAAGGAGGTGGGGTTAAGGGACAGGAATGTTCGGAAAGTGGAAGAAATGGGGAAATAGCAGTCAATGTACCAAGTCAGTTGGTCGGGCCCTTTCTGTCCTCCTCCCTTGACTGTTCTCGGACAATTTTTCATTCAGTCGAAGTTGGATAAATTCGACGACATGCTTCCAAGCTATGCACCTGGTAATTCGCGTTGTTTGAAAATTTCGGGCAAGAGCCACGAGCGTAGGTCCCTTCTTCCTTCCCAAACCCCTTGTCCTCCACTTCGGGAGGGAGAAGTTGTAGAATTTGTGGGTAGCGGCCTTGAGTTCCTCTGGACTTCGCTTCACAAGGACCAAGATGAAATAAGAGATATGAGAATGGTCGGAGATTCTTTGGCAGATGCTGCATTGTCGGAGATCCTTGACTCCAAGGCATCACCAGAAGAGAAGTCAGCATCATCTTCTTCCAAGGGCAAGCACAAGCTCGATTTCTTAGGTTCCGTGGTAAAACAGGCAGCCGCCAAGAACGCTGGTCCTTGCGCTGATTTCGTGAGATCAATAGAACGCGACCCGCCTTTCCATGTTGACTGGGACTCTGTTGCCAGGGGTCAGGTGAGATAGATGGACGGACCCCAACAGCATTATTCCCCCCCCTAATCCTGACTCTTTTTGTGATTCGCTTCGCTCGCCGCTTCGTTCGTCGCATCGTAGGACTTCTTTCTTAGGAGAGGACCGAGCACTGCCATTGCGCTCCTCCACTTATCCCTGGTTGGTGGCTTCTCCTCCCCTGGTATAAATCAGGTCCTGTATGGAACCGGATATTTAACGAGCTCAAAGCCGTCCGTAGTGCAACTCCGATTGTTCGAGACAATGTGCATGGTGGTGGATTGCATGGCAGGTGGACCGGAAACACTAAGAAATATGGGGAAGGGGGTGGAGTCGGTTGCACGGGTTAGACTATTGCACGCGTTTGTAAGGCGTAGGGTGAGATTTGTGGGGAGCGAAGGAAGGAATTCTGCCCGCATAACTAACTACCTTCTGCTCGTCGCTTTGCTCCTCAACGCTCCGCCACAGCTTCAGAGAAGGATGCAAGGTTGGGATAAAGAGAAGAATGGCGTCCCTATCAACCAGGGAGATATGGCAATCACTGGCCTCTCTTTCTCTGTAAATGTAATATTTGGCTCTGAGGCGCTAGGTTGTCCCCCCTCGAAGCAAGATATAAAGGACTACGTCCACCTCTGGAAGTTAATCACCCACAAGATTGGCGTGTTGCCAGAATACAATCCCCACGATGACTACGATACCGCAGTAGCGAGGCTTGAGAGTTACGTCATAACTTGCGTGGACCCTGACGAGTCCTCCGTCAGAGCATCTGCTGTTGTTCTTGGAGGGGTTGCCAACCAGCCTCCATTCTTCTTGAGCTACCAGAGAATGGCTGCACTATCTCGGTGTTGCATGGGGGACAACCTCGCCGACGCTCTTGCTCTCCCGAAATATAGCCTTGGGGATAGATTTTTCTTGGTAGTCGTCAAATCCCTTTTGAGGGTACAGAGCACGATAGCAGACTTTCATCCCAAGTTCTTCTCCCGCAGGGGAGCATTCATGATTCGCGCGCATCTCGAGATGTTTCTCGGTGAAGGTGGTGCGGCAAGCAGGTCGGCGCGCAATGCTAGGACAGGAGGGTCTGAAAGGGGGAAATCTGGATCGCTCACCAGATTTGGAGGCTTCGATGATGAAGAGAGGGACAGCGCGTTGAGAAAATTGGAGGACAACCTGATGGTCCTAAAAGAGCACAGAGAAAGTCGTCGTGTTGGCCTGATGGCTGCCAAGCTTGCTGTGTTTGTAACTGGAGGATTGGGGGCGCTTTATGTTTTCAGAGAGAATAAACAATAGGCAGGGGTTTCATTTCGTGTAGTCTAGTGTAGCATATCGTTAGCTTACTTTTTGTTTTGTTTTCGCTATTTTCGCTATTTTCGCTATTTTCGCTTACTGCTTTGAAGCGTTCAATCTAGTTTGCTGTGTTACAAAGTCTCTGTCATGCGCTCTGCTTACGTGTGGGCTGCTAAAGAGATTCTCTCTACCCGTCGCAATATTGCCTTTCTTCTTCCTCGAGCTGAGGGGCATAATGTGCCTTCCTTCACCGGCTGAAGCTCTTGGGCTGAAGGAAGANCCCTCATATCCTGCGATGAGCGAAGCGAAGAGCGGGGCAAGGAGCGAAGTGCAGACCAGAGGGTTGTTAGTTGTGATGGTGGACGACGATTTGCTGCTGTTGCTTCGCTCCAGCCTTCCGCTGCCTTAAATCTCACCTTCTTTCCTGCCGCTGGTATTCAAAGTCGCCTGCCCCGCCTTCTTTCCTCCACCATTTATGCGGACGTTGAAAGAATTGTGGAGCATTGTAGACGCGACGACCGTGGGGCTACCCTTGTAATGGCTGTCTGTGTAGGAACCAGGGCCAAGGCTGTTTTGTGCCTCGATCCTGGAGCCCCTGAACATAACCCCTCCTTTAACAAAGTCCCGATTTAAGGGAGAAGTCCTTTGGGAAGCCCCAAAGGTTCCGGTTGGGGTCCTGGGTGGTTGCCTTGTTGTCGAGGATTGGTTTAAGGATGATCTCACAGACCTTGAGGGTGAGATGTGGTTCTTATTTCCAGCTTGTGTGTCGAAAGCGATCTTCAAAGAACCGTACTTATGAGATGTTCTCTCCAAAATCGTCTCCTTTGTCCTGCAATTGTAAGCTCCAGGCCCGACCATGTCTGTGGCAATGAGTGAAGGTGAGGTATTCACAACAATACCATCTCTCACGATGCCGGCCGAGTTAAATCTTGGCGTTGTTGAGAAGAAGCTCATAATAAAAATATCCTGACTTTACGATTGGGGATAGTAACCTTGAAAAAGAATGACGGCCTGCAAAACCATCAGGCGGCGGCTGGTCCTTTTCAAGACCTTATTTTGGCCTCAACTCAGGATGAACTTTGCACAATGATAATTTCGGTGGCTCCGCCTTTCGTCAAATACGCGGGCCACCAAATTTTACTTGTCAAATTTACCGAGAATATTGAGAATGATTTACAAAATCAACCAACCGATGATGGCAATTCGCAGCATTGGTGCCATCGCGTCGGCGAGTATACCATTATCGCTCCCTTTGCCCACATTGTTCGAACGCGACTTAATATTCTGTTGAAAAAGTGCCTTCACTGGGATAAGAGAAAATAAATGAGGAACAGAGTGGATCCTTCTCACTCTAGACTGCGCTAGCCCCACACACAGCAAATAGATCGGTATTCGTTCGGTTCTCCTCTTGTCAACCCCCGGATCCCCTTCTGTTGTCTTCTCTTTAACTCTATTTCGCCACCTCGTCATACCCCTATCAAAATAATCCCTTGACAACGCCAAAAGTCCAAAGATCGATGGGCCTTTGTGCTTCAGCTCCCAAGGAGAAGTGAGTTCCTCCGAGCGCAGCTTATCTTCCCTCCGGTGCTCTTCTCATCTATCGACCCCTCCTCCTCCTCCTCCCAGGTATGAGATTTCTTATGGCTCCCCAGGGAACAACTCCAGCAGCAGCAGCGAAGGTGAACAGGATGACAAAAAGAAGGCTTCACCGTCCCCCAAGAAGGGATCCGAAAGGGGCAAGGTGGCAGTGTCTGACAAATCCCAAGAGAAGGATCGGAGGGGCTCCACCGGTGGTGTGAAGAAGGCAAACTCTACTGACTCAAAGGGGGCGAACCGAAGGCACACTCTCAAGGCCAAGATGAAAAAAGTTGGCAACCTTGCCTCCGGTGCTGATGCGTTTGGCAGGGCTGGATCGGCCAGGTCTTCCAGAATCAAGAGAAAGAAAACCAGCAAATATGGTTGGATAGCGAAGGATATGTTCCTCGGGCCAGGATGCAAGTTAGACAAATTCGAGCCCAAGCGGGTCATAGGTACGGGTCTCATGGGAACGGTACAGCTTGCAAAATGGAAAAAGGATGGCACGTGGTGCGCCCTGAAAATGGTGAAAAAGGACTACGTTTGTCGCCACAATGATGGAAGGCATGTCCAGGCAGAGCGAAAGCTTCTCAACATGTGTGACAACCCATTTATCTGTTCTCTGTTTGGAACTTTTCAGGACAAGAAGTTCATCTACTTTGTCCTTGAGTTCGCTGCCGGTGGAGAACTTTTCTCCCGCCTGCACAACAAGAAGGGCATATTCGGGGCCCAGACGTCCAAATTTTACCTCGCAGAGATACTTGTCGCCCTCGAGCACGTTCACTCCCAAGGTTACTGCTACCGGGACCTCAAGCCAGAGAATGTAATGCTGGACGAGGAAGGACATTGCAAGCTAATTGATTTTGGATTCGCCGCCAAGCCGGATAAGGAAGGTCTGCTGCATACTAATGTTGGGACCCCGGCCTACTTGTCCCCTGAGCAGCTCAACCATAAGAAGACTGGAGGTTACAGAATATTTGTCGACTTCTGGTCCTTCGCCTGCCTCATGTTTGAATTCATGACAGGAAAGACACCGTTCTGCAAGAGTCACAAGGAGACCAGCTACGCAATTTACCTCCGAGTTCTCAAGGGGAAAATAAGCTTCCCTGGACATTTCGAGAAGGACGCAAAGGATTTAGTGAAACAGCTCACGAAAGCTGACATGAGCATAAGAGTCAAGGACATCCAATCGATCAAGGATCACAAATGGTTCGAAGACATCAAGTGGGATAAGNTCCTTAAAAGGGAAATGGTCCCTCCTCACGTTCCTAACCTTAAGATTGAGGGTGATTGCCATTACTTTGATCAGTACGGCGAAGTAGATGACTCGGAAAGGGAACCAAATAAAATTGATTCCAGCGTGTTTCACGGCTTCTAGTCTAGCTAATTTATAATGTCGCATAAAAAATTCGCATGATATTGCATAATAATACCGCATAATTTATTTCTTTAAGGGTGTTGAATTGAAAACTAACTGAAAACCACTGAAAACTAAGTAACTAGCCCCCCCCCCACCTCAACGAATTTCAGACGAGTGAGCTTAAGGCGCTCAAAGGGCTCCTCCAAGTTCTTTGGGTCCTTCCTGTGCAGCAAGTTCCAGATGGGCGCGACGATGTAATCGACAAAATCTACCTGTAGCTTACACATTTGCGCCATGGATCCCAAGTTTGCCATATGAGCGGGCACTGCGATGTTGTTCGTGCGACATTTCTCTGCTTGCTTTCTGAACTCGCTCATTACTCTTTCTGTCCACTCGAGGCTCTGCTCAGGTGGGCTGAGGAGACTCCCGATGTCGGCAGCGTGCATGATCAAATTCATTACAATCTGGCCCTTGCCATCAACATCCAGCGCAAGAGTCTTTTCGGCATCGCTGACCATAGAGAAATGTTTCTTCATGTCTGTGGAAAGGATGCACTCTATTATCACGCTCCTCGCCTGCTTGTACTGTCTCTTTTCAAGCTTGGAAAAGATGTTATGGTCCGGTGACATCCTTGCCGTCCTAAAGCACGTGGCCACGTGGTGATTCTCGAGCACAGTAATGTCGTTGTACGTTATAGCTAGGTCGGATTGCATGTTTATTTCAAAGTCATTGTCGGTACCTGGGTGGTCAACGTCGTGACACAACGCCGCAATGCACATCGCGACAACGTCGGTGTTCGAGATTTGACAAATATTCGTCGATCGTATAATCGTGTAGACCATGTGCATCACGTAGAAGGCGTGCGTGAAGTTGTGGTATTCATTTGTGATCCTGTACTTGTGGGCTATGCTGGTGATAAAGTTTGTGACGATATCGTCGCCAACATTGTACACCTGATCGATTCGCAACCTTCTCAACATTAGCACACTGCACTCAATCTTCTCGTTGATCTTGGCCGTGAAGATATTAGTAAAGTTCCACTTCTCCAGATCACGGACCAGGGTGTGGGTTTTGGGGTCAAACTTCAAATATTTGCTCCCGATTTTGCCCTCGTTGACAGAGTTCATCATCCTTGGCATGAAGATGCTCTTTCTATTCACCTTGGCGTGCTTCCCCATTGAAGCCAAAAGGAACTTGTTGAAGCTATGGTGGGAAACGTTGTGATGACGCATCAACATGCTGTGTCTACGCAGTTTGATGTCGTCATAAGTGATGGATTTCAAGTCGATATCCGCGCTATCTTTCTCCTCCTCTTCCTCCTCCGCACTGTCAAAGTCAGAATCTGAAAAATCTGCAATATCGGATTTCATGAGTTTCGCCAACGTCTCTCCTTCCTCTTTCTCATCAACGGCGACGCCGCTATCTTCTTCTGATTCTTCCCCACTTTCCGACTCGACCGCGTCAACGCCTCCTCTTGCTTCCTTTTCCGCCCTTTCTTTTTCTTCTCTTGCCTTTCTAGCTTCAATGTGTCGCTTTATCAGCTCCAGAGATGGAAGGTTCTTGGCTACTTTCCCGTCAGTAGTTAACACACCTCTCTTAATCAAACTGCTCGCCCTCCTTTTTTTGAAGTCTTCGGTGTGTGCATCGGCAATAGCTTTCATGACCTGCAACTGACTGGCATGCTTGTTCAAGACTTCCGCAACTTCGAGGGAGAAGGTTGTCAGGATGCTCTGATCCTTATTGTTGAAGTACGAAACTCTCTCCTCGAGCTTACTTGCGGAGTCGATGAGCTTATTCACGCACTGGAATACTCCAATTGCTTCCCCTTTTGACGTTGGGATAGGAACCGTCAGGATGGATTTGGTCTTGAAACCCGTTGCTTTATCAAACTTGTCCGAGAATCGATCGTCCTTGTACGCATCGGTAATATTGATGGGTTGTCCATCCTTCGCAACTGAACCTGCAACCCCCACGCCGGGTTTGATCCTCACGCCAACCAAATCCTCACTCATGGCACACCAAAGCTCATTCTGGATGTTGTCCATGAGGAACATGGTAACCCTCTCGCAATTCACGGTAGATTGAACGATAGTCCCAATCTTTTTTAGCAGGTACATAAGGTCGTCTTGCTGGCTAGACTTGTACACTACCTTGGTCAAGGACGAAATAGCCTGCTCCATCCTCTGGGCCTCGTTCACTTCCTGGAACATTTGCGCTTTGCGCAGCACAATCCCGGCACACTGCGCAACAATGTGCATGTGGTCTACGTCCGCTTCCGAAAAGGTCCAAGGTTTGTTGTATATGACAAGGACAGCCATGATTTTCCCCTTGTGGTCAGAAATGGGGACCGACAGCAGGTTCTTCACTTTCAGGTTGTGAATGAACACGTCCGTATTTTTGTTGAACCTGTAATCGTTCTCTGCGTCTTCGATCAAAATATGCTCCCTAGTCTCGGCCACAGTCCCAACGATGCCCTCCCCGAACTTTGCCTCGAGGTTGCGGTTCATGAAGTCTACTTCAAAGGATGAAGAAGAAGCCCTCTCTGGAACTCTAAGCGTGAGGGATGCCTTGTCGTAAACGAGAAAGATTGCCTTGGACGATTCTCCGCCAATCATTTGCTCGGCGCTCTTCGTCAAGGTCTGAATGGTTTTGGAGAACCGAATCTCCTTGGATGAAGATGATACCATGTCAACAACGGCGTCCATGTTCCCTCGAATTGATGAAAGGTGTTCTTGGATGTGACACTGGTGTAGCACGATAGTAAGTGTCTGCCCGTGGGATGCCATACAGAGCTCGTCCTCGTAAGTAAAATTGGCAGGTTTCAAGGTGGAGCTCAGGGACTGGCGGGTTTCGTGGGAAGACTGAGCCTTCAGTTCAGTGGCGCGGCGGTAGTGTCCGTTTTTGTTCCTGTCTTCTTCGTCGTCGCTTTCTGAGTCGGAATCCAAGAAATCTCCCGGCGCAAGTTTGTTTCTGGCCACGATCATTGCCGTCATTGACAGGTTGGTGTCGAGAACGGGGATTATCAAGCACGTTCTCGACTTGAATCCATAGTTTTTGTGGAGATTTTTCTCCGACTCTGCGATGGTCTCGGGATACTTTGGCTGCGACGACAGAGCAAAGGAGCAAAGCGACGAATGGAAGGTTGTTAGTTATGTGGATATGTGATATAATGCTTTTGCTTTTGCTGTTGCTTCGCTCCAGCTGTCCTTCGCTCCTCGTCCAATCTCACCTCGCCATCCTTATTGAGCTTATAATTCGACCCAATACCAGTCAGGAGGGTGTGCTCGTATACATTGTCTTGAATGCCGTGAGTGTAGCCCTCAAACCTGGCATCGGGGATCGAAAATGCAACCCTTAAAACCTTGTCGACCGGATCAATGATTACCAGCTGAACTTGCTCACATTGGATCGCTTTCTTGCAGTGCTTCAAGACGTTGTGCACCGCTTTAATTTCCTTCCCGTTTTCGAGCGCTGGAAAGACCATCATGTTCAATGAAAATATTGAGTCGTAAGCTCCGTATTGTTCCGAGGTTTTGAAGTTTGTGCTATCTCTCTTGCCCCTCTCGACTTTGTTGTCGTCCTTATTCGCTGGACTGATAAACGTATTACTAGTCCTAGTTTTTGTTGCCCCGCTAGGAAGCATATACCACAGGCATTTTTCCGCCATCGCCTTGATGTTCGACTTCTTTACGCCGATTTTCGTCAAGAAGGAGTTGTCGTTGGTTGTGGCGGCAAGGTGCAGTTTCTCCAAGAGTTCCGCCCTCCTCTCGCTGAGCGACTTCTCGGGCTCTAGGTCCTCCACGTTGGAATAGTCTGAACTGCTTACTGCTATTTTTTTGTAAATCGAGGGCATAATGCCACCCATCAAGGTTAACTTGATGGACTGCGATGAGCGAGCGGCAGTGAGGAGCGAAGCGACGAATAGAAGGTTGTTAGTTATGTGGGTTGACGATATGCTGCTGTCGCTTTGCTCCAGCCGTCCTTCGCTCCTCGTCAAATCTCACCTCGACCCTCTGCTCCTTCGGGTCGAACACCTTGGCATTGAAGGAAACCCCGTGGAAGGCAGATTGTCGTCTGCCCCTCCAGTTGCCTGTGGCTGTGCCGGGGTTCATCTTTCCAACAGAAAATCTTCTTGCCGAGGTGAGGTCGTTTCCAGATGCATTTGAATCCTCCCCCACAGATGAAAGGGGTATTTTGCTTACTGAGCCGCCCACCATGCCTGCATACATCGAGGATCTTCCCTTCGGTTTTCCTTTCGTGTGTAAAACTGATGGGGCTGCGTAGGAGAGGTAGTGTTAGAGTAGAGAGTGGAGGTTTGTGAGAGGGGGGGCGGGGGNCTCACCGCTAGCCGGCGGCGCACGTGCTGACAGCATCTTCCCAGCGTCGCCTGTGCCAGCAATCGTTTGCCTGATATCATTTGTTTTACTTGCATAATAAGCTTCATCAAGATCGTGGAGGTTTTTTCTTGATGACTTGAATGCTGACTTTCCTTCCGTTCCGCTGTTGATCCCCGTGTGGTAGTGGGAGGGGTTTGGGTCCGAAGGAGCAGAAGGCGAGCTGAAAACACCACTAGCAGAACCAGATTCCAGGCCGCCACTGCTCGGGGGGGACGATGCATTCAGGCCTACTAAACTTGAGCCAGCGATGAAAGACCTCATCGGGCCCGACACTTGTGATTTGATAGACGGGAGGGACATCTCAGGCTGTCCAAGCCAAGATCGCAACTAGGAATACTTCTCCAAGGCACCTGTGGCTGCCCTGAAAAAGATAGGGGGAGAGAGGGGTCCTCAACGCTGTTCACCCTTTTCACCCTTTCTTGAATTTCCCAAAAGGCGCAATATGTATCCTCCTAATGTCATGGATATGCCTGCGGTCCCTGGTCTCAGACGTGACCCCATTCCTAGCCGAACGGTGAGTCAGAGTGGAGAAAAATAGGGCCCCCCTGTTATGCTCGTGTGAACTGTTGCTACACTTTTGGTGGAGTTCTTGGGATGCTCCGGTACCAATTGGCATAATTTCTCTGTCTGGCCCTCTTTCTTCCCCTTAGATCTGCCCTTCCTGGTAGTTGATTTGAAGAGAGTAACCTCCAACCCCATTTTACCCTCTTACTTGCTCACCCGGGTCTGCACGTCGCACCTCACCTGCTCTTCCCTTCATCTTACTTTCTTGCTGCGCCTTTCAGTTGAGGCCCCAGTCCGCTAGTGGTATCCCTCCCCGCCCCTCTACGGCTTCCGGAGTCCCCATATCTCTCAAGCCCCTT
>JGI24540J26637_10001466_pt1 | contig 10359 bp, 9 predicted proteins | sample NorSeaMetagenome_FD_26637 | JGI IMG/M metagenome (IMG submission 26637) | reverse complement strand
TCTGCGCCTTCAACGCCTTCAGTTAACGCAAATGGATTACGTAACACAGCGATTAGACTTCGATCTCTGCCGGCCGCTGCCATGGTTTCTCTAAAACTAGCCAACGTACCACCCGAAAAAGTGCCCTTCATTGAACGAACTCGCCCTTTCACGCGAGGAACCGTGCTACCCAGCGTGGCTACTGCATGTTGCTGCAAAAAGAAGACACCTAAATCAAAAGGAACTGAGTCAAAGCCACAAGAGAAGACAATGCGTGCCCCGCTCTTTTTGGCGGCCTCGGAATGCTCAGCAATCATTGTGTGCATCCATGCGGGCTCGCCGCAAAGGTCTACATAATCTGTGCCGGTTGCTGCACATGCAGCTACAAGCTCATTACCATAGAGCTGGTAAGGACCAACGGTGGTTAATACTACAGTGGTGCGCTTTACCATGGCCTCAATAGAGGCTAGGTCTGCCGCATCAGCCACCACCAGAGGTACATCAGCAGAGATAGCCATTTCATCCCTAACCGCTACCAATTTTTCCATGCTGCGGCCTGCCATGGCCCATTTGATTTCGCCGTTGACGCCATAAGTCTGATTAAGATACTCAGCCACCAAGCGACCGGTAAACCCTGTAGCGCCATAAACGACCAAATCAAGCTCTCTGTTAGTACTCATAAAATCCCTCTATTTGTCAGTGTTGTTAAATGTTTAGCGTGATAGTCTCAGAGTCGATTCAACTATGCAAATAAACTATGTATACCAGTTCAATTTTAGATATTTACCAAAAGAATTCATACCTAGGCTATGTCGTCTTTTGGGTAATAATGAGATTTTTAGTACTAGCACTGACCATGAAAACTGTGTAAAAATTACGCAAGTCATGCGGAGATGTGTTTTGTCCCAGAAGAGTAATAATTTAGAGCCTTTATTCCCTGAGTATATTCAGGAAAAGCCTACTCTGTCTTATGTGCAGGCGACAGACCCGTGGATAATGCAGAAGTTTATTTCCGGCGTGGAAATTTTATTTGGCCGCCGTAAAATAGAATCTATCTATGATAGTTTGAAAGAGCAGCCCTTTGATGTTGAGTCATTTTTTACCTCAGCACTACAAGCGACTAAGATCGACAGTTGTTATGACACAGGCAAACTAGATGCGTTACCTAAAACGGGACCCTTAGTGTTTGTGGCCAATCATCCTTTCGGCGTGGTGGATGGCTTGGTGCTTTGCGACTTAGCGGTAAAGGCAAGAGGTAATTTTCGCATTTTGATCAATGCGATGCTGTGCCGTGATCGTGACCTTGCCCCCTACTTCTTACCGATTGATTTTCGTGAAACTAAAGCCGCAATAAAGAACAACATACGCAGTAAAAAAATGGCTCAAGAGGCCCTTGAGCAAGATATACCGCTATTGGTATTTCCCTCTGGATTTGTTTCTACAGCGGACCGCAAAGGTTTTGGATCGGTGGTTGATGCTCCTTGGACGACCTTCGCTGCAAAACTCATACGCGATACTCAGGCGACTGTGGTGCCGGTTTATTTTAGAGGCCAAAATAGCCGTATTTTTCATCTAGCCTCTCATGTAGCTGAACCACTGAGAATGGCCTTATTGCTTAATGAGGCGAGCAATAGATTTGGTACTAAAGTGATGGCGGAAATTGGCGACCCCCTACCCTGGACTGACCTAAATGACGTAGGCAATCGCCAGCAACTAACCTCTTATCTGTATGACAAAGTGCAGTGCTTGGCGCAGCAGAAGACTTAGATAATCTGAGCCACTAATGCAATGGCGCAGGCTAATCCCAAGCCATACAGGAAGATCTTACCGAAAGAGAATTTTCGGGTTGACCAGTCAATGCGGTCATCCCGATCAGTTTGCTTAGAAGACGCTTTAAAGCGACCCAAGTAAAAGAATATTGCCAAAGAGACGACCGCCATAGAGCCAAAAATAAGGCTGTTTGCGTCCATCAGCGACTTCTCAACTTAGCTAACAATCGAAGCATTTCAAGATACAGCCAAATCAGTGTAACCATCAGGGAAAACGCGCCAAACCATTCCATGTACTTAGGAGCTCCCATCTCCGAACCCTGCTCAATAAAGTCAAAGTCTAAGACTAGATTTAAGGCCGCGATGGCCACCACAAATAAACTAAACCCGATTCCAAAAAGACCATTGGAGTGTATAAACCCGATGCCGCCCGAACCAAACATATTCATCAGCATACTGACCAAATAAAGCAGTCCAATACCCATGGTGGCAGAGGTAACCATAAGTTTGAAGTTTTCGGTTGGCTTCACAATGCCGGTCTTATATAAAAACAGCAACGACGCTAAGGTTCCNANAGTAAGCCCCACCGCTTGAATAACAATGCCGGGATACTGCATTTCAAAGATTCCGGAAATAGCCCCCAAGAACAGGCCTTCTGCTAGGGCATACAGCGGCGCAGTAATACCCGCCCATTGCTTTTTGAAGATGGTAATCAGAGCAAAGATAAAACCAACAATGGCGCCTCCTATGGCTAGAGGCATGACGGCCCCTGCATCGCCACTCTCAAAAAATAAATTCCACGTCCAAGATGCTGAGAGCACCACCAATGCGAGCAAAATACCGGTCTTATTAACCGTCCCTTCCAGAGTCATTGTCTGTGAATTCATTGATTGAATCCCACCAGATGATGAACCGGTTTGGGCGCTGCGACCAAAGGTATCTGCCTTCAGCGTAGGGTTTCCTGAGCGACCAAACATATTTAANGCTTTGTGATTTGACATGCTGTTACACCGTTGATTTAAGTTGCAATAACTATAACTAAAAACCGCAGTTAGTTACTACAAAAAACGCTCATGAATTGCCAATTAATGGATGGAGGATCCCTGGCTGTAGGCCGTCGTGAAAGCTGCATTGTCGACCACCAAAAATCTCGCATTAAGATTCTCCACGCAGCGATAGAGAAAGCCTAAGTGTTTTTGTAATTGTGCATGTTGAACACTGCCCTTTGCTAACTCGCCTTCCAGGCGCCAAATTGCGCGCCAATAAATATCTAGAGCGTCTGTGGTTCTGCCAAGCTTTAGCAACGTGAAGGCCAACATGACCGCGGATGAGGTCATGAGCTCCACACTGTTGTGCCGATCCACCTCGTCACTGATTAGAATGATTTCGGCGGTTTCAAACGCACACCCAATATGTGCCAGTGCCTCTGACCAAGAACCTTCATCACAGAAAATTTGTGCGGTATCAAAACCGCTTTGCCAAAAAACTAATGCTCTGGAGGGATCCTGAGATAGGTGTGCATGGTGAGTACTGCAAAGAAAACGTAACTTCATTGATCAATGTCCTGACTATGTTAAAACTGATGAACTGCGCATGCTTATTGGGTGGCAGAACCCATCAGATCGGTTCGCCCTGATTAAGCAACTTTGGTGAAGTGTATTTGACTTTTTGTTGAATGTAAATGATAATGATTCGTGTTAGCGATAAAGGACGGGGATGCGATACTTGTTACCCGCCTTTGAGCTCGCTTATTTTGTTATTAATATTTAATTGAATCGTCGAGGACACAATGAAAAATCAACCCCGCTCGCGAAACCCTGGCACTGAAATAAGGTTTAAAATTATTGCTGGAATTTTCGTCATTCCGCTGCTCTCAATNCTTTACTACTACAGCTGGATCATTNTTTATCCATAGTTANTTGTGAGGTCGCAGCTTACAGTCTTGGTGGCCAATGTGCGAAGGCGCACGGAGAGATCGTACTTGCCTTATTCATGATCTCTCTGCTGAGCAGCCCAAAGGTCAAAGTAGTGACCTTTTAGCGACAGTAGTTCACGATGTGATCCTTGCTCCACCATAGCGCCCTGATCTAAAACAATGATCCTATCAGCATCGATAACAGTAGACAGACGATGAGCAATCACCATGCTGGTATGCCCCTGAGAAATTTCCTGTAACGCAGACAATATGGANCGCTCAGATTTACTGTCTAGAGAGGATGTGGCTTCATCAAAAACCAAAATCGGCGGCCGCTTAAGGATCGTTCTCGCTATAGCGACTCGCTGCTTCTCGCCCCCTGATAGTTTGAGTCCTCGCTCACCGACCACGGTGGCCGAACCTTGGGGCAATTGGGCGATAAAGTCTTCAAGATGAGCCAATCTAATAGATTGAANTACCTCTTCNTCAGACGCCTCAGGATTACCGTAGCGAATATTTTCAAAGATACTTTGATTAAACAAAACGGTGTCTTGTGGCACTATGCCGATAGCTCTGCGCAAGCTGTGCTGACTGACGACGCTGATATCTTGTCCATCGATCGAGATAGTCCCTGAATTGGGATCATAAAAACGAAACAACAGTTTGACCAGGGTGGACTTACCTGCTCCACTGGCACCAACGATGGCAACCTTCTCGCCGGCTTGAATGGTGAAACTGAGGTCTCTGATTATTGCGCGGTCTTGTCTGTAGTGAAATGACACCTGATTAAAATTGATGGCACCCTTAGTGATGACNAATTCAGAGACGTTTGCCGCGTCTTGGACGCNNGATTTGAGATCTAAAAGAGCGAACATGTTTTCTATATTGGCCATTGAACCCTTTATCTCGCGGTAGACAAAACCGAGGAAATTAAGCGGTATAAATAGCTGCATCATGAACGCATTAATTAATACAAAATCACCCACTGTCATGCTCCCTTGGGCAACACGCTCGGCGGCTAGCCACATCATTGAGGTCATGGCCACCGATATGATTAAACCCTGCCCAGCATTTAAACCNAGTAGGGTCAGCCGATTTTTGCGCTTGGCTGATTCCCAATGACTCAGTGACTTATCGTAGCGATTAGCCTCGTACTCTTCNTTGGTGAAATATTTAACCGTCTCATAATTTAGCAAACTGTCTAAGGAAATAGTACTTGCAGCAGAGTCGGCGCGAGCCGCTTCACGGACAAACTCGGTACGCCANTCCGTCATCGTAGTTGAGAAAAGAATATAAGCAACTACCGCTATTAAAGTAATGATGGCAAAGGCCAGACCATAATTGAACAATAGAATCCCTATGACGAGGGCTATCTCAATCAAGGTTGGCGCTATATTGAAGACAAAGAAACGCATGAGAAAACTAATGCCATTGACGCCTCTCTCGATGTCCCGCGATAAGCCGCCGGTGCGCCGATTGAGATGAAAATCTAAATCAAGGCTATGGACATGTTTGAATACCAGAAGACCAATTTTACTCATGGCCCGCTCAGTGACGCGCCCAAAGATGGTGTCTCTTATCTCACCGAGGATAATCATCGAGAAACGAGCAAAGCCATAGGCNAATACTAATGCCACAGGGACCATCACCAGCCCAGACACTCCATTTTCGCTGAGCGTATCCACTATGTACTTTAGCAAAAATGGCCCTGAAACACTGGCCCCTTTGGATAAGATTAAAAAGGCCAAGGCAAGGACTATGCGAGACCTATATTCGAGCAGATATGGCCAAACTATCTGGAAGACTTTCCAGTTAATTTTTTGCTCGGCATCAACCGAGTAGTCACTGGATCGCATAGATTATCTCATTGAAAAGGGCTATTTTTTTACGGCTCAGANTACCCATTGGACCTTGATGTCTTAGCAAAGACGCGGTGAACCGCCCTATTTCCGGGTANGGGGGAGCTTACAGCAAAACTTAATCAGTTACTTGATTGAGCGCGAGGACTGTATCTGCCCCAGACTACCTTGGCAACGATCAGTCCAAGAATGATATAGACCGGTGCTGACAACATAGCTAATACGGCCTCTCCCGTTGTCAGATCTACCGAGCCATCAGCAAGCAGCTGGCCAACTCCCGTTTGATAGGGGGTAACGTAATACTTAATGAGTAGTAATGGCATCACACAGCCGTAGAGCACTAGCGCTGCTGGGGCCAGCATGGTGGTTTTGGTTTTTTGTAGGTCACAATCAATCTCAGGTGTGCGGTGCAGATCTTCGCGATACTGCGCTTCTTGTGCAGTAACGGTGCCTAGTTTTGAAATATAGATAATGGTTACAAGACTAATACTGGCGCCAATGAGGGCTGGATTGAGATAGCTAGGCAGGCTAATAAAGCCGATATAATCAAACAGAGCTGGGATGACGTTACCAAAGAATCCGGTGACTATTCCCCAAAATGCCCCATCAGCAGTGATGGACTTGCTCCAGATACTCATAAAACCCACCGGACCCCAGGATGATGCAAAAACCGTCCCGATGAATAGCATTAACCAAAAGACATTGGGCGGAAAAATAAAACACAATGCCAGTACCACCAGGCCAGTAATCAACATGGCAATTCGTGACGCGTTAACGGTCAATTGCTTCTTACGCACCACAATATCATTACTGACACTGAAGCCGATCAGAGACAAAAATGTGGATGCAGAGGATAGCGCGGCAGCCATAATACCTGCCAGTAACATAGCGCCTAGAAAACTTGGCACTAGGTTTTTTGCTGCCCATATCATGACGGTTTCAGCGGGTGAAATTCCGGGGTTAGCTAGATTGATTAATCCGCCTATGCCATAGACGAGAACCTGCATCAGAGCCACCGCAAAGCATGCATAGACCGCTGCACGAATAACTACGTGTTCGTCTCGCGCCATCAAGTGGCGACTAGACTGCCAAGGTCCCACGGCATAAACAAAGCCCCAGGACATATCCATAATCAAACTCCAAATCAGATAGTCTTTTGCCGTAGGCCACTCTGTGCCCGCTCCGACCGTTCCATGCCAGGCGGCAATGTCCGGTTTACTCTGTAGCTGGGTGAGGTCCTCGACCGCCTTAGCCACCCCCCCCATGCCGTCAACAATATAAAAAACGAAAAATACAGTGGCCACGCAAAACAGTAAAAACATTAGAGTGTCGGTAAGAATAACGCCTTTGGAACCAGAATATAGCGTAAACAGCGTGTAACTCAACCAGGCCAAAATAATGCCCTGAAAGTAGCCTAGGCCGGTTAACTCCGTCAGCAAGATAGCCGCTCCCTGAGTGACCACCAGTAAGTAGCCACCCAAACCGACGATAATAGTCATGCCGGCAGCCTGCTGAACTCTATGACTATTGAAACGCTGACCAAAGAAGTCGGCCACCGTATGTGCACGGCTTCGACGCAGAAANGTACCGAAAAATATGGCTCCGTATACATAACCAATGACGGCTATACCGGGCATTAAAATATAAGGGCCCAATTGACCGTCGTAGGTAAAACCGGCTTCGCCGAGAAAAAGCGAGGTACTAAAGACACTAGCAACCAGCGTGCCGACTATGAGTAGTGTTGGTGCCCGTCGGCCAGCCACAAAATAATCATCAAGCTGTTTTACGCTGCGACCGGCGTACATTCCAACACCAATAAAAACAACGACACTAATTGCTATCCCAAGCGTGTAAATATCCACTCTAGCCCTCCATAGTTAAAACGTTTATTTAAATCGCACATTGGTCATTAAACTACAAAATAACTTAGTCCACTTTGGCTAAGGCGAGCGGCAGAATACGCTCTACAAATTTAGTATATGCGAGCTCTGACGGATGCAGGCCGTCACTTGCCACTAATGAAGGGGTCTCTAATCCTTGCTGNGTTATATCTGTTATGTAGACGTATGATAGTCCAACTGNCTCACAGTATTCCTTCGCAAAGTCATTATATAGGACTAACTCAGCACTTGTAGCGGTCGGATTAAAATTCTGCCCAAAGGGNGTAAATGCATAGTCAGGTATTGAAACCACAATTAATTTACTCGCATNATCCCCGACTAAAGAGATTGCCGAATCAACAAGCTCGGCAAACTCTGTCTCATACACTTCAAAGGGCTTACCTTGAAATTGATTATTGACGCCAATAAGTAGCGTTACCAAGTCAAAATTAATTGCAGGTTCTGCGGTTGTAATCGCATTTTTTAAATCCGTCGTGTTCCAACCAGTCTGAGCAATAATCTGCAAACTAAACTCATCTCGATCTGCATACTCTGATATTAATCTCTCTTTTAACTGCTCTGGAAAACGGCAAGTNTCACAAACACTTTCCCCAATCGTATANCTGTCACCCAATGCTAGAATTTTATAGTTACGTGCCGCTCGGTCACNATCAGTCGCGNTGAAAAAANNCCAGATAAGACTATATAAATCAACATTTTCACCANANTCCGCGGNGTGTCCCGCCCCNTCAACTATTGAATATCTAACCTTTTGATTATCTAGGCATGATCCGAAGGTNTATTGCTTAACCGCTAGACTTCCCCACGTTTTTTTTTGAATGGTCGGGGTCATATTACAATTAAAATTTAACGCCCAATTCTCTGCACTGGCTTGCGCAGACATAAAAATACTATCGGCAACACCACTGCCCCCATTCACTGGAATCAAATCATCTTCGGTACCATTGACTTGAAAAACCGATACAGCCCTGGACGGAACAGTTTCGCCAATGGTCACTGTTTGTTGACTAATGATTGGCGCAATTGCCTTAAAAAGAGTGGTCTCTTTAGCGATTCTATTAACCAACCCTGCTCCATTAGAAATGCCAACAGCATAGATTTTATTCACATTGAACAATCCAAAACCGTCGAGATCACCAACAATCAGGCTAACAAATTCAACATCATCTGCATTAGTTTCGCCGCTTACGTTCCAGCGCTTATCGTAACCATCAGGGAAAATGCCAATAAATTTACCCTCATCAATTAAGACGGAAATATCACTATTATTACTTAACCAGCCATCACCTGTGCCACCAGAACCATGAAAAAAGAACACCACAGGATAATTGTCTTCCAAGAGGTTTTCGGGTCGTCGAATCAGATAGGGACGATCCACTAGTTGACCATCAATGGTCTGAGTAATTGTCTTTTGCTCAGAAATTAGGACGTCGGGTACCACTGGTGAGGGGGCCGCAGCCGCAGGCGGCAATATTGCCGATGATCCACCACCTCCACCGCAGGCAGTGAGCGCACAGAATAACAACCCAACCAATAACTTCACCGCACTTCCTCGATCAAAAAACGCCACAGAACTCCCATGTTATTACTTTATTTCAGACTTTTCTCTAGTTCCTTTGATTAACCACCATAAAGTCGACAACACACTAACAATGGCTCTATAGTAACCGTTAGATTTTATGTTTTGGCATGCAAAAATTTAATATGGCTATCTTGTTTGACGAAAATCTAGCCGTTGAGGGGATTTAAAATGACTACGGATAAAAGTAGCGAAAATAAAAAAAATAGCGACTTACAGTTACCCTCTGATATCTCACGAAGAGATTTTGTCAACGGCACCCTAGTTGGATTCGGCGCTGCCTTGTTAAGTTCAAGCATCCTAGTCTTGCCGCTGGTAAAAAGCCAGTTGGACTTTTCAATGATACCTGGACTGGTTTTGGTGGTGTGGGCGACTACGCTAACTCAAACGGTAATGTTGCTTCGGTGCGAGAAGCCGCGCATTTAATTCGTGATGGCCTAACGCCAAAACTAATGATGGATGTTGAAGACACCGGCGAAGAATATGACATGGTTATTATTGGTGGCGGATTTTCAGGCCTTGGGGCCGCGTACCAATTTCATAAGAAGTATGGCAATACTAAAAAGTGTTTAATTATAGAAAATCATCCAGTGTTTGGTGGCGAAGCTAAGCAAAATGAATTTGAAGTNGATGGTTACACTCTATATGGACCGCAGGGATCTAACGATTTTGGCCCGCCTAAAAAAGATGACGAAGGTCTTATTGCCGAAATTTATCGGGTCACTGGCCTACCCTTTGAATACAAATTTGTAACGCAAGATCTCGAAAAAACCACTGTTAAAGCCCCTATAGAGAACTACTATGGCGTTTACTGGGATGAGGAGCGCTTTGATACTGGTTACTTTTTTGGTCAGGAATCAAAGACACCATGGGTCATTAATCCAAGAGTCGATAAGCTCACTCGGTTGCCATGGTCTGAAGATCTTAAAGCTGATTTAAATCGTGCCTTTGAAGACCTTGATGATAAATATGAAGGCAATGATATTGATCGATGGTTAGATAGCATGTCATACAAAGACTTACTCGAAAAAGTGTACGGCTATAGCACAGAGGTGACAGAGTATTTTGATCCCATCGTTGCTATCTCTATGGGTGGAGTTGGCTGCGATGTTTACTCCGCATATTCAGCCAGAGAGTTAGAAATGCCATGCACTCGCGCGCGCTATGTCTATGACAGCAGTATCGATGAAGTTGAGATGGGCGCCTTGAGTTTTCCCGGCGGTAATACCGGTAGTTTTAGACATATTGTGAAACACCTAATACCTGAGAGTATCACTGGCGGCAAAAGCTTTGAAGACATTTTATTTAATCCTATTAACTTTACCGCCTTGGATCGTCCTAGCAACTCAATTAATAT
>JGI24540J26637_10001465_pt1 | contig 10359 bp, 8 predicted proteins | sample NorSeaMetagenome_FD_26637 | JGI IMG/M metagenome (IMG submission 26637) | reverse complement strand
CCCCCCCCCATACCTTCCTAATCCGATCTTGCCACAATTTTGTTCAATCTAGTGGCTTCCTTCATCTAGTGCCTTCCTTCCTTCACATCTCTCTGCTCTCCCGAGGCCCTCGTGTTATTAAAGGCATATATTAGTATAATGAAGTCATCAATTCAACATCAACGGTTAAATCCAAGTAATTCAACAGAAATTTCATCGCCTGAACACAACGATGACGATAAAATAGTTAAAGTTGATAAAATATCACCATCCCCTACACAAGGACTCGATAATGCATCTTCACTTGGTGGTAATTCATCGATAGACACACACGACACACACAGTTCATCGCCATCACGCGCAACCTCGTCACATATGCCACTGTATCCACCCTCGAACCCTTCTTTCCTTCCTATAAATCCCTCATCCCCTTCTAAAGTAGACCCATCCTCTCCAAGCCTGTTGTTCTCACCAGTTTACTCTCCCCCAGTACCCAATCCGCCTCCTCCGACCCCCGCGACGCCCGATGCGCATGGTAGGGTTAATTATAACCCCAACACAATTAGAAGAAAGGTGAGGCGGAGCAATGGCTGGAGCGAAGCGACAGCAATAGCCTACCCACTTCCTACCTACCCAAACAGCTAAAACGCCATTCACTCGCCCCCCGCTGCCCACTCCCACCCTCGCGCAGACAGTAAACATGTCCAGCTCTCCCTCCAAACCCTTAGTACCTCCCCCCAGTCACACACGCACAAACACAGTATCTATGGCCTTCGATGCTCTCTCCCCCCTCTCCCCCCCTCCCACCGGTGTCCCTCGGTCCCGTTTAGACTTGCGTCGTTCCTCCTCCCTCTCCTCCCTGGATGTATCCCCCCATTATTCCCTGACCTCTCCCCCCTCCTCCAACTCCAGTCACAACAAGAACAACGCAGGCGGCTCGAATAACCCGCCGGTTAGAAACGCCGTCAGCGACCTCCTGCGACCAGATCACAGGTTTTCCCCCCGCCGACACCACAGGCACCCGAGTAGGAAGAGGTGAGAGGGAGCTAGGAGCCAAGGCTGGAGCGAAGCGACAGCAAAAGCATTATACCGTCTTCCTACATAAATAACAACCTTCCACTCATCCCTCATCCCAACCCCTTTCGCGATTCGCTTCGCTCATCGCAGAATCTACTCCTTTGATCGCCCCATGACCAAGCCTAGATCCTGGTGGCTCATACCCTCCGACAGCCCTTGGAAAATCCTCTGGGACATGACGACCTTCCTGATAACGATATACTCCTTTTACCTAACCAACCTTTCGATATCTACGAGGAGTTATGAGATCAAGGAGTCTTCGGCTCTTATCGAGCTTTGGTTCCTCCTCGACGTTTGCATATCCTTCGTTACCGAGCACGTGTCTTCCACGGGGGAGAGAACGGGGAACGGTAGGGAGGTCGTTGTCAGGTGAGATTGGACAAGGAAGGGAGGAGCGTAGCGACGGCCTTGTACTACATAGCGCAATAGCTAACAACCTTCAACTCGTCGCTTCGCTCCTCACCCGCAGGTATCTCAGGACCTGGTTCATTGTGGACATGCTTTCAATGATCCCTTGGGAGACCTTCATCCTTCAACCCATAGTTGACATGCAGAATAGAAGGGGCTTCTTCTCCAAATCATTCTTCCGAACCAAGGGCGTCGTCAAGGTCACTAGGGTGCTGAGAGGTAGGCACTTCAAGCTTTTCGGGAAGGTCTCGAGCAAAACCAAGTACTTGGGTGTTGGAGCATCCAAGGTGAAATCGGAAAAGGAGCGAAGCGAAGGAAGGAGCGAAGCGACAGAGTTATTTAGGAAGGCGATGCAATGCTTTTGCTATCGCTTTGCTCCAACCTTCGCTGCACCGCCTTCTTACATAACTAACAACCCTCCACTCGTCTCTTCGCTCCTCGCCCTCATCGCAGCTCCTCAAGTCCCTGATAAAATACCTACCCAAGTACATCATGTTCTTGCGCCGAATGAAAATCATTATCCCCCTCCGCCTGGCCAGGGGTTACCATGTCATTAGGAAACTTGGGAAGGACTTCCTCATTTGGGGTGGAAAACTTCGAAAGGATGTTGGAGGGAGGGTGATGGTCAGGAGGGAGGTGAGATTAGACGAGGAACGAAGGACGGCTAGGCGGAGGGCTTTCTAATGCCGATACTAATAATCTTCTTGCGGTTCGCTTCGCTCATCGCAGCGTTGGGACCGTTTGAGGGAATCCGTTCGCGAGGCCAGTGGGAGATGGAGCCCCGTCAGAGGCCAGAATCCTAGGGGTGGGTTCCGCAAATCACCTCAAGCGCCTTCGCCCCTGTCCCCCTCGATTCCGCCCAACCCCAAGCCTGACGAAGACAACATATCCGATCTTCCCTCGGACGCCTACAGCGGACGTCGTCGCAGCGTCGCTGCCTTTCAAAAGGACGACAAGGAAGAAATTATCCCCCCAAAGCCCAGGGCTGTCCGCAGGCTCACAACAACATAGCGTTAATCCCTCATCATTTTTGCATCAAAAAGGAAAACTCTTTACTTCATCCCCCACTTTATCCTGTGGTGATTATATACACCGCAAGTTCCTGGGCCCAGGAGAACGGCGTCTGGGTGAATCTTATAAATTTCCTTGAAGATCTCAAGAATGTTGTAGCGTCCGTCATCCAACCCCCAGTACCTTTCCTCGTCGTAGTTGAGCTGTAAGTACCCCCTCTTGCTCTTGCTAGCGTACTCCTTGAGGTAGAGGTCCACGATTTCTTTCTTTTGCTCCGAGATGGAGAAAAAACTGATGAAAAGGTCAATCTCTTTCCCCTCTATGGCCCCGGTTTCCGTAGAGGGGATACACCTAAACTTTTCTGCCACGACGCTCTCTATAGCGTCAAGGTATTTCCTTTGTAACTTGCACACGGGAGCAAGATCAACCACATTATAATCCCCAATATGGTCCCCGTAAAAGTGTCCCACCGTCGTCGCAAAGCCACCATAGCCTCCCCCTACCTCCAAGATATTCCAACCCTTGAAAATCTCCCTAGGATCTCCGAAATTTTTCCGAAGTTCCATGAGCTCGTAAAGATACTTATAAACATTTGCAGAGCTTGCCACTATGTCATAAGTCGAAAGCAACGCCTATGATGAAGGTGCGAGGCAATGAGTTAAGTGCTTGGTTTCATTAAACTTGTAGCCTTGCGACTCGCTTCGCTTGCCACCCGCCCCGCCTCACCTTCTCCTCCTCTTCCAGAGGAATCCTATTTCGGCGCTTCCAAAGGCATCCGTTGGCCTTTTCGTACTCTTCCTTGGGAATGCCTCTCCTTTCCCCTTCGTCACTCTTCCTCTTCACTGCAAACAAATTTAACGTCGGTTCACCGACTTTCAGGTCTTCCGCTACCAAGTGGGGGAGCCCTTCCAGGAGGTCCGGACCGTGCGTGCTCACGCAGCCCAGAGCCCTGAATCCAACGCTATCCGGCGGCACACTTAAGTCGTCCGCGACACTCTTATCGCCAAGCTCAATATTGTAGTAATAGAACAAGATGGCCCATATTTCATCCGCCTTGTCTGAATTCTTAAACACTTTGAGAAGGGAACAGGGTAAAATCCGGATGTGAGTAAAGGCTTGTGTTCGAGGCGTCCTTCCCTTTTGCTCCCCTCCGCACCCCGCACCCCCTTACCCTTGAAATACTCTTCGTCGGTGACTGCTCGTACAATTTGATCAATATAACCCCCATAAACTCCCTCGTTGTACGTTGCGTCCGGCTTGACTTGCACCTCGTCTCCTTTTGTATCCTGGGCGCAGGATAACAATACGGCTAAAACAATAACAACAAGGGCGGATAGCATTTCCCTTTATTACTATGAATTCCAATTTGATACTTTCTAATTTCATTCATGCCGCTTCAACCCTCGAAATTTTCATTGGCCCATGGAGTGACTATACCTATTCTCATATTTGGAGCGCTTCTCGGTGTTCTGTTGGGTTTCAATGTGTACAGGTCAATCTTTCACAACAACACTTCGACTTTGGAGGATGTCAATGGAAAGTTTCCGTCTATATTGGGCGGTATTGCGTCAATTTTCAGGACTTTATTTACGGGAGGGAATACGTTGAAGCGATGTGAGTTCTCTGAACTACTTCTGATGATGAAGTAAAGACCATGTTCGCTAACCTCCCTTCTCACAGTTAAAAATTCAACTACTAAATCTGGACGGCCGCCCTTTCGGATCCCATTCCTGGTATTTTTTGTTGCGATTGGGGGCATTTTGGGCGCCTTTCCTGGTTTCATGTTGAGTTGGCACATGGATTATGTATCAGAGTTGGAGGTGAGATTAGACGATGAGCAAAGGCAGCGATCGTAGCGAGCTACCTGATGCTGCTCTATACGCTAAGCTCAAGGCAGCGAGCGAAGCAAGTGCATAATGCGATGAGCGAAGCGCAAAAGCTGTCGGGAAAAGACGATATTTATTACCTTCGGCAACTCGCTTCGCTCGCCGCCTAATGCTGCTATATACGATAAACTAACCCCTCCTACTCGTCGCTTCGCTCATCGTAGATGGACCTGCAGGAGACCCTTCATCTAAGGAGAGGGATGGTTGTGTTCATCTCTTTTCTCCTCCTAGCTATATACTACCTCTCAATAATCTTCGCTATTCTAAAGTCCTTCCCGCACGTGACTATTAAGCAGAAGGGGAAATTGGGGAAGAAGGTGAGGGGGGGGCGAAGGCAGCGAGCGTAGCGAGCTGCATTATACTGATCTCTATGATAACCTAACCCCCGTTCTCGTCCCTTCGCTCCTCGCTTCGCTTATCGCAGCTTCGGAAACAGGATTTGAGGGCCAAACGGGATGAAGAGGCTCTGAAGGGTCTCCTTGAGCCCAACAAGCACCACAAGGCCGTCAAGGCTTACGAAAAAGGTGAGGTCGGATGGAGATTCTACCGCCTACCCAAGTAACTAACAACAATTTTCTCGTCGCAGCACTCAAAACGAAACGAGCGAGTAATAAGAAGACAGACTAATTTATTGTGCAAAAAAGCTATTGTATTGTAGTGCATTGTATTGTATTGTTTTGTCTTGTATTAGCGCACCGTACCCTCGCCGTACCCTCACCAGAAGACACACTGGTTTATTATGCAAAAAAGCTATTGTATTAGCGCCTCCTACGATCGTCTCCTCCCATCGTCATGGGCCTTTTGCTCAAATCTGCCACAACGCCCTCCGCGCAGGGGTCAGGGGGGACACCCTCGTACCTGCTCCTAACCACTACCACACCCTCGTCAACGCACGCAACGTCCATAACTTTAGTTCCGCAGTAAGCGAGCCCCTCCCCCTTACCCCCTCCACATCCCATTTCCTTCATGACCTTTTCCTCTCCACAGAAAAGTACCTTATGACCGTCTCCTCCCTTGTCCCCCCTATCCATGTAACCCCTGTAAACGATCATGCCATCGAGCCAAAGGCTGAAGTCCCTGACTCCCCTTCCGACGGTCTTAGCATAGTTCTTTATTCTAATTCCTCCAATGTGGGTGGGCTCGTCCAAGGCAAAGTATAGTACGTTCTCCTCCTCGTGTCCAGGAGCAACGTCACTGCCCCCGACCATGCTCTTTGCAAGAGGGGCTAGCCATGTGCTGCTACCAAGCCCAAGCCCCTCGACGGTCCTGCCGTCTCCCTCCATCCCGATGCTGCTCAGCCCCTTGGGGGCAGCTCCGACTCTCGAAATGTCAACCCTATTCCCGTAGGGATCATAAATCTCGAAGGTATCCAATCCTACATAGTAGGGATCTCCCCATCCGCCGTGGACTACCATCTTGATCAGCATGCCACAAGGGAGGAACGGGGTCTCGTAGTCCTGCCTCAAGGTTGGGCACGGCTTGAACCCCATCATGTTGAGCGCCTTGAGCCCTTGGCCTTTGTTGGACTTGAGTAATTCTTCGGCTTCAATTGCGTGTGGCTTTGCCAGTGACAGTGTCTGCTTGTAGTCAAAACTTTCGCAGCTCGGTCCTCTTCTCAGGCAGTAAGCCCCCGCGCAGAACAGGTTAACTCCCTCGTAATTCTTGAGCCAAAGAGAGACGACGTTTGCGCCTCTGAGGCTGTCTTCGTCGGCAACGTCCTTGTCGTATTTGTTGTTCTCCATACTTCCCCCCACCTTGTTGTAGTTCCAAACTTCGACGCCCCAAAAGTTCTCAATCACCCTACCAAAGTTGACACGGACAGTCACGCTGCCGTCTGCTCCGGAAATCCCTCCCGTAACTGAGTCGGGGACCAGCCACATTGCTTCGTCATGAATTGACACTGCGGCAGAAGAGGGATCGTAGAGGTTGGAAAGGGTTCGCTTATCACCTTCGTAGCCAAGGGACTGCAAGTCCTTGGGAGTCGCGTCGACCATCGAAGAATTCAGGGGGATGCTTTCAAAGTCGGAACCGTTCCACTGAATAAGTCTGATGCTTCCGAGCCCAACATATTTCGAGGAAGAAGAGGCAGAGCTTGCTTCGAGGGACATCCTAGTCTTGTCGATTTGACCCTCGTGGGTGGAGTGTATCCTTATGGTCACCCCGTCGCAAGCAAACGTTTCCGTGGGGTGAGGAGGGGGGGTTGACGAGGTGGAAGGAGACGCAGAAGAGGTCTCGGGAACTTTCGTCTGGCTACTCTTTTTGGGGGAAAAGCTGATAACCCCGTCAGTAACGGCGGCAATCATGTCGTCAATGTCGTCGCCGTCGTTAATGTCGGAAAGAGGGGCGGCTTTGGGGGACAGGGTCAACTTGAGCATTTCCTCAAGTTCCTTCTTGTCCAAATCATCTTCGGGCACTTCGGGCTCATCAGGTTCAATGGCTTCCTTCTTCTCCTTGTCCCTGCCAGCGCGAGTTACGGGCCTCTCCGTACCGAAGCTTTGGGCACTTAGAGACTCGACAGGGCTGCCAGCCGTCCTTGGTCTGTCGCACTCCATGTTTTTCTTGATCCTCTGAACTACGGTAGCACTGACGTCGTACATACCAGTTGATCTAAATTCGGGGTAAAGAGTTTCGTCGCGTTCCTCGATAGTTCTGATGATTTCGTCGTCTGTTGTGAAAAGGATGGCATCGCTACACTCGTCCGGTCCGCTCAGGCTACCGCAGGCCTTCCTGATCTCGCCTTCGAAGATCACGCTGCCGTCCAACTTAATCCTGACCATCCTCAGGCCCCTGTAGCTCTGCTGTCTTGACTTGTTGTAGTTCCAGATTCTGAGCATAGAGAGAGTCTTGGTCTTCGTCAAATCGACTGTAAGGGTGACTGTCTTTTCCAGACCCCACGGTGCCAACCAGACATGCATGTCGTCGCAAGTGTGGCATGCTGAATCGAAGAGCTTGTCGGTCGTCCTGGGGTCTTTGTTGTCACTGCCTTCCAAGCAGTTCACATCTGCAGGTTTGGCGGATACGTTGTTGTGGACGTCCGGAATGGCAATAATATTAGCCTCGGCGTCGAATATTTCGATTCCAGAACATCCCACGTAGTAAGGGTCGCCCCAAGTGGAAAGGATCTCGAAGGTCAGTGTTTGCCCGGCGGGGAGGGTGGGAATAGGAGGCGGAGTCGACGAAGGAGGCGCCGGATTGTTCACGGACATGTCGTTAGCGAGAGAGATTGAGGCATCGAGTGGCGCCGAGAGTCTCATCATGGTGTCAATCGGTTGCTGAGGGGAGGATTTCTTGGGTGATATGGCGAAGTGGACTTCCTCATCGTCCGAGTTGTCGGAGTCATCGCTACTGCTGAACTGGTTCGCTTTTATCACGTGTTTTTCTGCCTCGGCAATCTGCTCGAGGATCGACTTTGCCTGCTTCTTCCTATTGACCTGATTGGGGGAAGGTTCAGGGGAGTCCCGGGGAGGAGAAGGTGCGGAAATCTCTTGGATCATGCCTGCAGCGGCTGCCGGAGAATTCGAAGGCGAAGTTGCCAGGGAGGAAGAGTCCTTAAGGGACCGCGGGTGTCTAAGGGTGTTGAAACGGGAAAGGGACTCCAGGGACTGCTCGAGAATGTCGTTCTGTTCCAACTGACTTTTTGTGGGAGTGTTGTCTGTCGATCCAAACCCTGGCTCGAACTTCCTGGGGGTGGCCTTCTTCGCTGATGATGAGGCGGAGGAGGAGGTGGTGGTCGAGGGAAGACGCTGGGGCGTGATTGAGTAGTTAGGGAGGATGGCAGTCGTGTTCGACGTCGTTGGAGTTGTCGGTCTGGACACTTGAGGAGACGTCGACATGTTTTGCAGGCCTGCCATCAGTTTGCGTTGTTGCTCAGGGGTCAAGTTCTTGATCTGACCGAGAAGGGAGCCCGTCACGGAAGCCTCAAGTACATCAGATGGTGGTAGTGACGCGACCTTCGCCGATCGTTCGAACTTAGCAGTGACTATATTCTCGTTGCTGCTCTTCTTGCGCGAAAGTGCTCCAAAATCGACAGATTGGACAATCATGTCGGCTCTCACAGCCCTCGCACGAGCAGATGACGGCCTCTTGAGGGGAGTCAGGTGGTCAACTGAGACCTTCTTCTTAGGGAGGAAGTCAGGTAGTGGATTGGACTCGTCGTCGGCGACAGAGGAGCTAGGCGGTGGTAGAAGGGAGTTCAGAGAGTCCGCGGGGGGGGCTGAGATGTTGCCATTGCTCTGGTGTGACTTGCGCGTTAGGCTTCCGTCGTAATTCTCGAATTCTTCGTCATCGTAATCGTCCAAGATATCCTCTTCTACCAAGTTGTTGTTGTTCATCATGGGGAGGGGCGAGGGCTTGAGCACCTGAGGGGCTGCCCCGGCCAGGGAAATCATGTTGTTGTTGGGAGCTTTCCACTGCTTGCGACGCGACTGCTTCGGAGCCGCACGATCGGTTTCGGAGCCAGACGACTTGGAAGTAGTGAGGGTGGTGGGGAGGGGCATCGCAGGGGATGCAGGGGTGATGAGGGAAGATTTTGAACTAGAGGGTTTCATCGCACCCGACGAAGAAGGAGATGACTTCTTCGCCTTTGATGCGTTGGCCCCGGACACGTGCAGGTTAAAGTTCTGCTCCCTCCTCTCCTGGATCAACTCCCGCTTGGTCTTGGACTTGCGTTCGACTTCCTTCTTGAGCCTGGGTTGGAAAAGGAGGATAGATAGAAAAATCACGTACAAAGAGGGTGATTAAGGGGGTAGTGTAGGTTAGAAGGGGGGGTAAGAGAAGACAGAGGGGGGGGGAGGAGAGAGNGGAAGATGTTATTAAGAAACTCCCTTCTCAATCTTAAACGAAAGGAAGTTGAGAAGGTTGTAGCGTAACGTTAAACGTACCTGTTCCTCTCCTGTAGCATTCTAATATACTCTTTTTGTCTATCAGTCTGTGGAGACTGCGAACTGGGATGCTGATTCTGGGCTACATTCAAATTTCTATCTCTTGGGCCGACCCCAGCAGGGGAGAGATGCTGACTCTCCACCTTTTGAGGATTTCCGACTTGGGCATGGAGCGGTTGGGCTGATATGTTCTCCTTCTCGTCCCTAGAGGAGTTGCGGTTGGGGAATAGACGCTTCATCATCTTACTGGTGCAAGAATGATCTTTAATAACCAAAAATCATTTCTTAAATTGGGAGTGAAAACTTTTGTCTTGACGTTTTGCTTGCTACGCCCGCTGTTAGACCTTCCTACCTTTAATTTTCTTTTTCATCGGAGTCCCGTCGACGCCTACGGCTTCCCTCGCCAAGGACCTAAGTTTCTTGGTGAGGACATTCAAGCCATGCTGCGGATGGGGAGGAGCGAAGCGACGACCGAAGGGGCGAGGAGCGTAGCGAGGGGTGGAAGGTTGTTTGTTATGGGGTAGACGGAATGTTGAGTTGCTGTCGCTTCGCTCCAGCCATCCTTGCTCCTCGCTCTTCCTCACCTTTCCAAAGATCATGCTGCTTCCCTCGTACAACTGTTCGTCGTACTCCTCCTCCGTGACCCAGTAGCCGGCATAGTCGCCGCAGAATCCTAGGACGATGCAGTGCTCGGCCCCGGTCTCTTCCTTGATAGCTCTTTCGATTCGCAGTCCAGCGGTGGCTGTGGGCTCGCCTGGAACGGTTGCCAGAGCTACAGTGGAGTTGATTACTATCACGGTGAGCGGAAGCGCGTCGGGGGCTGCCCTGGAGATGTAAAAAGACGCCGGGAAGGGGAGGGGCGTCTTGGGATGTTGAGGGTGGGAGGAGGGTAGGGTGTTGGACGGGTAGCCCATGCCAATTCGGGAGTAAAGGAATGGGTTCCCGCCGCTTGCGGTACCCGCAATCGTGACCACGCCGAAATTAGCGGGGGCAAGCAGGGCGAGGGAAGATGAGAACTGGGGCGGCGGGGGGAGAACGTTGGAGGGGGCAAAGTCGGCGGACGGAACCCACAGAGTTGATGCCGACTCGATGACGAGGGAGGAGTTGGCAGGTTTCTT
>JGI24540J26637_10001464_pt1 | contig 10364 bp, 16 predicted proteins | sample NorSeaMetagenome_FD_26637 | JGI IMG/M metagenome (IMG submission 26637) | reverse complement strand
GGGGGAGGTTGGGTGGAGGCCAGGCGGAGGCTGGAGCGAAGCGATAGCTAGTGCTATATTCTAACATATTTTCCCTCGCCTAACATCTTTCTCCCTCGCTCGCTCACAAACCTTCCAGCTACACCCACGAGGTCGTCACTCTCTGGTACCGCGCCCCCGACGTTCTCATGGGCTCTCGCAAGTATTCCACCCCCGTTGACGTCTGGTCGATAGGCTGCATCTTCGCAGAAATGGTGAATGGCCGCCCCCTAGTTACGGGGACGAGCGAGGGAGATCAGCTCGATAGGATCTTCAGGCTTTTTGGCACACCGTCTCCTGCTAACTACCCCACCATCACAGACCTGCCTGACTACTCCCCTGACATCCCGCAGCACCCTATGCCGGACAACCTAAGCGGGCTTGTCCCCCAGCTCGACGCCGTCGGATTGGAGCTCTTCGAAAGCATGATGCAGTTTGATCCTGGACGAAGGACCACTGCCGCAGACGCCCTCCAGCACTCTTTCTTTGACGATATGAGAGCAGCATAAGTAAATGTAAAATAAATTTCGAGTGATGGAATTCAAGGTCTCTGTTTTTGTGTCGTTTGGAACCATTCGTATAAAGCTACATGTAGAAGTGCACCTCCCAGCCATTTGGTGCCCATTATTTGGTGATGGACGCCTGTGTTGAATGGGATTCACAACCGACTCCTCAAGAGGAGAAGGAGAGTCGTCTTGACTTTGTTAATCGTTCTCTTGCTTCAACTACCATTCAAAAGCAACAGATTTTAAAAGCAGTGGCTCCAAAGTCCGAAGGCAACCCGATGTCAACTCAAATTAATCCCTATAGACAGATACCAATTCGCTTACTGGGCTACGCCAACGAAATTGGTGAGGCATCGAAGCCTTGGCTGAAGGCGCCGCCCCTATCGTATATTTATCCTGGCTCGTACGCAGTTGCAGTCTCCTATGTTCTTGTTGACAGCAACAAGCATGCAAAGATCTCGAGTGCGGCCTCGGGCGGGGATGGTTACGCCGGCTACTTCGTCGATGGTCTCGTTTGGCAGATGCTAGCGTCTGTTATGGTTCCTGGTTTCGTGGTGAATAGGGTCGTTTGGGGAGTCGGGAGGGCAGGTGAGGGGGAGCAAAGGCTGGAGCGAAGCGACAGCAAGAGCATTATACCACCTTCTTACGCAACTAACAACCTTCCACTCGTCGCTTCGCTCCTCGTCCCATCGCAGGAGGGAGCAAACAATTGCAAACGATGGCGGGACTGGCTTCTATCCCTTTCATCATTCATCCTATCGACACCGGCGTCGAATTTATGATGAACAAGACTGTACGCAAGCTCTTTGACTGAGAGGGGAAAGGGGAAGGAAGGAGTCATGGGGTGAAAGTGATGGAAGTAACGTAGTAAACTTGGCTTAGAATGCATTCGTAGTTCTTTATTATAGCTGTGTGTATGATCATGTGTGGCACTTCTTGGGCGCCTTATTAATCCTGCTTCACCTTTCCCTTGATCCACCCGACAATGCCACAGCCAATAGTGGCGGCAACAACGGGAGCGACGAGATAGATTTTGGTCTCATCGATGATCGATCCTCCCATTCCAAGGTCTCCCTCTCCTACTTTGAACGCTGCCGGTACGAGGGGGTTCATACCCGCTCCTGATAGCCCTCCGTCAAGAACCATGCAAAGTTTGACGGAGAGAGCAATCCTCGCGGAGCTTGCTATGGCCTTAAGGGACTTGGGTACAGACGAGGGAACGTCAAGGCTGCAGAGGATGGTTAAAAGGAGCGTTAGAGCTCCCTCATTTACAGCACAATCGTAGGTGGTGGAGGAGCAGGAGGGACCAAAGATGTGAGTGGGGGGGAAGACGTATTTCTTGAGGTCGTAGATGAAAACCGCAGTGAAAAAGTGCGCCGCAAGAACGGCCTTCAAGCGGGGCTTTGTCATGAAGGAAGGGGCACCGTAGGGAGAGGGTAGCATGGAGAGGAGCAATGCGACGGGTGGGGAGAGAATTCCACCGGTTAGGTAATCATTAATGAAGATGAAAAAGACTTGGAGGATGGACTGGAGGAGGTGGGAAGTGGGGAAAAGGAGGGCAGGGACAGGTATGGACATGAACAACATTATCGTAGACGCCATCTCTAGGAGAAATGCACTCCAAAGGAAGGAGGGCGAAGAAGGGGATGCGGTTCTGGAGGAAGTTGAGGCAGCATTTGAGGATGGCTTACGAGATGAAGAGCAGGTAGTGCGGGGAGTCGTGGTGCGACGGGAGGAAGAACGAGAGGATGAGCGAGTTGCCTTTTTAACTGATTTAAGCATATTCTCGATAACTTCATTGTCATTTTCATCGTCGACATCATTATCGCTATCCATATCTTTATCGACCTTCTTTGGCGTTGACTTTCTTCCCCTACTTTTGGCCCTTGTCGTGGTTTGTTTCGCTTTTATTTTCATACTTCTCTTCTTCCCTCTTAATTTTAGGAGAGATGGTGACTTCTCCGACGCACCATTCCTTGAGCTTGACCTAGTGAATCGTCTCGTTGTGGAAGGCATCGTAATATATAATGTGGAAGTGCAAAAGTGTGAGGCCCTGTCCTTTGGGAACAAAGGTAGGCCAACATGAGCAAACGTCCAGCTGATGAAACGAAAAGCACTTCGATTGGAGATCTAATGAAGGGGTGTGTGAATATGAAAAGGTCGAAAAGAGCACAGTATGAAGATTCAGGAGACTTTTCAGCGGCAGCGGGCGACGAATGGGGTAAAAATAAGGACAAGGATGGGGGTGGGGGTGGGGGCGAGATGTGAGTGAAGGTGTTGGAACGAAGGTTGTCCCGCAATTACTAACTCCCATCCCGTTCCTCCCTCTTTAGCGTGAACAAACAGAAGGCCTCCTTTGGGCTTTCTGGTGCTCTGGCGAAGGACGAAGTGACGGGCAAGGTAGTGAACGGGGTAACCTTAAAGTACAATCCCCCCGCCGACCGCATCCTTCCCTCCGTGAAGTGGAGGTTCTTCGTGTTCAAGGGAGACGAGGTTCTGGATACATTGTTCGTCCACAGGAAGGACAACTTCCTATTCGGGGGAAACGACAAGGTCGCGGATGTGGTCATGGAACACGGGAGCATATCGGGCCAGCACGCCGTGCTGCAGTACAGGCTCGTGCCTTACACCGGGAATAAGGAGAAGTTCCAGGGGATGAAGGTATGCAAGCCATACCTCATGGACCTCGACTCGACAAACGGGACCACGCTCAACGGGGATAAGATCGATGGGAGGAGGTACTACGAACTCAGAAATAAGGACGTTCTGGTCTTTGGGGAGAGCTCAAGGGAGTACGTTTTCATGGTAGACAAGGTGAAAAAATGATAGATGTAACTTAACTTTTGTTATCCTACGAATTGGTAAGCTGCGCAATGACGATGTTGCACGTTTCATTCTTATCATAACTTTTCACGCCCTAACACCCCCATCCATCCTATCCCAATAGCCTAATAATAATCTTGACCCCGATTAATAACAAGCCTTCTAGCACGGGTAGTGCCACACCGTCTGAAAACTCCCCATACACAACGTCTTTCTCGCCATAGATACCATCCTCATCGTACACCCCAAACCCATGATCGATTGACATCTTCAACAAACCCTATGCAACGTCATAGCTTTTCTCCGTCATAAGACCCCTCCTAACTGCCTCTCTAATCCCCCCCTCGATCACCGCCCCCTCCACATTCACGACCACTCCAAAATATCTCATGTTAGAATACGCTCCATCCTTAACGCCTTCAACTGCAACCCAACCTCAAACAACTTCTCCTTACTCGCCTCTCTCAGATCTACTTTTCCCTTCTTGAAGAAAGACAGGACATGCTTCGCGATATTTCGCCCGCCTCCCATTAGAAGAGCTCATAACGGATCGTCCGTCGATGCTCTCAATGATCCAGAGGAGTCTTGACGATCACTAAGCTCAGGCATGACCATCGCGGTTTCGTAATACGCCTTGTTGTTCGCGTCCTCCTGATCCTGCCACTTCAAGAACCTTATGAGTCCGACGGTAGGGTCGTTGTAACTGCCCCACCTATCCCCAGTGTCAAGTTCAAACTCAACAGAGGCCATAAGGATCTCGAGAGACAAGCAGTCAGAAAATGCTTTCGTCTTAACGAAAGCGACAGAATTGGGGCTGGCTGTCACATTGCAGAAATTGTACACCCCCCACAAAGCACACTTCCCAACTCTTCAAAAAAGGGGGCCGTGACCTTGACTAAATTGCTGCACCCACGAAACGCGTTCACCCCAATCTTCCTAACCGATTGGTCGCTCACCACAAGGTGCACCCTCGCGGTCGCTAACTCCCACCAATCCTCGTCCGTCCTATTGATCCCCTCCACCCTCTGCTTCACATTCCACCACTTTCCCTCATAATCTCCCTCGAAATCCGTCACCTCGACAACCGCCTCCGGCAGTCGCGCTACAACTTACACAATAGATCCCCCCTCGCCGCTCGTACCTAGCGTCGTAACACCAGATCTGCTCATAATATTCACTCCCACCGAGAGTCGACTCCCAAAGCTGATAACTTTCCCCCTAAAGTTGATGCGCCCCAATAAATTACTAGAACCGATAAATATATATTATAGGATAGTGAGAGTAAGGAGAAGAGTAACGTTTGATACGAGTTGATGGAGAAATAGGAGCTTGAAATTTGCCAATTTTTCTGAAAGATCAGTATTCCTAAATTATGAACTACTATTAATGTCTATATTTGAATACATGTATCACACATAAAAAATAATGAATAATCAAAAATTTCAAGATATATTTTGAATAATCTGCAAATTTGACCCATCAAAAATATATATAAATGTCAATATAGTAATATTTTATACTTTGAAATGATACATATAAATAAATAGAATATTAAAGTACAAAATTATAAAATATCATAAATTTACAAAACTATAAAATACCAATACTGATACAAAAAACACACAATATTATGTTGATTCACAGATAAAGTATTAAATTCATCCAATGAAACACAAATATGTCCGCTAAACGTACTTTCAGAATCGCTTTCTGTGAAAATTTGACCACTTTCGCTCAGCAGGCTATTTATCACCCATCCCCCACCCTTACGCTACGCAAATTATTAGGCCCCACCTCTTCCTATACAATAGCAACCCTAAATAGCTCGTCCCCAAGCCCTTCTTCTATTACCTTTCTACAACCTCCTCCCTGACTGTGATCATGACGGAAGCCTCCCCTCCTCCCCCTGAAGTCCACGAAACTCGCTCCCCCCCCTCCCCTCCTCACCCACCTCTTCCTCACTCAGAACCCTCGCCTCCGGCTTCCTTTCCCCACTCATCTACCAACTTCCAACCACCTCCTTCCATGGAAGAAGATCCATCCACCTCTGATCCATCCTCTCCGCCCCTCTACCACGTTGCTTTTGCTTTTCGTGTCGTAAACTATTTGTGTGGTACAATACTTGTGCCTGCCACCTTTATGTGGGCCCTCGGCTATCGCTTCTGCCAGTACCTCTGTTTCATCATTGGACCGCTAACCATTTTATGTTCTTGCTTCTTCTGGGTAACGAATATTTTCTCCCCTCTCACCAAGTTCGACAATTCCATTCTATTTATCGGAAACTTTGCGATAATTACAGGTGAGGCGATTGAAGAGAACGAATTTTTGTTCGTCACATTTCACTAACCAGGACGTCCCCCCCTCCCCTCCCGTAGCATTCGCATCCACGTATCTTGATGGTGCCCCTCTCCGTTCCCTTGTGATGGGATTCATCACGATGTTTTGCCTCCCCATGATCAACGGTGTAATGAAGAATGCGAGAAGGGCTTTGATAGAGGTGAGCTTGGACGAGGAGTCAAGAACGGCTAGAGCGAAGCGACAGCTAGAGCTGGCATGTTCTATATCTATCTTCACGCTGCAGCTAGAGCTGGCATGTTACATATCTATCTTCAAGATGAGAACCTTTAGCTCGTCGCTACGCTCCTCGTCTTACTCCTCGCCCCACGCAGCTTCCTTACAATAAGAAGGTCCAGCACTCAAAAATCATCATCTTTGGGGGATACATGTCGGCCCTCATTCCCATACTCTTCATGACCTTGGAATCTGTTGGTTGCGTGATTGACGTCGAAGACTTCTGGAATATTTGGCGACCCGAAGAAGCTACCAAGCAGACTCGCTTTTCCGACGCTATCTGGAACAACTGCAGCGCAATTTTTGTCCCCAACTACACCATGGGCATTCACCTTGCCTTCATCCAGTGCGCGACCTTCTTCTACGCACCATTTGTCAACTTTACGTTCCCCGAGCTTGTACGCTTTACTCTAGACAAGAGAACTCGAGTTCAGATAATGCTCTTTGTCACAGGAACTATTTGTGCCCTCTGGGCTTACGGTGCCAAGGACGAGGACGGAGGTTTTGTGCAACCCAGGACGCTGCAGATTTGTAACATGATTTTTCTATCGTGGGCTGGCATCGGTTTCCTTGAGGTATCGAATCTCTTCAGCGAGAAGATGTTGCGGGGCGAGGAGTTGAAAGACAGGACAATTTTTAATCTCAAGCTTCCGCCTTGTCTCGAGCACGCTCATTCAAGATGGAACAGGTGAGGTTGGATGAGGAGTGAAGAACGGGAGGAACCTAGCGATAGCAAACGAAATGTACCGCATACTCGCATAACCAACAACCTTCCACTCGTCGCTTCGCTCCTCGCAGATGTTTGGTCTCCCTAATCAACTTCATATCTGATATCGTGGATAAGTTCCCAATGGCTCTCTACACCGTCGGAGATTTTGAACTTGCCCCAGTGTACCGCATATCGATAGCAATATTTTGCTTCGCTAACTTGGTCCTACATACAATCTTTGCAATCACGCTGGAGCCAAAACTCGTATGGTACTCCTACTGCGCGGTTCCTGGCTTCATGACGTGCGAGGCAATCTTCTTCTGCTCCGCACCAAGGCGACCTGGCATATTGCAAGAGAGCATAGTGTTCATATTTTTCCCCCTCTCCTTTGCCATGACGGCATTAGGGCACTACCTGTCTGAATACTGGGTGCTGAAAATTAAGCAAAACGTCTTAATAACGGTGGCCAGTACCATGTTCCTCCCCCTCGCAATAAAGCTCCGTCACGAGTTATCGAAACTTGACGACTCCATCTTGAGCAACCACATCCACTACACAGTCTTTGGAGGGTGTGCACAGTTTGTTGGAATGATCTTCTTCATCGCCGAAGGTGTCGGCTGCCTTCAAGAAGCAACGACCATCGAAGAGATTGAAAGTTCATGCGGAGGAGAAGGTGAGGCGGAGCAAGGAGCGAAGCGACTAGCTCATAGCAACAATCGCAAGAGCTTGGAACCCTAATCCCATAATCATCATCTTAACTCCTTTCGCAATTCGCATCGCGCATCGCAGTCTACCCGGCATTTGGCTGCGCAGCCAACATCGGCGCCAACCTCATATATCAGCTTGGCTTCAATATCTTCAACAAGGCCGTCTTGCGAAAGAAGCGCACTACGGCTGATATTATGAAGTTCTCCATTACGAAGCACGAGAAATTTGAGATGGGCTGCATGCTCCTTGCCAACGTTCTGTGTCTCTTCCTTTACGGCAACTCAACCAACGGCCCCGTAACCCTCACCCTGGAAATCTTAGTCGCGTTTATCGCCCTTTTATGGGTCTTTATTTTTACTTCAGAGTCGATTAACGTCCTGACTTTTGTCGCCAGAATGCGAGCCGAGGAGGAATCTTCGAGGGACAGGCTGGATTGGGAGAAAGGGCTGAAGGTGAGGCGGAGCAAAGGCTGGAGCGAAGCAACTGCAGCATACCACCAACCACAGATAGCTAACAACCTTCTGCTCGTCGCTTCGCCCCTCGCCCCGCTCTTCGCTTCGCTCATCGCAGGACTCGGAAACCCTAGCCCCCAAGCTGCCAAGACAAACATCATCCTTTGGCTCGTTGAGGGTGCTTATGAACGAGGTCAGGTACCAGGCTAGGAATCTATTGCAGCTAACATACGCAACGTACACCGGTCAAACTTCAGCCATGGTTGTTCAAAACCCAGAAAATGAATCCCACAGTAGAAAACCAAAGCCCAAGTCAGGAGGCAGGGGCCGCGCCCCGTCTGCCCTTGACTCCATGTTAGGCACGAACTTCGGAACAAGCGAGGCTGCCTCAATGATAACAAAAAATCCGATAGCCGCCCGAAAGCACAACCTCCGCACCTCCTCAACCACCCACGCTGCCCTCTCCTCCACTAATAGTTCCATCTCCCTCGGCTCCTCCTCAACATCCTGGACGAAGTCAAGTGAGAAAATCCGCCAGGCCGTCCCAGCCCCCAAGCGCTCTGACGGCCACTACGCGGGCACCTACTCCCTCTCCCGTTACATCCGTGCCGTGATATTTTTTCCCATAGTGGTGGTCCTGACGTTCTACATCGTGGCAGCCGTGTCAACCCACGCCGACAACGACTCCTGGTCGCGGTCGGAGCACTGGGGCTGGCTGGCGTACAGCTGGAACGCGTTCGTGATATGCTGCATGCTCCTGATTTGGGTTACCAAAGTCCGGAAACCCCAGATGATCCTGGAGTCCCTCTCCTTCTCCTACTGGCCGTTGATGATGGCAGCTAACGAGGTTACGTACCGTCACGACGACATGTTTCTCAACATGTGGTTCTACATCCGTCTTCTCATGGCAATAGCATGCTTCATACTAGCCAACAGGCTAAGGAGGGCCATGGCAAACCTTGAAGACGAGGTGCTATCGAACCACCTCCAAAAGGTAGCCTGGACGGGTGGTATAAGCGTCCTAACCCCGATAGCGTACGTATCTATGAAGGGTTCCTCTTGCATAATAACGAACTGGGACGTCCAGGAGATAAACTCTACGTGCGGGGGCATAGTGGACCCACTTTTGGGGGTTGCGTTCCACCTTACGGCGTTCTTCGGTCACAACCTGTGCTTCTTGCCGTTCCAGACATTCAGCCTTGAGGACCTTGTGGCGCTCAGGCTGAGGTGGATACAAATCCTGCACATTATAGGAATATCAGCGGCCACTGTGATTGCTCTGTTCCTTTTCGGGAGCCAGCGGGAGGACGAGGAGCCCGCCATGTACGTCCAGAACATGGTCCGTTACCTTTGGCTCTCCTGGTTCGTTATAGTGGGGACAGCGGGGATGGACCTGCTTTTTACGAGACATGTGACCAGGAGAAGGAGGGGGAGGGACGGGAAAGCATTCGGGGGGGAGGAAGGGAAAGCATCCGTTGAAATGTCGGAATCGAAGAGCCCAGACGGGATAGCAGGAGGGCAGCAGGAGGAGGGTAAGGAGCAGGATTCAGGTTTGGTCATGGGAGGAGAGGGTGTAATGCTGTCCCCCGGATTGTACTGATGGGAATGAATGTACTTACAGGACGATGTACTGGTAGCTAATAATATGGTGCGCGAATCAAAAAAGAAAGCCAAAAGAGTAGGATTGTTATTTTTCGAAGAATCATCGTTCCCTATTTTACAAAGCCCAATCTCATACATTCAAACCTCTTTACGCCACCCTCGCCGTCTTCTTCACTCCTTCCCCTTCTCTCTACCTTTTCCTCTTTCCCCGACCTTCGAAACGGCACCTCCGTTTACTTCTTGGGTTTAGGGCGGTAGGTGGAGATGACGACAGCGTGGTCGCGCTCGTAAGGTTCAAGCGTGAGCTGCTCAAGGGGCTTAAAGTTCTCCCCCTGTAGCTTCGTGACCTCCCTCCTGAACACCGCCTCTGGGGATGCGGTGGAGTCGATGCAGGAGGCCTTGATGGAGATGACAGAGTGCCCGCCGTTCTTGAGGAAGTAGTGGGAGTTCAGGCCGACGATACGGGCCTGGTCGGGCTGGGCGACGTCGGCGAAGACGCAGTCGACCATACCGACGAGCATCCTGTACTTGAGGGGGTGGCGGGCGTCCTCGATGATGGGGATGACGTTGGTGCGGGACTTGGCCATGTTGATCAGGTCACGACCGGGACGGTGGGAGAACTCGACCGCGTAGACGCAGCCGGTGGGGCCGACGATGTCGGAAACGTGGGAGACGGTGGTTCCTGCTGCCGCTCCTAGGTACAGGACCTTGGAACCTGGGCCCATCCAGATATTGTCCACGCCGCCGAGTACGGCGGCGGCGAGCTTGGAACGGAAAGGGTTCCAGACGCGGTACTCGATCTTGTCGGCGGCGGCGCCGTCCTTCCCTGGGGGTCCGTCGACGGAGATCCTCTTCTCTCCGTAGACGTCCTTACCGGGGGTGGAGTTGAGGGTGACCAGAGCGTCCTCCTTACCCCTAGCGATGAAGACTCCCTTGTGCCTATGAGGCTCAACGACGACCTTCGCCCCCCCCCTC
>JGI24540J26637_10001462_pt1 | contig 10380 bp, 2 predicted proteins | sample NorSeaMetagenome_FD_26637 | JGI IMG/M metagenome (IMG submission 26637) | reverse complement strand
CCGCTCCTCCAGTTCCTCGTCGGCACAAGAAGCGGAAGTTCGCACTTAACGTCATCCCCAAGCATCTTCCCCCTCCCCTTCCCAACCATCCAGTTAACATCGTCCTCCAGCGCCTGGAGCTCCCCCGCGACCTGACCGAATACCTCACGGTAGGGACCGCCGTAATCATCGACGCCCTCACCCTCGAACTTTACCTTAAATGTACGTTCCTGACCGTCGTCCATTGGGTGGGTGTAACCGATACGCAATAGGCAAGGGTCGATGAAGTGAAGCTGCACATGAGAGATGTGATGAGAGAAGCGATGCCACATGGGGTTAGAATATCTTTACAGCAAACTTCACGCAGTACAGTCTTCTTGTGGGTCGCTACGTTCCCGGCGCTCGCCGCCTTCCCTCCTCGCCCTGTGCCTCACCTCGTCGAAAAGCTGACCGAACATACTGACGGATATGCGTCTCACAGGATCACGAGTTTTCCCGCCACTCCTACCAAGCTCTCCCTTGACCCTGTTCAAAACCACCTGTGGTAGATCCTCGGGGTAGTCATACTCGTCCTCCGCCTTCTTGGGGTTAGTCACAGTCCTCTCTAAAAGAGTGCTGAAAACTCTCTTCTTAGTGACGAAGAAGACAGAGTGTCGCAGGCTTACAAGCATACTGGATAGCCCCAGACCTGACGGGTAGAGAGTTGTGGGGGGAGGGGACTCAAAAGGCACGTGAAGGGGTGCACCTACTCCCCCACCTGACAAACCAACTCCCACCGCGGGCTTGTTGGGCTTGCAACTCAGTATCAAACCCTCTCCCGTCTCGATGAACGGCATTGTCTTAACGAGAGTTGAGTTGAAACACTTGAGGACACTGAACCTCATCCCAACCTCAACTACTCCCTTCCCCCTCATCCTCTTCACGTAAGGTGCTACGGCGTGCTCAAGCTGTGCGAGGTCGACGTTCCAAGGTAACACGTGGTTGTAGCGATCAACGTAAGCGTTAACGGCGGTAACAATGAGGCCGTCGAGGTCGGGATTCCACATATCCCCGTCCGCCACGTCCCTGAACTCCTCGTAGCCAACCTTGCACTGAACCCTACCCTCTTCCTCCTTCTCCTCCCCGTCGCCCTCGCATACGTAGTAGCCCTCTTTTCTCCTCGCGTCGATCTCTTCAGTCTTGACGAACCATGCCCCAGCCTCGTCATCGACGTGGAGCCACATCATGGAGTTGGAGACCCCCACGACCTTGGCGGGGCCTCTGGGGGTGTTCACGGAGGTGTTTGGCTTGAGGTCGAACAAGCCGCACGCTGAGATGAGAGGGGGTTGTTAAGTTGTTGTGCTATATATTGTTCATCGCATCGCGTCGCTTCCCCTCACCTTCCTCGCTGCAGTCGAAATCAAGCTCAAACCCGCACTTGGTTTCGTATTTTACAATCCTTTTCTCCACCCACGCGCCGTACTCCCTCCAAGCCTCCTCCAGCAGTCCCTCTTCCATCTTCCTTGACCCAACCATGCTGCCCATGTATCCGCTGCACTTCCTGACGTCCCCAATTTCCACGTCTCCGGGTCCACCACCGACAACGATGCCAGCACTTGGACAATCAAACCCATCCTTCACCAAACTGACCCTCTGGCCCTGGTTGTAAAACGCAACCGCGGGGTAGAGCTCCCCGCTCAATCCCGTGAACGCCACGCCCATGTAGTTCCCGTTCCTCTCAAACGCCAGCGTTCCCTTGTCGAGATCGAGAATGACGCCTATCGTATCTCCCATGCAGAACTTCTCACCGTACACCTTGGCTTTCTGCCTCTTGTGGTACAGTGCCCTGTCCCCGATGTAACCCCAGCCGTAGTCGTCCCCCCCGAGAAAGGAGCTCGTGTCCGCGAGCCTCGTTGCGACCCCAATGAAGAGGTAACTGGTGCTGGTCTTGTCAATCTTGACCTCCCACCTGTTAACACCCTCAATGAAGGGCGTGCTGCAATGGGAGAAGCGGCAAACATGAGGATTAGTACTGTGCTGAGATCCGGTTAAACACGCTGTCGCTTTGCCCCTCCCGTCCTTCGCCCGCCCTTCGTTACCTTCCAATCACAGTACTCCAGCTTTCCTGGCTTTCAAAACGAGCGCTCAGACCGTCGGCAGAAACGAAAATGTTAGGCCCGCTATTCTGGCGGTCGAAGGTGAAGGCTATGCCCTTGTTCGAGGTCTCCTCGACGACAGAGGACCAAGATGAGGCCTTCCCCGTCTTGGTCGAAACAGTGCGGGCGCGACAGTGGTAGGGACGGGACGGGAGGAGATTCTCGACGACACACTGCGAAGAGCGAGGCGACGAGTGGAAGGTTGTTAGTTATGTAAGAAGGCGGTATAATGATTTTGCTGTCGCTCCGCCTCACCTCCCTCTCGTATCCAGTGTAGATGTTGGTGTAAACGAGATCGTGACCAGGGCCAAGAAGTGTAGGGGTTGACATCTCGACCTCATACTTGAAATTCCTAGCATCCTCCTCTTCCTCCTCCTCCTCCTCTTTATCCTCCCCCCCTTCCCTGGATTTCTCCCACGTGACCGATATGGCGTTTTCGCATAACACACTCATGCATAGATCCTCGACTATGGGCATCTCATTATCCTCAGCGTCCCCCAATTTCCTCTTTTCCAAGATACCCTCGATTGCCTTCATGATCTCCTCCACCGCGACAATCAGTTGAGTCATCTTCTGGGTGTAACGGGACATGAAGATCCTCTCGTGTCTCCGCTCTTCCGTGGCCCTTTGGCTCGCTATACGCTTGAGACGACCGAGGGGAACGCAGGAGGAAATTAGCTGGAGGATCTGAGAAATCTTGGGCACGCAGTCATCGTCGTCTTCGTCATCATCGTCCCCATTCTCCTCCCCACAAGTATCCGTCTTCTTTTTCTCCTCACTCCCTTGCTCATTCAACTCGCCCCCCTGAACCATCTCAAACCATCCAACGACAATCTTCCACATTATCTTCATTGCAACCTCTTTCACAGGCATGTTGGCACTCATCAGGCAACTGGCAACCCTCTGGAAGACACTCCCCCATTGAGTTTCCTTCGCTCCTACACTAAGCATCAGGTCAACGCCCCAGCTCGCCAGCTCGACGTTTGGTTGAAGGAGCGCTTGGGAGTCGCTCGCTGAGAGAATTCTTGCGCCCCAAGACATTTCGTCGAACGCGTCGATGCTCGCTGCAGCCTCGAGATCGTCCAGGCAGCTGTTGAGGAGCATTAGGGTGAACGAGGCACCGAGCGACTTGCTGTCGTCGTCCTTATCGTCGCTCCCATCGCAATCTTCGGCCTCTTCCCTGACTATGCACGTGAGGAATCCCCTAAAGGCCTCCTCGCCCTCGATTTGTTCCAGTATTCCTCCCTCTCCCTCCTTGAAAACAGCAACCTGGCCTCCTCTGAAGCAGCAAACTTTCATGGCCTGCACAACTGCCTCGTTGCTTCCGAAAATATCCGTGACCTTCTTGCTCCTCGCCATATCAAAGTCAGGGAAGCGAAGAAGAAGCTGCATCAAACAAGCCCTCGCGAACAAAACGCTAACGTAGGATTCAATCTTGAGGCACTCGAGAGTCCAATTGCTCTCCCACTTTCCCCCTTCATCCTTCTCGTCCTCCTTGTACAGTCCCCCATCTCCATCCAAGTCCTTTGCATTATCGTTCAAGTCCAAATCCCCGCCACCACCATAAGGGTACGTAATGAAATAATTCTCGTCGAAGACGCCTCGCGCGCCTTCCCCCTCAAGATTGTCAATCATGGTAACGCGGCCGTCCTCCTCGTCATCAGTGTTATCATCGTCCCTCCCGTCAAGATTGTCTCCCAGCAGTCCATCATCGTCCTCGCCAACCTCTTGCTCGACCTCCCCCTCCATGATTATGTAATGATCGCTCCTGTGGCCTCCAAAAGCCTCAAGCCTGCCTTCGCTCTCCAAATTTTCCAAAAACTGCTCATTCTCCAAGATCCAAGAGCTCGCAAAAGCGACGTCATTCCCTGACTCCCTCAAGGCGAGATTGCACCAGGAACTCCTGAAGCCCATGTCCTCGAGCTGTTTAATTAGCTCGCTAGGCGGGCTCGCGCTGCCGTGTCCGTGGTGCATTCCTTGGCTTTCAAGCGCATTAAGAATGTTGTCTGCGCCAGTGCCAGATTCCATGGCGTTGATAACCTCCATATCGGCATCCTCCAACCCAACATTATCCTCCTCCTCGTCGCCGCCAAAGCTGGACATTCTTGGAAAACCAGACTCTCCGTCGATGACGCCTTCAACGTCTTGACCCAGTTCCATGTGGATCGTGAGTGCCTGCAAGGCGCCGTCGAGTGCGCTTCTAGAATGGCCCTCCCCCCCGTTCCCGGCCTCTTCACTGTTGTCTTCGAACCCCAACGAGTCGTAAGTCAGCTTGTCAGAACCACCTTGCTCTCCCTCTTCCTCCTTCTCCCTTTCCTCTCTCGCCGAGACGGAAACCTTGCCCTTTTCAAGATCTCCTACCAAACCTCTGTAACATCGCCTCCACCAGAAGCCACTCTTCCTCACCGCTCCTGGCAAAGTTTCCAGGCTAGGACTTGATGAGGATCGAGCCGCAAGGTGTGTAGCATCTCTCAGCAAGCTCTTGTGTTCCAACATGCCAGAAATGTACCGGGGATCCACACTCAGCTGATAAATAGCCCTCGCGACCATGGAGTTGATAAACCCCCTTAGCATGCTGGTCTTCTCCTTCGTTTTAGCTCCGCCCTTGCCCTCCTTCGCCTCCTTCCACCAACCTCCCGCGTCTTCAATCAACCTCTTGGCCGCACCACCCCAGGACAAGCCTTCCTGGGTTGACATGAAGGGCAGAGAAACCTCTGATGCCTTGCACTTAGAGACCCTTCCATCGATGCTGACCCAAAGTTCGCAACCATCTGCCTGCAAAACCGTGGCGGGCAAGCTAGTGTGCGTGATGGTACAAATTGCGCCAGGTCTCATTGTTGGAGGCAAACCTCCCATAACTGTGAGAGCAGCAACGCCTCTAGCTATTTTCATGGCATCATCTACAATCACTAGCCGTTCGGATTCATTTTCTATCGTCCTCAGTTCCAACAAGCTCTTCTCGACCTCGTTTTTTACATTGTATCCCTCCTCGCCAGTCGTCATGTCCCAAATCAACGCTTGCAATTCCCTAGCAAGGTCGTCGGCCTCGCTTTCTGCTTTCCTTATCGCCCTTCCCTCCTCTTTTCGAGTGGTGTGGCTGCTCTTCTCGGCTTTGCAAAGGCACCTCAAACTGTTTGGCATTTCCTTGAGGAACTCTTCCTCCTCCAGCGCTCTCTTCCTTTCTTCCTCGCTTACTTCGTCTTCCTCTTCTCCGTCGAGGGGCATATTAAGGCCCCTGTCTGTTCCGAGGGTAGTTCTCCAGATCAACACACCCAAAAGACCAAGCAAGTAAGGAAGCTTCCCTTCCCTCACGAGCTGCGCGCCCTTGTCTCCACGCCAGATCCGAATGCAAGCCTGTCTCACCCTTTTGGTCCCTTCCTTGAAGCACCTTTCGACCTCTGCCCTGTACTCTTCGCTCTCGACAGCAGCGTGCCCTCTTCCTCCCTTCTGATTCACCTGCAATATTCTTCCGACGGCAAGGCACTGCATCACCCAACCGTCGGCCTCTTCCTCGATCTTTGGCGGTCCCTGATCATACACGACACTAACATGTATAGGGCTTAGGGCCCTGCTGTACCACCTGAGGCTGGCGACGGAACCGGGGAAGGACTGGTTACTCCCTGTTCTCTCGTCCGCGCATTTTCCGACTATGATCATGTGCTTGTTGTTCATGCCGATCCTTGGGCTGAAATCCCTTCCGCCATGTTGCCTCTGGGTGTCCTTATTCCCGTTGATGTACAGTTTCAAGGAACTTCCATCGCTCACGACAGCAATGTGGGTCCATCTTCGAAGTGCTATCTGCGTGTTACTCGAGAACAGATTTGTACCTCCGTAGCCAACGTCAAGCCTTCTGTCAGTCCCGCGAACGTTGATGAAATTCAGCTTCTCGCCGTCCCGCATCGTTCTATAAACCCTGGAAACCAGCGACCTCGGTTTTCCGGTGAACTCAAAGTTCAGATAGAGCCAGAAACTCATTGAGAATTCGGCCTGTTTGGAACCACTTGGAGTGTCCTGGGGTATGAAAGTCAGAGCTTGGCTAGTTTGGGTGAACTTCCTTGGGCTCGTAATGAGCTCTTGGCACCTCCTCCTCCCTCCCCTGCTCTCCTTTTCGCCTTTTTTGTCCTTGGCCTCGCTGCTGCTGTTGAGCTTGGAAATCATGTCGTCGGTGAAACCTTTCAAGGCGCCTTCAATTACACCTGAGCTCTCGGTGAACTCACTGGTACTGCAAAAGACCCTCAGGAGCCCCCAAGTTGCGTTACGAAGAGTATTGAGTCGCGCTCCCTTGGCTCCTCCGTCATCGAAGACGGACAAAGCCTCCCTGCTGGTTCCAAAATTGGCCTCTTCCATGGATTTGAACATGGCCATAATCTCCATGAGCCCGTTCCTAACCTCATATCCCATCCTGCCGTTGCAATCTCCCAAGAGCGCGTAAAGGCCGAGGGCATCTAGCAGGAGGAGGAAGTAGCGGGCGTCGAGTTGGGTCAATTCTTTTATATTCCCTGAGAGCTCGAGTTTGAGGGACGGTGCTGCATGCGGCGGCTCCAAAGCTGGCGCCCCGCCCTCCCTTCCGAAGCCCGCCTTCTTCTCTCCGAATCTCTTAAAGCCCTTCACCTTTCCAAGGAAGCCTAGCCAAAGGCCCTCAAGAGCCTCTTCAACCCTCTCCCTTCCTCCCCTGACGCCCTCGACTCCACCTGTCAGACTGCTCTCGACGCCGGAAGCGGTAACCCCCACTCCTTGGCCTCTCACGCCCTCGTTAACAGACTGCATCAGAATACAAAGGTTTGGCAAGTGCTCGAGAGAGTTGAACAGACTCTGGAATCCCTTGATCCCCAGAATCCTCTGCTGGCTCCTAGCGTGACGCAGCGCCGACATTTGAACCATCCTGAGTATATTCCAACCGGCTTCCTTGTGGACATCCTTCAGGGTGAGCTCCTTGATTACATGGAAAATCTCGTGCTTGTTGCTGTCCCCATCTGCCCTCTTCCCTCCTTGAAAAAAAATGCTCGAAGAAGCACCCTGACCCCCTGCTGGTAATGTGCCGATCTTCCTCCATCTGTTCGCGCAGATCACGAGGTTGACTGCCCTGCGCCATCTGACCCTTGCTCTGGAAACTCCGGGTCTGATCCATCCTGTTATGGGCAAAGTTTTACCCCTTTCTCCACCGAACATTCCCACGACGCCAACGGTGACTTCGGCTGCTTTGAACATGCGTTCCACCTTCTCTGCGGCGACATCCGCGACCTCCTCGCCGGCCTTTATTTTCGACCTCAGCTGCCACATCCACTTGGTGAACATAGCAACTGTGTTGAACGTGTCCTGGATTGCCTGCGGGGTCCTGTCGCGTGTTTTATCGTCCGAGTCCCTCCCCCCGTACATTGCTGCAACTTTCTGCATTCCGTCCTGCTCTAGCACGGCGTCCCAGACAGCCCTCTCAAGCTTTTCCACCCTCGACTTGAGGGAGGAGGGGTTTGAAGCCTGACGTGAGACCAAGGTGTAAGAGAGGTCGGTCAGTGCGTGGTTGCGGCGCAAGCTTCGAAGAGCCGATATCAGCTTCTCCTCGACCTCCGGTCTCAATTCGATGTTGATACTTCCTCCTTTCTGAAAATTGACATTGTACCTCTCAAGCACATTAGTGAAGCCCCCCTTGATTCCGTTCGAGAACACAGCCCCTTCGAACCTTCGGGCTTCTTCGGAGTCGCCCCCTTCGCTGGCCTTTCCTTCTGGGCCTGAGAGCAAGGTGCATGCTAACTGGCCGCACAAAGTTGCGGTCGTCTTCGTGCACTGATCAAGCCAGGACATGCTTCCGCTTGAGTCGGCAGAAACATTGTGGTGAGAGACCAACGGAACCCGGGAGTCCTGCACGACGATGTTGACGAGCTTATCGAGCTTCTGCAGCAGGTTGCTGACCAACGGCAGCAGTCTCAGGGCGAACTCCTTTCTGTCGGCAAATCCAACCAACCCAAGAACCATTCCAGGAACAACCTTTCCAACCACCCCTTCATTTAATCTTTCGGCATCCTTCTTCTCAACATTCGCCTTACCTCCGCGAGCAGTGGCAAGGGAAGTGACAGATGTAAGCGTCTCAATGGCGGTGATGAGAGTGAGGGTGGTGAACTCAAGCAGACTTGAAGACCCTTGGGCGAGCTTACTTTTTGTAGCGTCTCCAAGGGCGGCGTCCAACACGCCCCCCCAATTCTTCCTCTGCATAATCGCAGCCTCGATCGCCTTTATGCAAGAGCTCTCGCCAAAAATCTGGTCTTCAGTTTCGGAACCAGCCCAGTGCATCACGTGCTTCAGGAGAGCCATGAGCAAACTAACAACCCTCTCGGAGTGGAGTTTGCTGCTTTTACCGGCCCCGACCTCTCTTACTAGCATGGTCATCAGAGACCTGAGTCCCTCGGCACTTGGTACCTCAGGTGCGATTTTCGCGCTGGGAATGTCCACTTTGAACAAGTGCGAGTTGGGAATCAAGTAGATAACCATTTCTTCCGATGCCATCCGTTCCAAAAGAGGGTCGAGGAGAAAGTGCCTCGCTGCCTCAAGGCCGGAGGGCGCTCTGGAGACCATTCTCGTTTCGCTGTCCTCCTCATCTTCGTCTTCCACGACACCGACGGCCTCAATATCGCCCTCTTCCTCTTCCTTGTTATTCTGCCCTTGCCACACCGGGCAGGCCATGAGAATGTCGAGGAGGGATATTATCTCCCCCTGGTTGGGATAGAAGAGTTCCACCCCCATGACAAGAACCTCAGCAGCTTCCTTCTGCAGGGCAGTAGCATCCAAGCCAAACAGTGTCGGGTTTTCGACGACAGATATCAAAAGGGCATGAAGAGCGTGAAGCGCGGATACGAGTGCATCGACATCCGCCTCGCCCCCAATCCTTGAATCTGCCTCTGCCTCCCGCTTCTCCGGCAGCGTGGGGTCCATTTCCACCAAGTAAGCAGGCAGTATGCTGTTCGCGTCGAATTCGACCGCCGTGTGCCCCTGATCCGATCTGGCATCCCTTTTGCACTTTGCCTCCCTGATCTTGCCTGCGAGTGACCCCATCTTGACAAGCCTCCCGAGATTTGCCTTCAAGATCCTAAGGCAGCTCAAAACCATGTAGCCTCTGTTCTCGTCTAGCAGCTGGGTGTATCTTGCCTGCTTGTTGACCGTGCCTGGCCCAACGGCGGTTCCCGTTCCGTGCATCGCCGATATAAGCTTGTGCAGGAGCCAGAAGGTGGCGGGGCAAACGTCAACGACATACCTGACCTTGCCCTTGACTTCGCCTGCTGCAGAAATCACCTTGGCGTCGATCATGGCGCAGATTCCAATGCTACCGCCCTCATCTGTGTAGAGGGGCCTCGCGAGCCTTTCCAAGTGGGCGAGGACAAACAGGGCAGCCTTGTCCTGCCTCACGCTTCCGTCTTTGTCAAACAGACTGGTGCCGTGTGGGAAGGTTGTGGGACCGGCGAGGTCCTGATTTGTAAGGGCATTCGTTTGGAGTGTTACTTCAGAGCACAAGTCGGAGTAGGGGACGGCCGAAGTGGAAGGGTCCGAGGCGACGGGTGGATGAGATATTTCGTCCAATTGGAGGGGGGGGGACGCGACGGGAGGTGATAAAGATGCGACGTTAACCTGCTCCTGATTGAGCATGCTGGTTGCCTGGGAAGACTTTATCAAAGCATCGACACCCCTCACGCTGGCAATAGGGCTGGACGCCTCCAAGTCTAGCCCCTTGTTGCTGCTTGCTTGATCGCCGCAGGATTGTACGTTCCATGCCAAACAAGGCATACCTAGTACCTTCTCGCCACTGAACGGAGCGGCCGTGGCGTCATCTTTCGCCCCTTTCGTCCCTTGCACATCGTCTTCGAGCCCGGTTAGGATGATGGTATGGTAGAAACCCGAGGCTATCTGGGCAACCCTCTTGCCGAGAAAGATATCTATTGGGTATGGGATGTGCCTTTCAGTTGTGTCTCCAGTGCCGAGTTGTCCGTGGTTGTTCCTTCCACAAACGTACACCATACCGTTTGAAGACGCAAAGACTGAGTGGTAACAGCCCGCAGCGATCTTTGTGATGTTCTTTCCGTCAAGGGCCTCGATGAACTGCGGTCCGAGAACCCTGTGGGAGTTGGACGACTGCGAACCGCCGTGTAGCTGCATTGCAGTTCCAAGGCCCAACTGGCCGTAGTCGTTCCTGCCAAATCCAAAGACCCTGCCCCTCTCCGCCAGTACTATGGTGTGGTAATATCCGCACTTCAGGGAGGACACGCGCTCGTTATCGAGGGCG
>JGI24540J26637_10001459_pt1 | contig 10384 bp, 8 predicted proteins | sample NorSeaMetagenome_FD_26637 | JGI IMG/M metagenome (IMG submission 26637) | reverse complement strand
CCGACACACCTGGGAGCGAACCCACGCAATCACGTTAATCACGACTACTCCTGTTCCTCCCTGGAGAATTTTTATTATTACGAACGAACGAAACTTATTATTAATAATAATGATGATGAATTATATCCTTTCGTCGATCGCGCAATATGAAAATTTTTATTATTACTTGCTTGCTTCGTTCGTTCGTTCGGTTATTATATTATGATAATATATACCTTGCTTATTACTTGCTTGCTTCGTTCGTTCGTTCGCACGAAGGTAATATAAATAATAATGCACAAACTCTTGTTTCAACAGTTCAACCTTTCAAATTTTGAAAAACGTCATCTTTTCCACGCACCTCAACACGCATGAAGGTGCAGTTGAGCAGTGAGCAAGATATCACTGTCATCTTGGACAGCCTCCAGACAACAGTGAATGACGTATGCGCCCATGTTCACATGTTTGGGACACGTTCAAGTGTTGGTACTCATTTTCTTCTCGCAGACAAACCGTTTAGCTCGTGACCGCCGCACGAGAGATGTCTTTCCTCAGAAGACAACCTGGTCTTGCTTTCCATCTTTGAAGGTTTTCTCCATATTATCGCTCTCGTTTGTATTCCATTCTCAGCATTCCTCCATTACAGCAACGGGTCGCAGCCTGCATGGTGCAAAACACCTCGAACAAGAACGAGTAAGTCGCGAACCTGAGCCTTTCAGTCGCGAATAAACATCCGTCCCCTATGAAGGTGTCCGCTGGAAGTTAATAATATAGCTTTGAGGTCTACTCCGGGCTGTCCTGGGCAGATAAATGATCTGAAAAGTACGCATTGTCAATCCGAGACTTATTTCCAATGATGACCCTTGGAACAGGTGAGATCCGAGTTCACCGACTCCGAGTTCCAGGACTTGTCCTGAAACAAACAGGAACCCAGCTCAATAACATGCAACGTCTTGCGACCTCTCGCTATGATTTTCAGAAGTCGGTCCTCGATAAGGTGTGCGTTTAAATTATGTTTTGGCGAGGCGGTCCAATAAACCTCTAATGTTCAGGTCGTCAATAAAACAAAAGGTGTGACGGTTTATCAAGCAGGAAACCTTCGCGAAGAGCTTTGCATCCGTTTTCCGGGCTTGCAGTTACGTTTAAAGGAACGTCGAAACACTAATTAGTTCTTCCAATACTTAAAGGGTCTCACACGTGTTCATTTTCAGATGGCGATGGAAAAGCTTGGGAAGACGATTAATCAAATCGACGCTGCAGATTGACTTTTCCACCGGCCAAGGTATTTCCCGAAAGTCACCCTGTCGCACCGGAAGTCAACGAGCGATGTTTGACAAGCTCTCACTCGGTTTTCATGTTCGCCGTTGCGCGCTGATATATAAATGGGCTGTTTGCGAGGGTAATTTCACCATACTCTGCGTTGTGATGTGTGATCTGCTGGTCTGCATGTGTATACCACCAATTCAAAAGAGAACATATCAGCACAAGCGCTCAAGAGGCACTCAACTTGTTTGGAAATAGTTATTGAAATGTTCAAAGACTGTACCAGCGTCCGTGGTGGACACTTTCAAAACAACTATGATAGCAAACCTGCTTCAAGCAAATGCTGAATACAAAATTCAACACTCTCGAGCTGTACTCGCAAGGATTAAAACATCATCGCTGTTCCACAAGCTGTCAAATTTTCAAATAAAATTTCGGATAGCCGTCCACTCCCACATGAGGCTGAACGCGAAAATACCTTTATTAAAAATCGAAAATTTAAAGTCCCGTCATAGTACTGTTGATAGACGTTCCTGATAGACCTATTCAGGTACACCTGCTCAGTTCCTTCCGACGCGTGTATATGGCGAGCTTTTACATCCATTCGAATATTCTTCTTCTATAGGAACATGTAAAAAGCAATAACTTGGTAGATGGTTGAGTTCAGACAGTCTAATTGCTTTACGATCCATAACCATGCATCAGCTGCTCAACTTTTCCAGTGTGCTGAAGCAACTCTTCGTCAAGAGAGGTCCATTCCGCAATTATCCTAGCGGCGCTTTTCAATTTTGGTTCCTTTGTCTTGGGATTATTACATAGATCAATCGTTTTCGCGAATGATTTTGTTTGGTTGCCGCACCATGATTCGCACCAGAGCCACTGCTGTGGAAGAGAAAAAATTGGTACTTGATGCTGGGCATAATTGGGTAGATCCTGATCAAGATTAGCTAAAGAGTTCGGGTCTTTGGAAAGCTTTTCGTAAATGACTCGTAGGGTATCTCCTGCTGCCAGTTGCCGGAAACGTTTCAAGTCCACCACGTAAAGAGCACTAATGTGATATGGCTTCCCATCAAGATGCCGTTCCCAAAACCCTTGCTTCCAAAAGCGAAACCCATCCATGCTTGCATCATCATCACAAAACGGAGTGTACGCATACGGTGCACCGTGAAGGTCTAATTCCCAAAGTTCTTTGACATCAGCTCGCATAACTTGGTCTGCATCCACAAAAATTATCTTTTCGAGCGACAGGGGGAAAATGACATCCAGGAATAATAGCTTGTATGCCCATATGATCCGTTGCTTCTCTGTCTGTTTGTGCAGCCACGCGGGCCATTTGTACATGACCAACTCGTACTCAAAACCATATTTGGAGGCAATGTNAGGTAAGTAGTATTTAAAGCGAGGTGAAAGCCAGCTTTTCACAAACCAGAACTTTAGAGGATTCTTGGTCTTGCGGCGCACAGATAGCATCATTACCTTGACGAGGCGCTCATAAAGATAACCGGAGGCAATGGAAAAAATGTGGATTTTATCACCAGACCATGGATTCATGGTCGAATTTTTTGAAGCACCTTGTCTGCTCACATGTGCAAGTTCTTTGAGCGGACCGGGAGGTTTACTGTCAGCAGATGTATGAAGACCCAATCTCGTCAAGACGCTCGCCATCGATGTAAAGCTGAACCAGCCATTCATTTTGGAACTCTGCACATAGGGTTGGACGGCCGATGATCTATATTCCCTCTTTGTTTCCACTCGAGAGGGGTCTTCAATACCATCCAGGACATCCTGAGTTTCCATTGCCTGTCGCCGGTTAACATGAAGCTGTAAGGTAATGCCTTTCCAGCTTGAAACGTACAGCTCAGTAGAATTCAGCATGAACTCTGTTGCGCTGTCCTGGATTGGCTGTTGGTGTAGATGCTCTCCTGCATGGTCGCTCAACTCATCTTTTTGTACCATGTAATATATATTTGCAGATTGTCCGGGGCGCAGTTCGAGAGTCCATGCTCCCGGCAAAGAAGGAAGCTGAAAGTAGCCGAGGGTAGACATCACCATGGTTTCTTTTTTTTCGGCTGCATTTCTGAGCACCAGCTGCAACCCTCGTGGGTGCTTTTTTTTGCCAACATCTATGCAGTGACCAGTGACTAACAGAGCTTCAATTTGAAATTCAGCTTCAACCGAATTTACTCCGTCTGGCACCTCATCGAGATTAAGATGATCAAGGTCATAGTTTGTCGCGGCCGTCGTCACAAGCCATGCCTCTGGAACGTCAAGATAAGCTGTATATTTTTTATTTCGGGGTAGCATTGTAAAATATGCCCTTGGGTAGATACTCATAGGTGCAAGCGGGGCTGCATAACTGTAATAAGAACTTAGGGGGTGGTCATCCAGAGTAATCATTGGATTCAATATGATGCGTATGCTCAGACGGGATGCAAGTGTGTCTTTCAAAGCATTCAAGAGGGGCATAACCCGCTGTGCCCCCCTGCTGAGTGGATCTAATACTGCTTCAAACGCTACCAGGCCGCCACCTGATGTACTGAATACACTTTGCGAGGATTCAAAAAAATACAAGATGTCGGCCTGTTCAAGTGGCAAGCCATGTTCAGAATATCGCGATGCAATAAGAGAGGCGCCAAACATATACATATCAGAGGTCCGATGGGCAGCGTCAGCTTTCGAGCTTCGATGAACCGGATAGCCGAATATATTGCGAAGTATGTCGATTCGGGCTCTGTGCTCTTGAGACAGAAGCAAACAAAAATCTTCCTGATCCACCTTATGATCCCTGGGAATATCAAGAATCCTCCCATTTACAATTATCATGCCGGCCGCGGGAGGGTTATACCGCGCCATGCGTTCTCGCCCTAGAAGCTCAGCAACAAAGTTGCTCTGTTGTCCGAGAAGGCGGTCTAGATCACTGTTGCTGAAATGGTCAGATCGAAATTTCTGTGCAGCTTCTCTCGCTACCGGTGATGGAGCCACACCTGGAGGGTGGAGTATAGCAACGCGTGCATTAGCTACACATTGTGGCCCTTTGATATTCCGCTGGCTGAATTCGACAGCGGCATCGAGAACAGCTTTTCCTGCAACATGGCTTGCATCAGAAACAACCCATATTGTCGTTTCCTTAACGGTCTTGTTATCTTCTCCCAGATAGTTTACGATGTGCTCATGGGTAAAGAGTTCACCCGTTCGTCCCATTGTATTGATATACGGACGCATCACGACATATTCCGGTGGAAACGATAACTCATCTTGGATGAAAGGAACATATCTTGACGTTGCGTCGCGATGAATCCAACCATAGGCCCCGCCTGGGTGGGAATCTAAAATTTTGTTGGTCAAGTTTCCTTCGAAAGTTGCTGTTGCTAATGCTTGGATTTCAAGTCGAACCAAGTACATCATCACCTGTTCAAGTTCACCGCCACGTTTTCTTGCATCGGTAAGTGAACAATACAAACCATTGACCAGAACCGACGGACAAGTAATTCCTTTTGCTGCGATAACTTCCTTTGCCTGATTGACGTGGAGGGCAGACTTTGATATGAAATCATCTCGCTCCTCAAGATTGAAAGAAAGAATATCAGCAAGGGCGAGATTCAGTTGCTTGTCAATCGCCTCTTCATCAGGTCGAACCCCTTTTATAGAATATTCTTGGGCTACAAAAGCACGTTTAAAGATTTGATTAAATAATTTCTTTGCAGCTGGCCATGTGACGTTGCCATAGACTGGATCGTTGAAAACGTTTCCTTGGGATGCAGGTTTGCGAGATTCGCTGAGCATATGAACAAATTCGCCGACATACGTTCCCCCGTATCGACGATAGAGCGATGTCCCAGCTCTTGCAAGTGCTGCTCCAATAGAAATATCAAAGGGTAATTCGAAATCCTCATTTTGCTTTCCGATCCGAAACATACCATTGCTTTTTGCATCTCTATTCCGGTCAAGCTCGGATGCAGTCTCGCTATATACAAGGAAAAGCCCGAGCCGTAGAGGTAGGTTGTAGTCGTTGATATACCGTTGGATCGTGCTCACAAGATTAAGGCCCTCTTCTTGGCTGAGGTCTACCACTGCAACAATATTAAATATATTATGCCGCAAACGTGGCATGGAACCATCCTTTTGGGCACTAATTAAGAGCAGATCAATATCGCGGCTCCAGGTTTCGAAACTTTTATCCATCTCAATGTTATTAATCCACATGACCAAGTCGGACACATCAGAATTATCAAGATTAATGCGGGGCTGTCTTCCACCAAAAGTGCTCGGTATTGGTAGCCGAGGCTGAAGAAGTGAGCGAATTTGCTCATCATCGAGGCCTAAGTCGCACAAGCTGTGGCCCTCTCGCACATCGGCTGTTATTTGATCCACCAAAGAAAACACATCGATCTTATCAGGTTTTAGAAGGCGGCGATTCATATGCATGGCATGGGTGCCAGGACGAACAACTTTCTGGTTTTCAACAATTTCAGTCCTTAGAGTGTTGCTGGGTTTAACACGTGACAAAGACACTCCAAGTGAAGGAAAATTTTGTGAGATGTCCGTCATCATCTGGAGTGGATCTGCCGCAGATAAAATTCGTTGAGTAGCCTGCAAGCTGATGCTCTTAATATGCCAAATATCATGATTTAAATTTTCGTGTTTATTTGCTCGTTGACTAGACAATGTTGTCCACGTGGAAGTCAGTCTAGGGAACCGCTCCATCAACGTGGTAAAGTTGAATCCGTTGAGATCCATACGGCGGGGAAGCACAGGCAGCGTTTGTGAAAGGATACTATCAATATTTTCGCGTGCTCCGGTGGCATCTATCGAGTTGTATTCAGTGTTTTTAATAGCCATCTCCACGCCAAAGCCACCAAGTTTCAGCTCATCCGCCCTAGCACCAAAGCTCACACATCCTGCTCCTTCGCAGCCAGCTAGAAGTATTGGTCGGTGGATATATCGAATGCGACCACGCAATGACGCGGCGGCCATGATATCGTGGAATTTATGAAAACAAGATGTCCCAAATGCGGCGTAAAGAACAACTGTTGGAGGGCCGTAACGATATGCGAAGTAAACATTTTGAGGATCAAGACCTGTGCGAGGTGAACTCATATTCTTATAAAGCGCCGGTCCATGAAATACGTGGTCGAAAACGGAGGCGCGCCGTATCAAACTTGTATTGAGTTGCGATGATGAAACAATCAAGTCTTGAAGTTCCTCCACTGTGGTTGCTATGATCCCAGAGGTGCCGTGTTCAGCCCAGCAGCAGGTTGACGTTTTCATTTCATCAGAGTTTCTGTTGAAAAGGTTGTTGACGCTTTCCAGCGCGATCGAGCGAAACATCTCAAGTCGTGGCGAATACTGGCGGAATCTGAGCGCGAGCTGTAAGGCTTTAATAATATCCTCTGAGTGAGTTGCATCATGTGCGGCATTTAGAATCTGCCCTATGCAGTCATGATTTCCAGACTCGACCCAAGACTCGACAAAGGCCCAGTAACTATCGGGGCCGTATTCCGCGAAAAACTCGGCCGTCTCCAAAAGAAATGATGTTGCCTTGAAATGCATGGATGGAACATGGATGCAGCTTTTTGGTCAGATTGACAAGCTGCACCGTTCGTTTTGGTTGAAGGCGCGCTCAAGAAAAAAAAACTTCGGCTTCAACGATGGGGGTCGTACCTGCCAACTGGTGGTGAGGGAGAAGCTGACTTCGATATCTCGGGAATACGCCAGCGATATCGGGAGGAGTAGTAGTATGATCAGCGAGCTGACAGGTGGCGTCCGAATGTACATCCTCGCGACCCTTCAGTTGGACCCCACGGTCAGTCACCCCGAGCGTTTCGTTCGGAACGATTTCGATTTATTGTTCAGATATTGCGTTGCAGCTGAACTAGGAGAAGTGCCCGCGAACCAAAGAACAGCCGGTTTAATCTGTACGGCAAAGAATCCAATACATTTTAGACCGTCGTTTCTTGAGTTCTTAAGGGGCACCCAAAATATATAACACTTAACTTGATTGCTTGGTACGAACGAAGATATATTAAACATATATTGCACTGCAGCTATCAGTGCCTATCTGAGGACGGACATCCGTTTGAACGGATCGGCAAAACGGATATTTATTATATATGGTTTAATCTCATTCATAATAATACTATATTAAATACTTATTAAATCTTATGTAAAATTTTCAATATATATTTAAACGGATCTCGAGTCACGGGAAGTTTTGGTCATATATTAATATTTATTTATTATGATATGTCCGATACGTTAAGTTATTACTGAATGGAAACGGACATATATACAGATATGTCACCCTTCTTCGACAGTGAAAGTGCTCTAGCCCGTTGGTCGTTTAGCTCAGTGGATAGAGCGTCAGCTTCCTAAGCTGACGGTCAAGGGTTCGACCCCCTTAACGATCATTATTTGTTTTTTTGATTGGAAAAACGGTACCTTCGTACCTTCGAAGGTACGAACGAAGGTAACGTTTCGCTAATACATATGACAACTAACGGATGGAAATGAATGTACAAGTTGTAATAATAACTTTATTTACAAGTATGTTTCAAAGTGTGTTTTCAAGTATGTTTACTCGTGAACGAAGGTTTATATTCTTCCGTACAAATTTGAAATACTAAATATAAATATATTGGGGAAAAATCTTTGGAAACATATACCCTTTTTGCTCCCTCAGTATATTGACTCGGTCAAAGGATAGGCGCCAAAACTGCACAACTCTCTTGCACTTGCTCTCCTTGCAGAACATAAAACCTACATATTCTTTTTATAGTCGTCCATGGTATGTGCAAAGTAGCACGTGAGGGTTGCCAAAAAATTATAGTCAAAAAATTTCAACAGCAGTCTGAAACCAACAGCAACCAACCCTATATCATGCCATATAACACGACCGATCGACCTAAAAATTTCATCAGGGAGGACGTCGGGCTTGACTGCAAAGCGCATGAAAAAAGCGAGCGAGTCGAGTTTATGCGCTCTGTCATAGAAGTTGCTCATGACTGGAGATGGGTGAATTGCACAAACATCTATACCACGTGATTTCAGCTCAACAGCAATACTTGCTGCGAAAGAACTAAGATACGCCTTCGTAGCTCCATAAAGGGCACTGAAAGGAGTGGGCTGACAAGCAGCAGCCGAGGATGTAAAAACCACGCAGCCTCTTTTTTTTTTCGTAAGCATGCGGGTCACAAATAAATGAGTAATTTGCATTGCTGATGTTGCATTGCACTCGTGATTGAGCAACAACTTCGAAAGTGCCCTGAAAGAAGAGCGTGGTAAAAAAACATTGCGTGAGAAACAGCATCGTGAGGAAGAACTTACTGCTTATCGAAAAATCCGGTGAGCATGAACCCTGCATTGTTAAATATAAGCTGCACGTCAATATCCTTGGTCGCTTCCGATATTCTTTCCAGATATCCTGGAGTTCCAAGATTGACCCCAACTTTTATGAAAACACACGACGGAAACTTCAACTGCATTTCGGCGACCGCATCGTCAAGGAGCTGATTTTGAAGGGCGACCATGACAACATTAATATCTTGACTCGCAAGCTTGTCGACCAGAGACTTGCCGATGCCGCTGGAGGATCCTGTCACAAGAGCCCACTCTGCACCGTATTTAACTTTCAAGTTTTGTCGAGGCATGAGAGACACGAAGACCTTCGGCAACAAATATGTGCCGAAAACTATGACAGAAGTCGTCGAAAGGACCAAAGAGACATAGGTTAACAGTGCGCTTGATGTGAGCAGCATGTATCGCAATGATAATATTCCAGTGATGCCTCGCGGTTAGCCTCCTACAGATTCTGCCCGGCGGGCGAGCTCCAGAAGTGGAGATTCTGGAATTATCTAATAAGTTTCGTTCATTTTTTTAAAGGTAGCGTATTCTACTATTTATACCTTCTCCATTCGTTCGGTTTCGAAAATAGAATTAAGGATTGAATTGATTTCTATTTAATATATGATGAATTTAACTCAAGGATTGAGGGTGTATGTCTTCCTTTTCCCCTATGGCGCCTATGGCGAGCGCGAAACCGGCTGAATGGAATACCTGTCAGTAATTTAAAAGATACGAGGTGTCTTTAAGATCCTTTAAGATTATTCTTATTAATATTAAGAACATAATATTAAGAACATATTCATATATATGTGTGATGGCGAGTGAGGAAACACTAAGACTGTTTGCTCTGTGCGGAATATAATTTAGACCTTCAAATGAACGTGTTAAACTCGGTTTTTCGGATTTACACCCGGTGTAGGCTACACCCTGTTTTCGCATCCTATGGGCAATCACACTCGGGAGGCTTGGTCGGCACAGGCAAACAGTCAGATAGGTGGCACAATCGGAGACAGCCGAAACGAAAGAGTTTTGACTTGGCAGCAGCCTCCGCGCACAACGACACCGCGTGCGTCCGAATAATGACAGAGAGTGGTATCATGTTAGGGCGTCATCAGCTTCTATACGGTATATTGAGTAGGTCCTTCAATGACGGCACGTCCTGAAATCCTCATCCACGGTCGGGAGGTGCGCGCCAACACACAGGCTGCCCCCCGCACCAATCTGGCAAAAGTCTTCAACTGTGATGCGACCCATCAGGTGCACGGGCGGGCCATTACTGGCGAAGCTAGCGAGTATCTCAAGAAGACTTTGATGAGAGACATGTTTGTCATGGCATGTAGAGCCGTGAAAAGCAGAGAAACGATGTCGCTCTCCGTCAAGAATACCGCGTCATGGGCGCTCAAAGTGCCTCTGGAGGAGATGTGTAGATTTATTTGGCCACCTTTTGCAAAAGTCTTCACCTGTGATGCCACCCTCGGGTGTACAGGCTGACTCAGATGTTTCCTCAGGCACCCGGATAACCATCAGCGCCATGTCTCAGGACGGAGGTTACGTGCGTATCACTCAGTGAAGGACTTGCTCGAGATGACACTTATAAGCCGATGACGTCATAACATGATACCACTCTCCGTCATTATTCGGACGCACGCGGTGTCGTTGTGCGCGGAGGCTGCTGCCAAGTCAAAACTCTTTCGTTTCGGCTATCTCCGATTGTGCCACCTATCTGACTGTTTGCCTGTGCCGACCAAGCCTCCCGAGTGTGATTGCCCATAGGATGCGAAAACAGGGTGTAGCCTACACC
>JGI24540J26637_10001456_pt1 | contig 10388 bp, 10 predicted proteins | sample NorSeaMetagenome_FD_26637 | JGI IMG/M metagenome (IMG submission 26637) | reverse complement strand
TATTAGGTCACTCATTATTACGCAATCACCTCTTGATGTATTTATTAACCAAAATGGTTTTTTACAAGATTCAATAAAATCCTTATCAATTAGTCCATTGGACTCATTTGTCATTGATACATGTAGACTAATTACATCAGAATTGTCTTTTAGATAATTCAAGGAAACAGGACGTGCATACTTATCTTTTTTAATACTTTTAATATCGTAAAAAATAATATTTACATTTAATCCAATTAATTTTTTAGCTAAACTTTTTCCAGTATTTCCATATCCAATTAGTCCTATTGTTTTGTTTTTCAACTCAAATCCTCTGTTAGATTCTCTTTTCCAAATTCCATTTTCAACTTCTTTACTGCTGGAATTAATATTGTTTAAAAGAGATAAAAGCATTCCTAGCGCATGTTCGCCAACAGCATTAGAATTGCCCTCTGGAGTTGAAATTATTTTACACCTTTTTTCTCTGCATAATCAACATCAATATTTTCAGTTCCAGAACCTATTCTAGCAATAAATTTTAAGTTTTCACCCCTTTCAATAAAATCCCTATCAATTGAAATTCTACTTCTTATTATAATTCCAAAATAACTAGATAATTTCAAGTCTGATTTTAAAGTATCGAAATCATAATGGTTTGTAAAACCAATTTTTTCTAATTCTTTTCCAAGAAAAGGATGAGTAGTATCTAAATGAAGTATTTTCATTTTTAGAATCCTAATATAATTTTTGCAATATAGAAAAACAGAAATATTCCAAAAATATCATTACTTGTAGTGATAAAAGGTCCAGTTGCTATTGCAGGATCTATACCTTTCTTGTCAAGAAGTATAGGGATTGATGTGCCGATTAAAGCAGCGACCACTATAACACAAAGCATCGAAAGTGAAATGGTTATACTTAGTTCTATTGGCAGATTAGTTGCTAATCCAAATAAAATTGTTAAGAATCCTAAAATGATACCATTAATTAAACTTAGACCAAGCTCTTTTAAAAGTCTACTAACCAGACTTCCTTTTACAACATCATTTGCTAAACCCTGAACTATAATAGCAGACGATTGTACTCCAACATTTCCCGCCATTGCAGCAATAAGAGGAGTGAAGAAAAATAAAGTTTTGTAGGTAGGGTGATTCATTACTTCTTCAAACCCTTCTAAAATAAAGACACTTCCAAGTCCTCCAACTAAACCTAAAAACAGCCAAGGCAATCTAGCTTTTGTTAGTTCAAAGATCGAATCATCAGCTTCAACATCTCCTTGAACTCCAGCTGCAAGTAAGTAATCTTCTTCAGCTTCTTCTTTAATAAAATCTACAATATCATCAATTGTAATTCTTCCTACTAATTTTTTTTTATTGTCGACTACAGGGATAGCTTCAAGATCGTATTTAGACATGATTTTCGCTACTTCTTCTCCATCTTCATAAACATTAACTGAATCAACTTTTGGAATGTAGATGTCTTTAATTAAATTTTTAGCTGGAGAGATTATCAAATCTTTTAAGGATAACCTTCCAATCAATTTCTGCTTGTCGTCAACAACATAAATTGAGTGTACTCTTGTGACATTTTCACCTTGTTTTTTTATTTCTTTTAAACATTTTGTTATTGACCAATTTTCGTTTGCTTGAACTAACTCTTTAGCCATTAATCCACCTGCAGAATCTTCTTTATATGATAAAAGTTCTTTTAAATCATCTGCTAAATTATTATCACTTATTTCAGAAATAACTTCCTCTTTTCTTTGATCAGAAAGCTCCCCTAAAATATCAGCTGCATCATCACTATCTAGTTCTTCTATTTCATCAGCAATTTCCTTTACAGAAAGTGCTTTTAATATCTTTTCTCTAACGTCTTCATCAAGTTCAGTAAGGATTTCTGAAGTTTTTTCACTGTCAAATAACTTTATTAAATAAATTCCTTGATCTTCATTTAGTTCATTAATGATCTCTGCCATATCGGCAAAATGAACATCTTTAACAATCTTTTTAAGAGGAGTGTTTTTTTTTGCTAAAATTAAATCAGCAATTTTTTTTAAGAGTTCTTCGCTAAGTTGAAATGTCTCCATTTGCAATAATATTAGTTAGACACACAAAATCATCAACACTTAAGGTTTCAGGTCGTCTATCAAAGATAACATCTTCTTTTATATTATTACTTAAATTAAAAACTTTTAGACTATTTCTTAATGTTTTTCTTCTTTGCTGAAATGAGGTTTTTACAATTTTAAAAAAGAAAACCTCATCACAGTTCAACGTTAATTGAGTTTTTCTGGTTAATTTGATTACTCCCGAATTTACTTTTGGTGGTGGAGTGAACTGTAAAGGATCTAATGAAAATATAAATTCAGTTTCATAAAAAGCCTGAACTAAAACAGAAAGAATTCCGTACGTTTTTGATCCTGGACCTTCGCAAATTCTTTTGGCAACTTCTAATTGAAACATTCCCACCAATGTGTGCACCAAGTTCCTGTTTTCTATTGCTTTAAATATAATTTGTGAAGAAATGTTGTATGGAAAATTTCCAATTATTCCAATTGGACTTTTGAAATTACTTAATTCTAATTTTAAAAAATCTTCTTCAATTATTGAATTTTTAATTAAAGGATAGTTTTCTTTTAAATAATCAACAGATTCACTATCAATTTCTACGAAATACGCTTTTTTATTTAAGCTGATAATATGGTGAGTTAAAACCCCCATTCCAGGACCAACCTCAATAATAGAATCTACACTTTTAGAATCAATGCAGTCAACTATTTTTTTAGCAATTTCAGAACTGTTTAAAAAATGTTGACCTAGTTTTTTTTTTGGTTTTACTAAACTATTTTTAGATTTATATTTTTTCAAAACCTGTATAGTTTATTAACACTTTAGGAATTTTAATGGAATTTTCTTCTTGAAAATTCTCTAATATACAAGCAACTATTCTTGGAAGTGCTAGAGAACTTCCGTTTAAGGTATGTGCTAAACTTTTAGATCCATTATTATCAATTCTTAATTTAAGTCTATTTGACTGAAAAGTTTCAAAATTTGAAACCGAACTAACTTCAAGCCATTTTTTTTGAGCAGCTGAATAAACTTCAAAATCATATGTTAAACAAGAAGTAAAGCCAAGATCACCACCACATAGTCTTAAAATTCTAAATGGTAACTCAAGTTCAATTAAAATATCCTTAACGTGATCTACCATTTTATCTAAAGCTTTATAAGAATCATTGGGATTTTCAATTCTAACTATCTCAACTTTATCAAATTGGTGTAATCTATTTAAGCCTCTTACATGAGCACCATAACTGCCAGCTTCTCTTCTAAAACACGGTGTGTAGCTAGTTAAGCAAATTGGTAGTTCAGAAGATTTAACAATAGTATTACGAAAAATATTAGTCACAGGAACTTCAGCAGTAGGTATTAAATATAAATTATCTTCATTAACATGGTACATCTGTCCTTCTTTATCAGGAAGTTGACCCGTACCCATACCAGAATCTTCATTTACTAAAATTGGAACTTGAATCTCTTTATAACCTGCAGCTGTATTTTTATCGATAAAATAATTAATTAAAGCCCTTTGAAGCTTGGCGCCTTTATCTTTGTATACAGGAAAACCTGCTCCAGCTATTTTATTGCCTAACTCAAAATCTATTATATCTAGTTTAGTTGCTAAATCCCAGTGGGGTAGAGCCTTTTCATTTAGTTCAGGAATTTTACCATGAACAAAAACTTCTAAATTATCTTCTTCGCTAGATCCACTTGGCACAAGTTCGTTGGGTGTATTTGGAATTTCTAACAGTAATGAATTTAGTTCACTTGAAATCGTAGAAAGTTTAAGAGATAAATCTTTACTTTCCGTTTTTAAATTTCCAGCTTTTTCTTTTAAAAGTGTTGCCTTTTCAATTTCACCAGACTTGAAATAACTGCCAATATCTTTTGCTAATTTGTTTGATTCCGAAAGAATATCATCAAGACTTGATTGTGTGGATCTTCTAAGTTTATCAGTTTCTATTATTGTATCAAGTTTAGTTTTAACATCTATATTTCTTTTAGACATTGAAGAACTTATTTTGTCTGCATTTTTTATTATATCAGAAACTAATAACATTTTTTATTTTTTATAAAATTAATCAATAATATCAATAATTGAATTACAATTGATTTTGTCTTTTTGAATTTGAGATTTTAAGAGCTCTAATGATTCAAATTTTATCTCGTCTCTTATAAATTGTTTGATATTAACGCGGATATTCCTGTCATATAAATCTCCTTCAAAATCAAAAAAGTTTATCTCTATTGTTTTAGAACTTTCGATTAGTGTAGGTTTTACTCCAATATTCATCATTCCAAAAACTTGTTTTTTGTTAATAATAGACTGAATTAGATAAACTCCATTTTTTGGCAGAAGCTTATACTCTTCGCTGACTTCAACATTCGCTGTAGGAAATCCTATTGTTCTTCCAATACTTTTTCCATGAACTATTCTTCCACTCAAAGTCACATCATATCCAAGATATTCTTTGGCTGTAGAAATATCACCTTCACTAATTGCTTTTCTAATTTTAGTTGAACTAATTGCGATATTACTTATTTCTTCTGCTTTAATTTCTATCACTTTAAAACCGTATTTTTCACCATACATTTTTAAATCATTTATATCTGCAGTTCTGTTTTTACCAAACTTATGATCGTAACCGATTAAAATTATTTTAGCTTTTAGTTTTTTAACTAAAATTTCAAGAACGTATTTTTCAGGATCAAGTTCTGAAAAACTTTTATCAAAAGGATGAATAATTAAGTTATCAATTTTAGACTTACTTAAAAGATCAGTTCTTTCGTTAACAGAGTTTATAAGCTTTAAAGGTTTGTTTGGATTTAAAACTGTTCTAGGATGTGGAAAAAACGTTAGTACAGTAGATTTTAAATTATTGTTTTTTGCCTCCTTAGTAAGTCTCTCTAAAACTTTTTGATGTCCTAAATGTACTCCGTCAAACGTTCCGATTGTTAAAATCGTATAATCCGTAGAATTAAATTCGTCAATATTGCTAAAACTAGTCATTAACAATTAAATTTATTCATTGTCTCATCTATTCCTTGAGTTACATAAGATTTAACTATTTCAGTAAAAAGAGGTTCGATTTCAATGAATTTAGAAATTTCTTCTTTATTCCATTTAGACAAAACGTATTCAGATTGCTTGCCTTTTGGAAAATCACCTCCGATACCAAATCTTAGTCTACTGTAATTAGATGTGTTTAAACTATTGGTAATATCTTTTAGCCCATTGTGTCCTCCATCTGATCCATTTGGTTTTAAACGTATTCTACCAAATTCTAAATTTAAATCATCTGAAATTACAAGTATATTTTCTAAATCAATATTTTCTTTATTAAGCCAGTATCTAACAGCTTTTCCACTTAAATTAACATAAGTTGATGGTTTTAATAGAGTGATTGACTTTCCTTTATGATTAAATTTACAAGTCTGACCATGTTTTACAGTAGAAAAATTTTCTTTGAATTCTTTAGAAATACAATTTAGAAACTGGAAACCAATATTATGTCTAGTGTCATCATATTCATTTCCGATATTTCCAATTCCAACGATTAGAAACTTTTTCATTTCCGAATTTTTTGTTTTTCGTTTAAATAAATTAAGCCAGTTCAATAAATAATTTTTAATAAAAATAGAAAAAGCATCTCAATTAATATTAAAAGAGATGCTTTAAGATTTTTAAAAATTAAAATTTATTCAGATTTAGATTCTTCTTTTCCAGATTCAGGATTTTCTGACGAAGCTGCTCCTTCTGCTCCTTCTGCTCCTTCTTCTACTCCTTCTTCTTCTTCTTCTTCTTCTTCAATAGACATTGAAGCTCTAGACATTTTAACTTGACAAACAACTTGATTGTCTGGGTGTAAAATATTAAAAGTATCCTCCGAAAGATCAGCAACGGTTATACTATCATTTAAGTTTAAAGTAGAGACATCTGCCAATAGAAAATCTGGCAAATTTTTAGGTATAGCTCTTACTGTAAGTTTTCGTTTGTTTTTAGAAAGTAAACCTCCACTATCTCTAACTCCAGGCGCAGTTCCTTCAACTCTTACAGGGATAATCATATTAATTTCTTTTCCTGGATGTAGTTGGAAGAAATCTACGTGTAAAATTTTATCTGAAACTGGATGGAATTGAATGTCTTGCATAACTGCATCTATTTTGTTTCCATCTTCAAAAGCAATAACCACAGTATGTGCATCTGCTGTATATACTAATTTTGAAAAAGCTAATTCTTCTGCTGAAAAATGTATAGGGTTTTCTCCTCCGTATATAACGCAAGGCACCTTTCCAGCATTACGTAAGGCTTTAGTAGCTACTTTGCCTACGTGTTCTCTTTTAGATCCGTTGATTGTAATTGATTTCATGATTTTATTTTATAAAAAAAGGGTTTATTGATTTATTATTGTGAACGTTTTTCATCACTTCAGCAAATAAATTAGCTGATGATAAAACTTTTATTTTTTTAGATTTATTTTTAACAGGAATACTATCCGATATTATTAATTCTTTAAGTTTTGAATTTTCAATTCTCTCGTACGCTTTTCCAGAAAGTANGGGATGAGTACAGATTGCTCTAACTGATTTTGCTCCTCTTTCCATCATAAGATCAGCAGCTGTAGTAAGAGTTCCGGCAGTATCAACCATATCATCTACAAGAACTACATTTTTTCCTTCAACATTCCCAATTAATTCCATGTGAGAAATGATATTAGCTTTTTTTCTTTGCTTGTAACAAATTACAACATCACTTTTAAGGAATTTCGAATAAGCGTAAGCTCTTTTTGAACCACCCATATCTGGTGAAGCAATTGTCAAGTTGTCAAGCTTTAAACTTTCTAAATAGGGAATAAAAATAGTTGAAGCGTATAAGTGATCAACAGGTTTTTCAAAAAAACCTTGAATTTGATCAGCATGAAGATCCATTGTAATTATTCTTGTTGCTCCAGCAGTTTCTAATAGTTTTGCTATTAACTTAGCTCCAATTGGAACTCTTGGCTTGTCTTTTCTGTCCTGTCTAGCCCATCCAAAATACGGCATAACAGCTGTAATATGTCTGGCTGAAGCTCTTTTGGCGGCATCAATCATTAAAAGAAGTTCCATTAAGTTGTCAGAACTTGGCTGAGTGGATCCAATTAAAAATATTCGACTTCCTCTAATTGATTCTTCAAAAGAAGGTTGGAATTCTCCGTCACTAAAATTATGAAAAATTACTTTCCCTAACTTTACTCCATAAGCTTTAGCTATATTTTTACCTATCTCTGTACTTTGTGTACAGGCAAAAATTTTAGCTTCGGTTTTATTTTCGGACATTATTNATTAATTGGATGGCAAATTTAACAATTTATTTTAGGATTTAGGATTTATGATGCCATAATATATATTTTTCATANATTTGCCGACCTGCTTCGGTGGCGGAATTGGTAGACGCGCTGGATTCAAAATCCAGTTCTNTCGAGAGTGTGGGTTCGATTCCCACCCGAAGTACAAAGTTTAATTTTTTGTAATANACATGCTTTAGGGCATGTTTTTTANTAAAANACTATATTTGCNNTAATTATGANAAAAAAAAGATTTAATANTTATTTTCCGTTTCTATATTATCTCGGTGAGTTTTTTGTAATTCTATTTGCTACTCAAATAATGCTTTATTACACTTTTACTAAGTGGAGTTATATTAATATTNTTTTTATTGCATTTTGGTTTTTAATTTCAATAGTTTTCAAATCTCATGTAATAGGTAGAGATATTAGCAAAATAAAATTGATAAAATCTACTCTAAAAAGTCTTTTTTTCTTTAGTGGTTTTGTGTCTATATTAAATTTGTTGTTTTATCGAATGGAATTTTTCTTAACAACAATAATTTTTGCTGCATCAATTTTTTATTTTTTAATGTTATTGTATAGATTAACTGTAGATGCTGTTCTTGAAAAGTACAGAACAACAGGTGGAAACATTTTAAAATGTTTAATAATTGGGGATAATGATCACTCTTCTAGCCTCTACAATGAAATCATAAAACATCCTGAACTAGGTTACAGATGTGATGGTATTTGCACATACAACACTAAAAACAAACCATCCTCTATTCCTTTTTTAGGAAAATTCACTGATTTTGAAAAATCTTTTATTTCTCAATACGATAGAATTTATTTTTCNTCGAAACTTAAAATTAAATCNCAAGANAANATAATAAAAATTGCAGATAATTTAAATATTAACGTTAACTCTATNCCTGACTTAGCTTTCTATGATTATAAAAACTTTTTTATATCTAAAATATCTACAGTNCCTTATGTAAGTATTAATGACCTTCCTCTTGACAATCTATTTAATGTAANNACCAAGAGAATTTTTGATATAATTTTTTCTTTTTTTGTCATCGTTTTTATTCTTTCTTGGATGATCCCTCTTTTTGGATTAATTATAAAATTAAATTCTAGAGGCCCTATTCTTTTTTCTCAAATAAGAGAAGGTTATAAAGGAAGTTTTTTCAATTGTTTCAAATTTAGGACTATGATCTTAAATTTAGAATCGGACACAAAAATGGCAGACGACAATGATAAGAGATTAACTAAATTTGGAAAATTTTTAAGATTAAGTACTCTTGACGAAATGCCACAATTTATTAATGTTTTTTTAGGAGATATGTCAATTGTTGGGCCAAGACCACATCCTTTAAACTTAAACAAAGAATTTGAAAGTAGAGTAGCTGGGTTTAAAAAAAGACACAGATTTAAACCTGGGATTACAGGTTTAGCTCAAAGCATGGGCTATTCGGGTTTTATATCTTCTGCGCAAGACATGAACGAAAGAGTAAAAATGGATATTTTTTATTTTAAAAATTGGAATTTAGTTCTAGATGTTAAAATTATATTTCGAACTGCGAAAATTCTTTTTAATGGTGTGTTTAAAAGTGTCTAAAGTCTGTAGGACAACATTACACCTCCTTTGTAAATGAGCTCCTCACCACTCTGATTAAAATCTTTCTCAATATCGGGATTTTCATAAACTCTATTTCCTTCTTTGTTATAATATTTATAGTTTGATTGAGATGTTCCCCCACCAACAAATAATTCAAGATTAAACTTGTTGTTTTTTAAAGGAATTTTCTTTCCAATAGTAATTCCATAGTATGCATTTCTACCTGACTGATAACTACCCTCTTCTTTAAGCTCTGTATCTACAATTGAAGTAATAAACTGAGGAATTCGTAAAGTAAACATTCCGTATCCAACGTGGGGTCCAATAAAAAAAGATCTTTTGTTACGTCCTTCTTTAAGTTTTGGATAATACCTCAACTCATTAAAAATTTGAATTGTTTGAAACGGAGAACCTTCAATATTATCAAAAAAACTAGCACTGGTGTCTAATTGGTATCCTAATTTTTCAGAAAGTTGGACTTCAATCCCGATGTTTGGAACAAGTACTAGAGCTGAAGCCAAATTAACTTTGATTTCGGTTTGTGCATTGATAAAACTCGATACAAGAAGAAATAAAATAAAAAACTCTTTTTTTAACATGCATGCAATATATTGATTATCCTGTTTAGATAAAAAAAGAATCTTTTATTATTATGTTTTTACTAAAAAAACCCAACTCTTTAGTTTTTAAGTATATTTGTGTTTCCAAATTTTTTAAAATGTTTAAATGTATAAGGTTAAGTTTTATATTTATAATCACTTTGACAGTTTCAATGTCTTCGAATGCCCAAAGTTTTGACGATCTCTCAAATGTAAATTTTTCAGAACTAAATGATAGTCAGATAGATTTATTATTAAGAAGAGCTGGATCTCAGGGTTACAATCAATTTGATCTTTTGAAAATGGCTAGATCTCAAGGTTTTACTCAAGCAGATATTGAAAATTTGGATAAAAGATTTAAATCTGCTCAAACAATNGCAAGAGTTGCGGAAAGTGCTTCTGCTCCATTAGAAGAAACAAGACTGAGGAAACAATGGCTTGAGAGTATAGAAATTTTTAGAGAAAATGATAGTGATGTTTTCGGATATAATGTTTTTACTGGCACAAGTTTTTTAAGTTTCCAATCAAATCTCAATTTACCAACTCCTTTGGATTATGTTTTAGGAGCTGGAGATAAATTGTTTATTGATGTATATGGTGAATCTGAAAGTTATTTTCAAGCTGAAATTAGTCCTGAAGGTTATGCTATTCTTGAAAATATAGGGCCAGTAAATTTAAATGGTTTAACTCTTAAAAAAGCAAAACTAAGATTAACAAACAGATTTAAAAAAGCTTATCCAGGAATACAATCAAATAAAACTTTTTTAAATATTTCGGTTGGAATTCCTAGAGCTATACGAATAAATATTGCTGGAGAAGTTAA
>JGI24540J26637_10001455_pt1 | contig 10388 bp, 9 predicted proteins | sample NorSeaMetagenome_FD_26637 | JGI IMG/M metagenome (IMG submission 26637) | reverse complement strand
CTCTCTCTCTCTCTCTCTCTCTCTCTCTCTCTCTCTCTCTCTCTCTCTTTCCTCCTCCCCCTCCCCCGCGAGTTGTCCGGGCCTTACATTAGGAAAACTTCAACGATGCCAGCAACCGCGGCGACAGATAGGGACATGGCTCTCTTGCTCGAATCTCCGGAGACGTCAAGAACCTCGACGTAGGACTCTTTTGTGACATCGGACTCGGTGGGAGCAGTGAAGGAGGTGGTGTCGACAGTGGCAGATGTCATTCCAGATTCAGCGGAGCCTCCCTTTGCAGTGGCAGCCTGCTTAATGTGGGAGAGGCAGGATCCTCCCTCGATTGCGGTGGTCAGCTTGCCGATGGCGGTGGTAACAAGATCATCCCTGACAGTGGTGCTCTCCTTTGCCTTGACGATGATCTCAAACTCAACAGCCACACCAGCCAACCTCCTGTTGCCAACGATTGCGACTCCGCCGATACTGGTTATTCTGACTTCGACGTCACCGCTGACCTCGAGGCTTGCGAGAATACCGGATTCGAGAACCTCGACCATTTCGTCCATCGCGGTTGATCCTGCAGCTGGGACCGCAACGTTCTCCAAGGTGATGGTTGCAGGAATCTTGGCAACGAACGTCTCCTGGACTTGCTCTGGGGCGTTGTATCCGGCTTCGTACTCAATTACATCTGTGTTGTCCTCAGAGTCTATTGGAGACGAGCGAAGTGACGACCATTAGGTTAGGTGAGGCGCAGGCTAAAATGAAGCGACAGCTAAAGCATTGTATTGCTTTCTCACATAACGAACAACCTTCTACTCGTCGCTTTGCTCCTCCCCGCTCGCTATCTCCATTTCACCAATCGCACTCACCTCCAATGGTGCACCCTGCAGCCTTTGCTGCGGCGACAGTGTCGAAGAGGAGGACATCGTCGGAAGTGTCCCCTTTTTTGTAGCCGCACCACTTTCCAACGAACCCGTCTCCGTTGGTGAGGTGAGTGAAGATTGGGTTTTTAAGGAAGCAGGGGTTTCCGTCGACAGCTTGGCTCCTGAAATTTCCAGGAATTGCATCCGCGACATCCTCACAGCATCCGTTGTTCCTGCCATCAGACTCGTCAGAGGCATAAACCCATCCGTTCGCTCCAATTTCTGCGGGGCAGGCCGCAGTGCCCTCCTTTGGGGAATCTGCGCCCCAGTTCTTTTGCTTTTGGCTGAGCCCCTTGTAGAGCCAGCACTTGTGGTCACCTGAGGTATTTTAACAGCACGTCTCCTCATATACGCAAGAGTTGCCCCTCTGGCAACCCATGTTTCCGTCAACGTCATCGCCAGCGGAGGTTCCATCTGTGAACGCCCACTCGACGGACCCGGCCTGTTCCTTGCAGCAGCTGCGATGAGCGAAGTGACGACGAGCATAGGGGTGAGATTTAACCAGGAGCGAAAGGGCTCGAGCGGAACGACAGCAGCAGCAGCAGCAACTTGCAAAACTATGCGCTCCTCCAGTATACTACTACAGCACAATAACTAACAACCTTCCACTCGTCGCTTCGCTCATCGATCACCTACCTGTTGAACCTGCTTGTCTTCTCGTCAATCATCACAGTGAATTTTCCGGACGAACCCTCCTCGGCCGTGGGACAGTGGTCGAGCGTGACGTCTGAGTGTCCTTGGGGCGGATTCCGGACGAGAACACACTCGTTGGTGTCCGGGTTCTTGCAGCAAACATCGGAATAGGTGCAAGTTCCAACGACCTCCTCCAAGGCCCTCAAGAAGCGGCGGGAGCCTACGTCGTAGTAGCTGGAAGCACAATCAGTTCCGGTCTCCTCGGTGTTGTCGCAGCTTCCGTCACAGTGGCAGCAACCGCTTCCTCCGACTTTTCCGGGCTCGCACCAGGTTGCAATACAGTCAGCCTCGGCGACGTCACATGTGATCATAGGATCGGCGGTGTGGCTGTGGTAGCAAGAGCCCTTGGACTGAGGGAGATCGTAGTAACTCTGGTGACACTTATCCCCTGTCTCCGTGGAGTGAGGGCAACTCGCATCGCAGTGGCAGCAACCGCTTCCTCCGACCTTTCCGGGCTCGTACCAAGATCCAGTGCAGTCGGCCTCCGCAACGTTGCACGTGATCATGGGATCTGCAGTGTGACCGTGGTAGCAAGAACCAAGAGACTTTGGAGCGTCGTAGTGACTGAGATTGCAGTCAGTTCCCGTCTCGAGAGAAAAGTCGCAACTTCCCTCGCAGTGGCAGCAGCCACTTCCTCCGACATTTCCAGGCTCGTACCAGGTTCCAGTGCAGTCCGCTTCGGCCGTGTTACAGGTAATCATGGGGTCGGCAGTGTGCCCAAGATAACATGACCCAACAGAAGTTGTTGTCGAGGGTGACGCGGGAGCTGGTGCTGGGGCGGGGGATTCGGTAGCGCAATCCTCTGAGGGTGGACGTTTTGTGAGTCAATTGATCGTTCTAAGAGGAGGTGTCAAGTAACTTCATAGGCATCGGCACCACTTACCCTCTGGCCAGTATCCTAGATCCTTGTTCCAGATCGGCCCACCGTATTGAGCGAGTGCAGGAAGCGCATTGACGAAGAGTGCGATAGAGCACGTCCTGATAAACATAATAATACGACTATCTGGCTAGAAAACTGTTTGCATGAAACAAATTTGATCGCTCCCAACATTGTTTACACACGCCTCCATTTGTTAGCATATTTATTTGTTAGTGACTTGTCTCTATCACCTTTGTTGCGTTCTTTTACCTCGTCTTCGTCCTTTATCAGTCTTTATAGTGGGCCTGAACATAAAATGGCCAGTGAATACGCAAATGCAATCCCCTTACAAGCGGATACCTACCAGGAAGTGTACTGCAATTGGGGTTTTATAGAGTGCCAGAAGATCACATTTATATATGATATGACTCAGGATCCAACACGTGAAGTTGCGTTTATGGGTGAGTACATAGATATAGTAGAATTGGGCTATAACCTCCTGAACTTTTACTAACCAACCTACCCCGTTACTTTGGCCCTACCCAGTCAATGCCTTTCCGCAGGACGAAGAGCATCTCATGAACATTTACGCCACAACCAACCCACTTTACTCTCCTGAGACCGCCCATTCCATGCAGTATGAGTGGCATTACGCTGACATGTTTCGAGATAACAAGGAGGAAAGGGAGGTGAGATTGGACGAGGAGCCTTACCGCATAGCGCGCGCTAATGATCTTGCGCTCGTCGCTTCGCTCATCATAGCTGCTTGTGATTCCTTACGATTCAGCGTGCAAGCAAATAAATTTCGCAGAGGGGGAGAAGTGCATTCTCTATATCGACCTCAACGTCACGGGCTCAGACGTTTAAAACGTTATGCTCACAACGCGATACGTGCATGAAGTCTGTCAATCTGAACCAGCTTGCACTGATCATACTTGGAACAGCGATGGTTTGCGCTGCTGCTTATACGATGAGTACCATGAGGGTAGATTGCAGACCGAGGTGAGCATACATCAGTGCAGTAGTGACACGCTCAGTCAATGCGTGGGGGAGGGACTGAAGGCTGCGACGATATGGATCATCTCATATATCCTTTTCCTTGCTCGTCATCCCAGTGCAGGGACGAACTCGCAAAGCAGGCCGTCAACGATCCCACCTCGATCCTGGGCTCGAGCAGTGAGTGTATCCCTCTCCCCCCCGTATATAGCGAGATACCTTTCTCTACTAGCGTTGCCGTTGTACTTGCCATCATTGGCGCCGCCGTAGTTGGAATGTGCATCTACGTGATCCGAGGTGAGTAAGGGCGAGGAGAGTGAGCAGCGGCAAGCACAGCCCACTTGACGGGAGGAGCAAAGGGACGAGCGTATGCTATCAAAGTACAATAATTAACAACCTTCTGCTCGTCGCTTCGCTCCTTGCCCTGCTTCTCTCTTTGCCCCGCTTTCTCAGTATCTGAAAAACGAAAGAGGCTCATAATCTACGCCCGTTCCCTCATCGGCAACAAGGGTTTCTCCCCGCTGCAAGAGGATGACGCTCTCGAGGAGAGCCTTTGTGGCGGGATGCGAAGATGGAACGTGGATTGGGGGGCCTCGGGTTCTCTGAGGTCTTTGTCAGCATGCCTGCCCACCCTAATGGAACTAGCGCGACGATGAGCCTGAATCATAACGGTAATTATAACAGCAACGACAACGACGACGATGACGACGAAAATGACGACAATAACAACAACAAGCGCCGCCAACGTTTACCAAAAGTGAACGAGATTGAGCTAACAAGCGGCAGCAACGATTCGCTAACTTTGCCGGATTCTCTAACGAGGGGAGGGGAAGACGGGCTGTGAAAAGGTTCATAAATACGTTGCTTTCTTCTTTCCAACCCTTGAAACGACTTAAACGATCTTGATCATGTGCCTGCATCTCTCTCCCTTAGCTAACCTTCGTTTCACCCTCCCCCTCAAAGACGTCGAGTTTCTTCGTTTGCTTCCCCTTCTTAAGCACGAACGCCGTGTGTCCGTATCCGCACCCAACCTGTAGAACGTCGATGTCATCGAGTGAATCAATGAACTTTGGCTGTGCGCTGCTCTTCGCCCCGTCCACCCCAAACCCAAGTTCCCCGTGCGGTCCCTGCCCGTAGGTGACGGTCTGCTGTTCGGTCGTTGCCAGCGTGACGTGCGCGTTACCGCACCCGTAAGCTCCGACGACGTGGCTGTTGTTGGCAAGGAAGTCGAGAAGCAGGGGGAGCATGGCAGCCTCTCCTCCCGTCTTGTGCTTGCCCCAGTAGTACCCGTGACCCTGGGACGTCTTAACGATGCAGCACGTCGAACCGCAAACGACGTCGACAGGCTGGTTGGCCTTGAACATCGGTCCAGTCAGGCTCTCGACTTGTCTGGGGAAGTACTCGTCCTTCTGAACCTTGTGTCCGAGAGTGCCGTAGTTACCGCAGCCCCAGCTGAAAACTCGGCTGGTGTGGCCCTCGCGTGCCGCCTCCACGGCAACTGCGTGAGACTTGCCGCATGAAATCTGGGCAATTTTGATGCGGAATGAGTCGTCCAATACTTTGGGCTGGGAGAGAGGCACGAGGAGCAAGGCGAGGAGCGAAGCGACGAGTAGAGAATGATTTTAGTAATTGACCTGTGGTAGTATACGGGAGGAGCTATAGGTTCTTTTTTGAAGATAGCTAGGCGGCACGCTATCTTCGCTGCACTCCTCCCAGTAATTGTCCTGTAGCAGTATACGGTCGTCGCTACGCTCCTCCTATCCTGCGCTCCTCTCCCCCTTCCCTCACCTCTTCGTTTTCCTTGAAGTTGAATTCCCTCCTAACGAACGTGTTCCTCCTCATGAACCTGGGGCTGGGGTTGAATGCAATTTTACTAGCCGTAACGAAGTGCTCCCCCGTCTCGCCGTTCCCCAAAGTCCCGTACTCCGAGTTACCTGCCGAGTAGAGGTAACCTTCATCGTCGAGTCCGAGAGTGAAATTCTCCCCGCAAGCGACCTTGACCAGCTTAGCTTCCTTGTAGTCAGATCCGAATTTACAGGCCTTGAAGGCGCTGACGTTGGTCTCAGAAATGTTGTTGATGCCCAGCTGTCCCACGTCGTTCTTTCCAGCCGCCCATCCCTTCCCCTCCTCGTCTACCATGACAGTGTGAGATTTTCCCACCGCAGCAGCGACGATCTTGGAGGATCCCCAGGGTCCCTTGATGACAGTTGGGGTCAGGATGTTCTGTTCCTCCGAGTTTCCTAGCTGGCTGGCCTCGTTCCTTCCCCATCCGTAGGGAGTACCGTCCTCAGTCACAGCAATGGAGTGACAAGCGGTTGCTGAGGTAGCCAAAAACGCCACCAGCTTGCCCCCGAACGCCGCCGGGGATAGGACGGTGGGAGAAGATAGGTCAAAAGCTCCGACTTCCGCGACCGTTTTCCTCATCCTTCCGACGGTGTCTGTATCTAGGGTCCCAGTCTGAGCTAGTACCCCAAACTTTCCCTCACACTCATCGAGGCTGCTCCTAACTGGGAGTTCGTACTTCGCATTAGGATTCGCCTTTGTCTCCTTTGCGTTCTCCTTCACTCCTCCCTCCTTAGTCTGCTTGGCGCTCAAGTCCACCTCTACATCAGCGCAGTCGTCGTCCATAAAGTCAGCCCATGCAGCGCTCATGGTCGGGGCCTTGACCTCCTCCTGCGCCGACGGAGCCTGCTGCAAAGCGCGCCGAGAGAGAGCGGGGGGACCGTCGCTGCCCTTGGAAGCTAGCATCGCCTTCACCTCATCCTCGGTTATTCCCAAAGTGTGGGAGAGCTTCTTGCGGGTAGCGGCGTCGGCGTTTAGTGTGTTGTCGACCTTTGAACTATCAGTGGCCTTTCTCTTTCCCTTTGCCTGCGATTGGGTAATTTAGGAGTTTAGGATGAGAGGAAGAAGAGGAGAGGTGGTGTGAGATTGCGGAGGGAGATATTTTAAGGTACTTAATGCCCGATTCCAGAAATCATTATTGACCACAATCAATATTTGATGAACGATGATAGTATCTTTTACGAATATATTAATGAAGAAGATGATAAAATTTCCAATCTTTCATTGCGAGCGGGGGGGGGGAATTTAGTTCAGAGGGAGTTTTTTGCTCTTTATAACATTATTCCAAATAATTAACCCTTATTTTTATTATTATACTTAATAAAAATAGCACCTGTTACTATCAATATATAATTACGATACATCTTACCATATTTTTGGGTTTTTTTACTAAATTCACCTCCTTAAGGGCCTTCCTATTTCATTATTATCCTTTAGAAATTATTTATATTAACTAATTGAGCCCTTACTTTATACATTTATTGTATCTATAATTTAAACGTGATCAATTTATATCCCCTCATAGCTAAAATTCAACAGGGCTTGGGTTCGAGACATCGAGTTTGCCAGTCCCATAGCACCTTCTACTATATTTGGAGGTTGAAATCATTCTTCCGTCCCTTCTTTCATCCCAACACAACCCATAAATATAGTTTTTAAATCAACATCCTTTTCCCCACCCTCCATCTCCCTCCTCCCCTAACCCTTGAGTCCCCAAAAATGAAGGCAACACCTGATCTAATAAACCTCTGCTATTTGACAACGACCGGTCGTCCACCACCTGATTCCGACTCTCTCGTTTCTCTCCTCAATGACATCCTAAGTTCCCGTGTCTACCATAGTGTAAAGGAGAATATGGACACCGCAGGTGTAGCAGGTGAGAGTTGGACAAGGAGTCTCCGCTTCTCGGTGACAACGCGGTCGCAAGCGGGGTAAACCGCACGCGCTCGTACTTAACACAAGACGCGTCTTTCCCGTAGCCACCGCTATAATCCTCACCCATGTTCCAACCCTTTTCGGCGATCGCTTCGCTCGTCGCAGAGTTCGTGTCGGAGAGGCTGAAGAAGAGGGGCGTTGATGGTGGGGTGGCGGACGCGCTGGCTCGGCAGGTCGTTGATGACGACTCCGTGTATGAGGACTGTGGTGGAGATCATGACGTTGTCCAAGGTTCTTCGCAGCCTCAGCACCACCTCCCGGAAGTGCCGTCTCTGGACGTGGGAAACGGTGACCCGGAGGGAGGGGGCGTCAACTTCGCGTCTCCGAGGGAGAAGAAGACTGTCGAGACATGGTTGGGAGATACCAAGTCTGCGCTATCACCCAACCAGGTTGAGTTCCTTAGGAACGTTTCAGGAGGTGAGATTGGGCAAGGAACGAAGGACGAGAGGAGCGGCTGGAGCGAAGCGACAGCAGTCTGATGCCTCTCTCTCTTAAAGAAAAGAACCTTTACCACTACTGCACAATAACTAACAACATTCTGCTCATCGCTTCGCCCCTCACCCCACGCATCGCATCGCATCGCATCGCAGGTACCAACAATCACTCCGACCACGACTACATGGCGGACTACGAGAGCGACTACGAGAATGATTTCGACGAGCCCTCCTTCACAGGTCCGCCCAACCCCTCTCCTCCCAAGCACCCCAACACCCACATCCATCGACGTTCTCCCCCCCCAAAACCCTTCCCAACATCCTCCCTCCGCCATCATGCCCACATGTCCCTGTCCCGCGACCTCTCCCTCTCCAGCGCCGTAGGGAGCGAAATACAGGAGGAAATTCATATCCCCGAGGATTTGCATCCGAAACAATCACTTTCCCCCCCTTTGATTGCTGACTCGCCCCAGATCAAGACAATTAAAACGCGAGGGGGTGGAAGGGGTGAGGCCGGGGGTTCTTCGTCGCTGCCCCCTCCTCCCCCAACGAGCAGCAACAATCCACCCTCGAATCCCGCCCTCAACCACAGAAGTCCAAGCGTGGAGGACACGTACAGCTCGGACGAGGACCACGTAGACGCTGAGAACTACAGGCCGTCGCCAGAGAAGGAGAGGGGGGACAACAGGGTGTTCGAGGTTGGGGGTAACCCTAACATGGAGTCTGTCAACTCGTCTTCTGGGGGCTCTGTGGGGAAACAGTTGGTACAGGAGGCGCTTTCAAGGCCGCACCCTAGAGGGGCTACGGTGAGCAGGCGCGAGAGGGTGAGGAAGGGACGATGGAAGCAAGGGAACAAAATCGGAAACGGTAGCTTTGGGACCGTCTTCATGGGTATGAACGAATCTAGCGGGACTCTTATGGCCATCAAGTCCATGCCGCTTTTCAACGCTGACGCGAAGGACGTTCAGGACCTGCAGACCGAGATCGATATTATGAGGAAGCTGAGCCACCCCAACATTGTTAGGTACTTTGGGGCGGAGCTTAACGATGAGGAGGGGGTGCTTAACATTTTCCAGGAGTGGGTACCGGGGGGGAGCATCGCGACGCTCCTCAGCAAAATGGGAGCGTTCTCTGTACCCGTCGTAAGGAGCTACCTGAGGCAGGTACTGCTGGGATTGGAGTACCTTCACGGACACAGGATTATCCACCGTGATATAAAGGGGGGGAACATTCTGGTGGACAATAGCGGGACTGTCAAACTGGCGGATTTTGGCGCCTCAAAGAAGATGAATGAGGAGGGAACGCTCAACGGTATGGGTATGAGGTGAGGGGGAGCGAGGAGCGAAGCGACGAGCTGACAACACAATCGCAAGCGGCGAAAACCACTCGCACTTGTACTTGCATACAAGATACGCATCTTCAGTAAACTCCGTAATAATTCTCACCCCAATCCTTTTCGCGATTCGCTTCGCTCATCGCTTCTCTCATCGCAGCATGAAGGGGACCCCTTACTTCATGGCCCCTGAAGTTTTGAGCCACGAGAAGTACGGGAGGAAGGCAGACATGTGGAGCACCGGAGGAGTGGCAATGCAGATGGCCACCGGCGAGCCTCCGTGGAAGAGCCTTGGACTGAGAACTCCTGTATCCTTGTTCTTTCACATTCAAACTTCCGAGGACCCTCCCCCCATGCCTGACAGTGTGAAGAACAACCCGAGGCTCATGAATATTATACTGAGATGCTTCGCCAGGGATCCTAGCCAGCGACCGAGGGCGACGGAGCTGCTCAAGGACTCCTTCTTCACTGAGGAGGAGGACGAGGATGACGACTCTGAAACGACCTTCAGCGACGCTAACGGCGACTATGTCTACGACGACGTAGGGAGCGATAATGACGAGGGCCTGGCAGTTGCAGGGTCGGAAGCAAACGGAGATGAGATCGCCGTTCCACCCCCAAGTCCAAGCAGTAGGAAAACTCCAAAGATTCAGCACAAGAATAAATCCAGAGGTTTCGAGGATGGCTACAAGGAGGTGGGGAGGTTCGACGTGAAGACCGCGAAGAAGAGGGCCGACCTCAAGAGCGGGAGAGGGCCGAACAGCCCCCAAATGTACGCTGACTTGGCTCTCAACGACCTCCTCCCCGACAGTGCAGGTGCATACACGGAGATTAAGCCCGCCAAGAAGCAGCCTCGACCGGCTACGACCGCTGTGGCTGCTACGCAAGAGAAGCCCAGGTCTGCTGGTCAGAACCAGCAGAGGCCACAAACCACACTGAAGACCAAGCAGCTCGAGAGGCAGGAGAGTGGGGTAAGAATTTACGAGGAGCGAAAACGACGGCTGGAGCGAAGCGACAGCAAAAGCAACATACGATAGCATACTGCCTATCGGAAACATTCAGCTCGTCGCTACGCTCCTCGCACATACCGCCTACCCATATAACTAACAAAACCTTCCACTCGTCGCTTCGCTCATCGCAGTACCACTCGACGGAGGAGATCCCTTTAGAGTGGCCAAGCTGGGCCAGGCAGAAACCAACCCCTGCGCCTTCCCCCGTTGATTCTCCGGCGTCTGTTTACGGGACCCCCAAGGAAGAGCCTGCGTTGGGGGGGGTTGGGGCAGTCGGCCCTAACCCCTTTGGCAAGGACGCTTCGAGAAAGCAGCCCGACTCGAATCCCTTTGGGGACAATGATAATGGCAGGAACAACCCCTTCCTGCCCAAGCCTTCCAGGG